>Ga0247734_1000579_pt1 | contig 31053 bp, 20 predicted proteins | sample UWRJL103311B2_FD_180933 | JGI IMG/M metagenome (GOLD analysis project Ga0247734, IMG submission 180933) | Plant litter microbial communities from Arlington Agricultural Research Station in Wisconsin, United States - UWRJ-L103-311B-2 | ecosystem: Environmental > Terrestrial > Plant litter >...
GCAGTACAGCTCGCCGGTGGCACGCGCCGGGAGGGACCCGGTCGACGCCTGCTGGTGCGCCGCCTCGAGCTCGCTCATCGCCTCGCCGACGTGCAGGGTGCCGGCGAACGCGACGGCCGGGTCGATGCCCGATCGGAGCCGCGGCAGCCGTGAGACGAGCACGTTGATCTTGAACTGCGAGCCGGAGGGCTTGGGCGGCCGCGGCTCGTCCATGAGCCCCGCCAGGACGTACGGCGCGACCCCGCTCAGCACCCAGTCGGCGGCGACGCCGAACCCCTCCCCGGAGACGGTCACGCCGTCGGCGGACGGCGTGACGGCGGTGACCTCGGATCCCGTCCGGATCGTCGCACCCGCCTCGCGGGCCACCCGCTCGAGCTCGGCGGTCACGGCCCCCATGCCGCCCACGGGGACGCGCCACTCGCCCGTGCCGTTGCCGATCAGGTGGTACAGGAAGCACCGGTTCTGGACGAGGGACGGATCGTGCAGGGAGGCGAACGTGCCGATCAGCGCATCGGTCGCGACGACACCGCGGACGAGGTCGTGCCCGAAGCGGCGCTCGATCGCGGTGCCGAGCGGCTCGTCGACGACATCGGTCCAGATGCTCATGGAGCTCAGGTCCCGCAGGTTGCCGATGTGGGGCAGCGGGGCGAGCAGCGTGGGGGCCACGATCGCCGCGAGGTCGGCGACCTCGGCGTAGAACGCTCGCCAGGCCGCGAGCTCGTCGTCGGAGCCGGTCAGCTCCCGGAACGACGCGCGCGTGGCCTCGCCCTCGACGGTCTCCACGAGCAGGCCCCCGCCGTCGTACGGCGTGTACGAGGCGATGTCGCGGGAGCGGAGCTCGAGTCGCAGCCCCAGCTCGTCGATCAGCTGCTGGGGCATCAGGCTCACGAGGTAGGAGTACCGCGACAGCCGGGCGTCGAGGCCGTCGAACACCCGGGCGCTGATCGCGGCGCCGCCGACGTGGTCGAGCCGCTCCAGCACGAGGACGTCCCGGCCGGCCCGGGCGAGGTACGTCGCCGCGACCAGCGCGTTGTGCCCGCCTCCGACGATGACGACGTCGTGGTGCTCATCCATCCCGTCACCCTATGACCCGGCGCGTGGCGGGTGGGAATGGTTGACGATAGTTGAATGTTGAACTAGATTGACAGACCTGACCCGAGGAGAACCCGATGCCTGCTGTGACCGTCGACGACTGGACCGTCCTGCCCCGCGTGATCGCCACGCCGACCCAGACCGAGGACCGAGCCCCCATCAGCGTGACCACCGCGCCGACCGGCTACGAGGGCGAGGGCTTCCCGGTCCACCGTGCCTTCGCCGGCGTCGACGCGAGTCGCCTCGACCCGTTCATCCACATGGACCAGATGGGCGAGGTCGAGTACTCGCCGGGTGAGCCGAAGGGCACCCCGTGGCACCCCCACCGCGGCTTCGAGACCGTGACCTACATGATCGACGGCGTCATGGACCACCAGGACACGCACGGCGGCGGTGGCTCCATCACCGACGGCGACACGCAGTGGATGACGGCCGGGTCCGGCCTGCTGCACATCGAGACGCCCCCGGAGTGGCTCGTGGTCAAGGGCGGCCTCTTCCACGGCCTGCAGCTGTGGGTCAACCTGCCGCGCGCCGACAAGTGGCTCCCGCCGCACTACCAGGACATCCGCGGCACCGACGTGGGCCTGGCGTCGACGCCCGACGCCGGTGCGCTGCTGCGCGTCATCGCCGGCGAGGTCGACGGGGTCAAGGGGCCCGGGTCGACCCGCACACCGATGGCCATGGTGCACGCGACGGTGCTGCCGGGGGCGGAGATGACCGTGCCGTGGCGCACGGACTTCAACGCGCTGGTCTACGTCATGGGCGGCACCGGGCACGTCGGCCGCGACCGTCGTCCGGTGCGCGCCGGCCAGCTGGCGGTGCTCGGTCACGGCGAGACCATCACGGTCGGGGCCGACCAGCGCCAGGACAGCCGCAACCCCGCGATGGAGGTCGTGCTGCTGGGCGGCCTGCCGATCCGCGAGCCCATCGCATGGGCCGGACCGTTCGTCATGAACACCCGTGCCGAGGTGGCCGAGGCGTTCGCCGACTTCCAGAAGGGCCGCCTCGGGACGATCCCGACGGTCCCGCACGCGGACGTCCACGGCGAGATGCTCTGACCGAGTGGTGCGCACCGGGCCCCGAGTGGCGCGGCTTGGACCGACACGCCGTCCCAGAACGTCCAGGCCGCACCACTCGCGGACTCGGGGGCTGGGCGGGGGGTGGCTGGGTCAGTCGTCGAGGGGCTCCGAGGCGGGGCTGTGATCGGCCGAGACGCCCTGCGCCGCCGCCTCGCTGACGCTCTGCCCGAGCCACGAGGTGACCTCCCAGCCGTCGGCCGACGAGCCGTCGACCACGACGACCCCGGTGTTGGTCACGTAGTGGTCGGTCACGAAGTCCAGATCGATGTTGCCGGTCCGGACGGCGCACCACGCGCGGATGATCGCGCCGTGGCTCACGACCGCGACGCTGTCGTGCCCGAGCGACTCGATCTCGGTGACGACCTCGTCGAACCGGGCGATGACCTCGCGCCCCGTCTGGCCGCCGGGCATCCGCAGGTCGAGATCGCCGCCGCACCACGCGAAGAGCGTCGACACGTACTGGTGGATCGACGCCTCGTCGTTGTTGCCCTCGACGTCGCCGGCGGAGACCTCACGGAGGCCCGGTCGCTCGACCGGGGTCAGCCCTCGGGCCGCGACGAGCGGTGCCGCCGTCAGGTGCGTGCGCAGCATCGTGGAGACGTACAGGGCGTCGATCGGCACGTCGCGGAGGGCGTCCACGAGCTGGTCGGCCTGCTGCGAGCCGAGTGCGGTCAGCCCCGGTCCGGGCACCGTCGACTCGAGGATGCCCTTGACGTTGGCGGGGGTCTGCCCGTGGCGGATCAGGATGAGGCGCATGCCCGAAGCGTAGATCGGCCCGACCCGGACGGACCTGGCGGATAGGGTCTGGACCCATGGCGAAGTATGTCGGCGCGATCGACCAAGGGACCACCAGCACCCGCTTCATGATCTTCGACCACGACGGCCACGAGGTGGCGCGGCACCAGCTCGAGCACGAGCAGATCATGCCGGAGGCCGGCTGGGTCGAGCACGACCCGCACGAGATCTGGGAGGCGACGCAGGACGTCGTCGAGGCAGCGCTCGGCCGGGCGGGCATCACGGCCGACGACCTCGTCGCGATCGGCATCACCAACCAGCGCGAGACGACCGTCGTGTGGGACCGGCGCACCGGCGAGCCGTACCACCACGCGATCGTCTGGCAGGACACCCGCACCGACAAGATCGCCTCCGCGCTCGACCGGAGCGAGGCCGGCACCCTGATCCGCGAACGAGCCGGCCTGCCGCCCGCTCCGTACTTCTCCGGCGGCAAGATCCAGTGGATCCTCGAGAACGTCGAGGGTGTCCGCGACGACGCCGTCGCGGGCCACGCGATCTTCGGCACCGTCGACTCGTGGCTCATCTGGTGGCTCACCGGTGGTCCTGACGGCGGGCTGCACCTGACCGACGTGACCAACGCCAGCCGCACGATGCTGATGGACCTGGAGACCCTCGCCTGGGACGACGAGCTGCTCGCGCTGTTCGACGTCCCGCGGTCGATGCTGCCCGAGATCCGGTCCTCGTCCGAGGTCTACGGCCGCACCGTCGCCGACGGGCCGTTCGGCGGCGAGGTCGTGATCGCCGGTGACCTGGGCGACCAGCACGCCGCCCTCGTCGGCCAGGTGTGCTTCGAGCCGGGAGAGCTGAAGAACACGTACGGCACCGGCAACTTCCTGGTGCTCAACACGGGCACCGAGATCGTCCGGTCCACCAACGGCCTCCTGACGACCCTGGCCTACCGGTTCGGCGACGCCCCGCCCGTCTACGCGCTGGAGGGCTCGATCGCCGTGACCGGGTCGGCGATCCAGTGGCTGCGCGACCAGCTGGGCATCATCCGGGCCGCGGGCGACTCCGAGGCGCTGGCCGCGAGCGTCGCCGACAACGGCGGCGTCAGCTTCGTCCCCGCGTTCTCGGGCCTGTTCGCGCCGTACTGGCGCTCGGACGCCCGGGGCGTCATCGCGGGGCTGTCCCGGTACAACACCGGCGCCCACGTGGCCCGGGCCGCGCTCGAGGCGATCTGCTACCAGAGCCGCGACGTCGTCGACGCGATGATCGCCGATGCCGACCTGGACCTGCAGATCCTGCGCGTCGACGGGGGAGTGACGGCCAACGAGCTGTGCATGCAGATCCAGGCCGACGTGCTGGGCGTCCCCGTGAGCCGCCCGGTCGTCGCGGAGACGACGGCGCTCGGCGCGGCCTACGCGGCGGGGCTCGCGGTCGGCTTCTGGGCCGGCACCGACGAGCTCGTCGCCAACTGGAACGAGTCGCGGCGCTGGGAGCCGACCTCGACGCAGGAGCAGCGCGACGTGGGCCACGCCCAGTGGAAGAAGGCCGTCGAGCGCACGATGGGCTGGGTCGACGTCGACCAGCCGTGACGGCCGTCCTTCCGGGCCACGTCACACCTGCGGTCGTTCGCCCCACCGGCGCGGTACTGATTGACTGAGGGCATGCGTCCCGTCGCCCTCTCGCCCGAGAACCGCCAAGCAGCGCTGGACGCGATGGCGTCGACCCCGCTCGACATCCTCGTGATCGGCGGTGGCGTCGTCGGCGGTGGCGCCGCTCTCGACGCCGCGACCCGAGGGCTCTCGGTCGGCCTGGTCGAGGCGCGCGACTTCGCGTCGGGCACGTCCAGCCGCTCGAGCAAGCTGATGCACGGCGGTCTGCGCTACCTGGAGATGCTCGACTTCCGTCTCGTGGCCGAGGCGCTCAAGGAGCGGGGGCTGAGCCTGCAGAAGCTCGCCCCGCACCTGGTCCGCGAGGTCGGCTTCCTGTACCCGCTGACGCACCGCTGGTGGGAGCGGTTCTACGCCGGCTCCGGCGTCGCGCTGTACGACGCGATGAGCCGGGCGTCCGGATACGGCCAGGGCGTGCCGCTGCACCGGCACCTGACCCGCCGCGGCGCCCGCCGACTCATGCCCGCGCTGAAGAAGGACGCGCTCGTCGGCGCGCTGCACTACTACGACGGGCAGGTCGACGACGCCCGTCACACGATGTTCCTGTCGCGCACCGCCGCGGCGTACGGCGCCCACGTCGCGAGCCGCACGCGCGTCGTCGGCCTGCTCCGCGACGGCGACCGGGTCGTCGGTGCGCAGGTCAAGGACCTGGAGTCCGGCCGGGAGTTCGACATCCACGCCAAGCAGGTCGTCAACGCCAGCGGCGTCTGGACCGACGAGACGCAGTCGTTCGCGGGGGAGCGCGGCCAGTTCCACGTCCGCGCCAGCAAGGGCGTGCACCTCGTGGTGCCGCGCGACCGCATCCGCGGCGAGTCCGGTCTGATCCTGCGCACCGCGACGTCGGTGCTGTTCGTCATCCCGTGGGGTCGCCACTGGATCATCGGCACGACCGACACCGACTGGTCGCTGTCCAAGGACCACCCGGCCGCGAGTCGCAGCGACATCGACTACCTGCTCGACCACGTCAACGCGGTCCTCGTCGAGCCGCTCACGCACACCGACGTCGAGGGCGTCTACGCCGGGCTCCGACCGTTGCTGGCCGGCGAGGACGAGGCCACCAGCAAGCTGTCGCGCGAGCACGCCGTCGGCACCGCCGTGAAGGGTCTGGTCGTCATCGCCGGGGGCAAGTACACGACGTACCGCGTCATGGCGAAGGACGCGGTCGACGCCGCCGTCCACGGCATGGCCACCCAGCTCGACCGCCACGCGCCGGCGTCCGTCACCGAGAACGTGCCGCTGCTCGGGGCCGACGGCTACGACGCGCTGTGGAACCAGCGACACATGATCGCCCGGTCGACCGGGCTCGGCGTCGGCCGCGTCGAGCACCTGCTGCACCGGTACGGCTCGCTGATCTCAGAGCTCCTCGACCTCGTCGAGGAGCGGCCCGACCTCGCTCTGCCGCTGACCGGGGCGGACGACTACCTGCGCGCCGAGATCGTGTACGCCGCGACGCACGAGGGCGCCCGACACCTGGACGACGCGATCGCCCGCCGGACCCGCATCTCGATCGAGACCTTCGACCGCGGCGTCGACGTCGCGACCGAGGTCGCCGAGCTCATGGGCGGCGTCCTCGGCTGGACCACGGAGCAGCGCGAGAACGAGGTCGACCACTACCGCAAGCGCGTCGAGGCCGAGCGCGAGAGCCAGACGATGCCCGACGACGAGACCGCCGACGCCGCGCGCATGGGCGCCGAGGACGTCGTCCCGGTGTCGACGCGGCCGACGACGGGGGCCGGCGCGTGACGGGCGCCGACGAGGAGGTCGTCGCCGACTACGACGTCCGGTCACCGGCGTCCCGCACCCTCCTGACCGTGCTCGGCACGATCCTGGCGGTCGCCCTGCTGGTCGGCCTGGTGCTCGGCGCGTCGGTCCTCAAGCGGGGCACGACGGTCTCGACCAGCGACATCGAGCTGGGCGACTCGGCCCAGATCGTGATCGACGCCGGCTCGTCCGACGTGCGGATCGTCCAGGGCGACCCGAACGTCGTCCGCGTCAGCGCCCGCATCACGAGCGGGCTGCGCAAGACCGACTTCCAGATCGGCCGCCGCGGCGACGAGATCAAGATCGTGTCGGGCTGCCAGGAGTGGCTCAACCCCGGCTGCGGCGTCGACACGACCCTGGAGCTCCCCGAGGGATTCCCGGTCGTCATCCGCACCACGACCGGTGACGTCTCGGTGCGGGACGTCACCGAGGGCGTGCTGACGGTCCAGACCGCCAGCGGCGACATCACCGGCGCGGGGCTCGAGCTCGACGAGTTCTCCGCCGACACCGGCTCCGGCGACATCGCGGCGTCGTTCGCGACCCAGCCGTTCGCGTTCAAGGCGACGTCGCGCAGCGGTGACATCTCGGCCCGGATGGCCGACGGCAAGCGGACCTACGCCGTCACCGCCACGTCGACGTCCGGCGACGTCTCGTCGGACGTGGAGTCGGACGCGGACGGGGCCGGCTTCATCCGCGCGACGACGGGCAGCGGCGACATCGACCTCACGGTCGAGTAGTCGCCCCGACGTGACAAGACCCCCGGACCGAGAAGGTCCGGGGGTCTTGTCGTCGGGGTGAGTGACGGGACTTGAACCCGCGACCACCGGCACCACAAGCCGGTGCTCTACCAGCTGAGCTACACCCACCACGCGTGCCGGGCATACGCCCGACACGGCGAGGAAGAGTCTAACGCAAGCCGCACGATGCTCATGACCGGGTCGGCGCCCGGAGATGGACCTACGCCTGGCCGGTCACGGAGCCGGACACCTCGGCGGCGATGGCCTTGGCGGTGTCGGAGTCGATGCCCGGCTCGGGCGTGAAGACCGCCCGGCGGTAGTAGCGCAGCTCCTCGATCGACTCCTGGATGTCGACGAGGGCGCGGTGCTGGCCGCCCTTGGTGGGGGCCGCGAAGTACGCGCGCGGGAACCACTGGCGCGACAGCTCCTTGATGGAGGAGACGTCGATGACGCGGTAGTGCAGCCAGCCCTCGAGCTCGGTCATGTCGCGGGCCAGGAACGAGCGGTCGGTGCCGATCGTGTTGCCGGCCATGGGCGCCTTGCGCGGCTCCTTGACGAACTCGCGGACGTAGGCGAGCACCTGCTCCTCGGCCTCCCGCAGGGACAGCCCGGCCTCGAGCTCGGTGATCAGGCCGGACGTCGTGTGCATCTGGGTCACGAACTCGTTCATCTGGTCCAGGGCCGCCTGCGGGGGCTTGATCACCAGGTCGACCCCGTCGCCCAGGACGTTGAGGTCGTAGTCGGTGACGAGCGCCGCCACCTCGACCAATGCGTCCGCCTCGAGGGAGAGTCCGGTCATCTCGCAGTCGATCCACACCAGCTTGTCATTCACGCGTCCGACACTAGTGCAGCCCGTGAGGGCTGCGATCGGGCCGGTACGCTCGCGTGGAACCTTCGTGGAAGGTGCCGCGTTGGTCACAGTGGTGACCGCCCGACCCAGGAGACAGCAGTGAGCAACGAACGCCAGCAGCGAGCAGCCCGCGCCGAGCAGATGCGCAAGGAGCGCGAGAAGGCCGATCGCAAGCAGCGCAACCTGATCTCCGTCGGGATCGTGGTCGTCGTCATCGCCCTCATCGCCGTGGGCGGCTGGGGCATCAAGTCCGCCAGCGACGCCAACAAGGTCGAGACGAAGCTGACGACGCCCGACAACGTCAACAAGGACTACGGGATCATCTACGACCAGGAGGCCGCCACGGGCACCGCGCCGGCGGCCGACGCGGCCGAGCCCGTCAAGGTCGTGCTGTACGAGGACTTCCTGTGCCCCGGCTGCGGCGCGCTCGAGCAGACCTCCGGCGCGTTCCTGAGCAGCGCGGTCGAGAGCGGCGAGATCGAGATCGAGTACCGCCCCTACTCGTTCCTGCTGACGCAGAGCACCAACGAGTACTCGCAGCGCGCCTGGAACGCTGCGACCTGCGTCTACACCGAGGGTGGCGCGAAGGCGTTCAAGGAGTTCCACGACATCCTCTTCGCCAACCAGCCCGAGGAGGGCTCGGCCGGTCCCGAGGACCCCGAGCTCATCGACTTCGCCGAGCAGGCCGGCGTGACCGGCATCGACAGCTGCATCAACAAGCAGACGTACAAGCGCTGGATCGAGGACGCCAAGGACCACGGCGTCGACGACGGGGTGTCCGGCACCCCGACGATCCGCATCGACGGCAAGGACGTCAGCGGCCCGAACCAGACGATCGCGACGACCGAGATCATCCAGGCCGCGATCGACGCCGCCAAGAAGGGCTGATCCGCGACGGTGGCCGGGTCCGCCCGGCCACCGTCACGACGTCGCGAGGCCGTGCACCAGGGTTGCCGCGATCGCGGCCATGACGACGGCGATGAGCCCGTCGAGCACCCGCCACGCGGTGGGCCGGGCGAACACGGGCCGCAGCAGGCGAGCGCCGAAGCCGAGCGACGCGAACCACACGAGGCTCGCCGCCGCGGCACCGCCACCGAACCACCAGCGGTCGCGCCCGTGGGTGTCCGCGACGGAGCCCAGCAGCACCACGGTGTCGAGGTAGACGTGCGGGTTGAGCCACGTGAGCGCCAGCACCGTCGCCGCGACGGGCCACACGGGTGACGCCCCCTCCTGGTCGGCGGCCGAGGACATGGCCGCCGGTCGCCAGGCCCGGCGGGCCGCCAGCGCCGCGTAGGAGAGCAGGAACGCGGCGCCCGCGACGCGCATGACGTCGACCAGCCACGGCGCCAGGTCGAGCAGCGAGCCAAGCCCCGCGATGCCGAGCAGGATCAGCACGACGTCCGACGCCGCGCAGATCGTGACGACGAGCAGCACGTGCTCCTTCCGCAGGCCCTGGCGCAGCACGTACGCGTTCTGGGCGCCGATCGCGACGATCAGCGACAGGCCGAAGCCGAGCCCGGCGGCGAGGGCGAGGACGGCGGTGTGGCTCATGGCCTCGACGCTAGGGCCGAGGCCACGATGAAGTCCAACGAATTGTTCTTGCGCTGCATTAGCATCGCTTCACATGGACCTGGCCCAGCTCTCGGCGCTCGCCGCCGTCGTCGACGAGGGGTCCTTCGACGGCGCCGCGGCGGCCCTGCACCTCACGCCCTCGGCCGTGAGCCAGCGGATCAAGGCTCTCGAGCAGTCCGCCGGACAGGTCCTCGTGCGACGGACCAGGCCGACCGAGGTCACGGGTCCGGGCGAGGCCTACCTGCGCCTGGCACGACAGATCGACGCGCTCGTGCACGAGGCGGCGGTGGGCGCCGATCTCGCGGCACCCGGGCCCGTCACGGTGCCGATCGCCCTGAGCGCCGACTCGATGGCCACCTGGGTGCTCCCGGCCCTGGCGACCCTGCCGGCCGGCATCTGCTTCGACCTGCACCGGGACGACCAGTCCCGCACCGCCGACCTGCTGCGGTCCGGCACCGTGATGGCCGCGATCACGTCGGTCGACGAGGCCGTGCAGGGCTGTCGATCGACACGTCTGGGGGTCGCCCGCTACCGGCCCATGGCGACGCCGGCGTTCGTCGAGCGATGGTTCCCCGACGGGGTCGACGCGGACGCGCTGGCGGTGGCGCCCATGATCGTCTTCGACCGCAACGACGACCTGCAGGACCGCTACCTGCGCCGCCGCACGCGGCGCCGGCTCGCTCCGCCACGACACCACGTCCCGGCGTCGGCCGACTTCGCGGAGGCCGTCGCGCTGGGCCTGGGCTGGGGCGTGCTCCCGTACGAGCAGTCCACCGAGCGCGAGGAGCGCGGCGAGCTGGTCGAGCTCGACCCGGGCCAGCACGTCGACGTCGTCCTGCACTGGCAGCAGTGGACCCTGCAGACGCCGGCCCTGGAGGCCGTCGCCGCCGCGATCGGTGTCGCGGCGGCCGACCACCTGCTCTGAGGTGCGCCCGGCAGGACTCGAACCTGCGACCTAGAGATTAGAAGGCTCTTGCTCTATCCAGCTGAGCTACGGGCGCGCGTGAGCCAAGAGTATCGGCGCGCGTCGTCGCCTGGCCGCACCGCTCGGATCCCCTACGATGTGGCGGGTGACAGAAGCGACCGCCGTGCCGTTCCAGGCCGCGCCACCGTACCGCGAGACGATCCGCCAACGAGGTCGCACCGCCCTGCTGGTCGTCTTCGTCCTGGTCGCGATCGCGGGCGTCGTCGGCGGCGTGGCCATCTCCCTGAGCGCGGGGGACGCCGAGGGCGCAGGACTGTCGATCTTCTACGCCATGATCCCGCTGCCGTTCCTGTGGCTGGTCTACTGGTGGCTCGACCGCTACGAGCCCGAGCCCCGCCGCTACAAGCTCGCGGCCTTCGTCTGGGGCGGCGTGGTCGCGGTCGCGATCGCCCTGGCCGTCGAGGTGTGGGCGCAGGACATGTGGGACCTCAGCGACGAGGCGACGGCGTCGTTCGTGGCGCCCCTGGCCGAGGAGCCGGCCAAGTGCCTGTTCCTGCTGCTGACGTTCCTGCGGGCCCGCCGGGTCATCGACGGCGTCCTCGACGGGCTGATCTACGCCGGCATCGTCGGCATCGGCTTCGCCTTCGTCGAGAACATCGGCTACTACGCCACGAGCTACCTCGGCTCGCCGGAGATCGCGATCGCCGGGTCGGAGGGCGTCACGACGACGTTCATCGTCCGCGGCATCTTCAGCCCGTTCGCGCACCCGCTGTTCACCGCGGCGTTCGGCATCGCGATCGGTCTGGCGGTCGGCCGCCGGTCCAGGCTCCTGCGCGTGCTCATCGGTCTGGTCGGGCTCGCCGTCAGCGTCGGCCTGCACGGGCTCTGGAACGGCTCGCTGAGCTACGGTCCGGACGACGGCACGGGCTTCGTGCTGGCCTACCTGGCCCTCGCGGTGCTGCTCGTCGCGATCGGCGTGCTCGCCATCGTCGTGCGGGTGCGTCAGGTCCGGATCCTGGAGCGCTCGCTGTCGTACGTCGCCGACCGCGGCTGGATCCACCCCGGGGAGATCCCGTACCTGTCCCGCTTCGGCTACCGCAAGGCCGCACGACGGTACGCGCGCGGCAACCACGGCAAGGACGCGGCTCGCGTCGTCAGGCAGTACCAGCGGCTGGCCACCGAGATGGCCTTCCTGCACGACTCGCTCATGAGCGGTCGCGCCAAGCCCCGCGGGGTCGAGCGCACCTACGCACTGCTCGACGCGATGTACGCGCTGCGACCGTCGCTGAGATTCCCTCCGGCACTGCACACGGCGGTCCGTCACTCCTGACCCGCCAGTCGCAGGTGCGGTGAGCACGAGGTGGCCCGTCGTCGACTAATCTGTCGCGTACACCCACCCGCTGCAGGACATCGTCGACGAAAGGAGCTCATCGTGCCCGGCGACCACGCTTCGGCCGAGCTCCTCGCGGCCATGAGCTCGCTGCTGCTGAGCGTCCGCGACGCCCCGCTCCGCTTCGAGATCGACGGGGTCGCAGCCGTGCGGACGACGCAGTCCGACGTCGTGGACCAGCTCTCCGACTACATCCTGCCGCGACTCGTGCAGCTCGACGCCCCGCTGCTGGCCGTCGTGGGCGGCTCGACGGGCGCCGGCAAGTCGACGCTGGTCAACTCCATCGTCGGCGAGCGGGTCACCGAGTCGGGCGTGCTGCGCCCCACCACGCGCTCGCCCGTGCTGGTCCACCATCCTGACGACGCCGAGTGGTTCCAGCCCGACCGCATCCTGCCCGACCTGCCGCGGACGACCCACGTCGGCAACGACTCCTACGCGCTGCGGCTCGCGTCGACGGCCAGGATCCCCAAGGGCCTGGCGATCCTGGACGCACCTGACGTCGACTCGATCGACAAGGGCAACCGCGACCTGGCCACGCAGCTGCTGGCGGCGGCCGACCTGTGGCTGTTCGTGACCTCCGCGGCCCGCTACGCCGACCAGGTGCCGTGGGACTACCTGCGGCACGCCGCCGAGCGCAGCACGTCGGTCGCCGTCGTGCTCGATCGCACCAGCGACGAGGCGCTCGTCGAGGTCCGGGGTCACCTGGCCCGCATGATGACGTCACGGGGGCTGTCCGACTCACCCCTGTTCACGGTGCCCGAGTCGGGCCTGGACGCCGACGGGCTGCTGCCGCGCGAGGCCGTCGCCCCGATGGTCGGCTGGCTCGGCGAGCTCGCCGGCGACCCGAAGGCACGGCAGATGGTCGTCCACCGCACGCTCGACGGAGCCGTCCGCAACCTCGTGATGCGCACCCACGACGTCGCCGACGCGCTCGACGCGCAGATCGAGGTCGCCGAGGGGCTGTTCCGCCAGGCCGACGACGCCTACCGGGCGGCCCTCGACGACGTCTCCGCGCGCAGCGCCGACGGGACGCTGCTGCGCGGCGAGGTGCTGGCCAGCTGGCAGGAGTTCGTCGGCACCGGCGAGCTGCTCAAGTCCGTCGAGGAGAAGGTCAGCCGCATCCGCGACCGCTTCGTCGACGGCATGACGGGCAAGCGCACGCGCTCGACCGAGGTGGTCGAGGCCATCGAGACCAGCCTCCGCATGCTGCTGACGCAGCACGCCGAGGCGGCCGCGGAGAAGGTCTCCCGCGGGTGGGGAGCGTCCGTCGCCGGCCGCGGGCTGCTCGACGACCGGCCGGCGCTCGACCGGGCGTCGGCCGACGTCCGGGTCCGTGCCGAGCGCGTCGTGCACGACTGGCGCCAGGGCGTCATCGAGCTCGTGCGCGTCGAGGGCGCCGACAAGCGGATGACCGCCAGGTTCCTCGCGTTCGGGGTCAACGGCATCGCCGTCGCCCTCATGGTCGTGATGTTCTCGCGCGACGGCGACGCCTCGGCGGCCGGCGGCACCGCCTCGCTCGGTCGCAAGCTGCTCGACGCGATCTTCGGCCCCGCGGTCGTCGTCGACCTGGTCGAGCGGGCGCACACCGATCTCGAGCTGCGCTCCGCGGCCCTGTTCGAGAGCGAGCTGCAACGCTTCCACGGCCTGCTCGACGCGCCGGAAAGTCTGAAGGCGCACCAGGCCGCGTTGCGTGAATCCGCGCGTCAGGCCGAATACGCTCGACACGCCGACTTCCTGAACGAAGAGACCACGTCATGACCACTCCCGTGCCCGCCACCGAAGCAGTGTTCGGCGGCGGCCGCAACGACGTCGCGAAGCGCCTCGACGGCCTCACCGACGCGGTCACGGCCGGACGGGGACGCATCGACGAGGAGATCCTCGCGCCCGCCGAGATGCTCTCCGGCCACGCCGCCGAGCGTCTGACGCTGTCGGGCGAGCACACCATCGTCGCGCTCGCGGGCGCCACCGGGTCGGGCAAGTCGTCGCTGTTCAACTCGCTCACCGATCTCGAGCTGGCCGGGGTCGGCGTGCGCCGGCCGACGACGTCGTGGGCCCTGGCGTGCGCCTGGGGACCCGACGGTGCGCAGGGCCTGCTGGAGTGGATGGGCATCCCGGCGCGGCACCAGGTCTCGCGCATGAGCATGCTCGACCACTCCGCCGAGGACACCAAGCTGGACGGTCTGGTGCTGCTCGACCTGCCCGACCACGACTCGACCGAGGTCTCGCACCACCTCGAGATGGACCGGCTCATCACGTACGCCGACCTGCTCGTGTGGGTGCTGGATCCGCAGAAGTACGCCGACGCCGCGATCCACGACCGCTACATCCGCCCCATGGCGTCCTACAGCGACGTCACGCTGGTCGTGCTCAACCAGATCGACCGCATCCCGTTCGAGCAGCGCGAGCGCGCCCTGACCGACGTCCGCCGCATCCTCGCGGACGAGGGCCTGCCCGACGTCTCGGTCATCGGTGTCTCCGCGACGCGCGGCGACGGTGTCGAGGACCTCAAGCGCGAGCTCGCCGCGCGCATCCGCGCCAAGTCGTCCGCGAAGGGCCGGCTCGCGTCCGACATCGCGGCCGCCGCCGCCGTCATCGAGCAGGTCGGCGGATCCGCCGAGGCGGCCGGCGTCTCGGCCGCCGACCGGCAGGCGCTCGACGACTCGCTGGTCGAGTGCGCGGGCGTCCCGCAGCTGGTCGACGCCATCGCGGGCTCGAGCCGTCGCCGCGCCGTCCTCCACACGGGGTGGCCTGTCGTCCGCTGGATCGGGCGCCTGCAGCGCGATCCGCTCGAGGACCTCGAGCTCGACCCCGACCTGTCGCTCCGGTCCCTGGCCCGGTCGGCCCTGCCCGAGGCCGGCAACGTCCAGCGCGCCAGCGCCGAGCTCGCGATCCGCGATGTCGCGGAGCGGGCGTCCGCGGGTCTCGAACGACCCTGGCGCGATGCGGTGCGCGACGCCGCCAGCCCGCCCGGCGAGGACATCATCGGCGAGCTCGACACCGCGATCCACGCCACGAGCGTCGACGTCGCGAAGCCGGCGCTGTGGTGGAAGGTCGTCCACGCCGTCCAGCTCCTCGGCGTCGTCGCGATCGTCGGGGGCCTCCTGTGGCTCGTGGCGCAGGGCGTGACCCACTTCTCGTCGCTCGAGCTGCCCGATCTCGGCGAGGTCGGACCGGTCCCGGTCGCCGCCGTGGTCGTCATCGGGGCTGTCGTCGGTGGCATCGTGCTCGACGTCCTGTCCCGGCTCGCAGCCCGCATCGACGGGCGCCGCAAGGCCCGTCGGGCCGACGCCGCCCTGCGCGCCGCGATCGCCGAGGTCGCCGCCGGACGGGTCGTCGCACCGATCGAGGCCGAGCTGGACTCGTACCGCACGTACCGGGCCGGCATCCTCGCCGCACTCGGCTGACCCAGCCCTTCTCCACAGGCTCGACCCGGGAAGACGTCGTCCACAGCCGGCCGAGATCGAGCTGACCGGCGGCTCCGAGGCGCGCAGGCTGGAGCTCCCAGCGATCTGCGAGGAGTCCCATGTCCAACGACAACGTCCTGACCTTCCACGGCCACGTCGGCACACCGGTCGAGCTGCGCGAGGGGGCCAGCGTCCCGTGGGTGCTGTTCCGCGTCGCGTCGACCCCCACCACCTGGGACCAGGCGAGCCGCTCGTGGCGTGACCTGCCCACCACGTGGCTGTCCGTCAAGGCCTTCCGGCACCTGGCCCAGAACGCCGCCGAGTCCCTGGCCGTCGGCGACCCGGTCGTCGTGATCGGTCGTCTGCGCACCGAGACGTGGGCCACGAAGGACGGGGAGGCGCGCGAGAGCACCGTGATCGAGGCGTCCCTCGTCGCCCACGACCTCAGCCGCGGCGTCACCCGGTTCCGCAAGGTCGACCGGCAGCAGGCCCAGACGTCGACGTCCGACGGCACGGCCGAGGCGCTGGCCGAGCTCGAGGGGCGGACGGCACACCCGCCGGCCGCCTGACGTCGCGCGACCGCCGTGGGCGGGTCATGGCTCGCTCGATAGGGTTGACGTCATGGCTGAATACGTCCTCTCGCTGCGCAACGTCCGCAAGGCCCATGGCGACAAGGTGGTGCTCGACAACGTCACCCTGTCCTTCCTGCACGGGGCGAAGATCGGCGTCGTCGGCCCCAACGGCATGGGCAAGTCGTCGCTGCTGAAGCTCATGGCCGGGCTCGACCACCCCAACAACGGCGATCTCGTCCGCGACCCCGACGCGACGGTCGGCATGCTCCAGCAGGAGCCGCCGCTGACGGAGGGCAAGACGGTCCTGGAGAACGTCGAGGAGGCCGTCGCCGAGATCAAGGGCAAGCTCGACCGGTACAACAAGATCAGCGAGGAGCTCGGCGAGCCCGACGCCGACTACGACACGCTGCTCGCCGAGATGGGCGACCTGCAGACCGATCTCGACACGCAGAACGCGTGGGAGCTCGACTCGCGGCTCGACCAGGCCATGGACGCCCTGCGGTGCCCGCCGCCCGACGAGCTCGTCGACCACCTGTCCGGTGGTGAGCGTCGCCGCGTGGCACTCTGCAAGCTGCTGCTGCAGCAGCCCGATCTGCTGCTCCTCGACGAGCCCACCAACCACCTGGACGCCGAGAGCGTGCAGTGGCTCGAGGGCCACCTGAAGACCTACCCGGGTGCCGTCCTGGCCGTGACGCACGACCGGTACTTCCTCGACAACGTCGCCGAGTGGATCGCCGAGGTCGACCGCGGTCGGATCCACGCGTACGAGGGCAACTACTCCACGTACCTGGAGACCAAGCAGGAGCGCCTCAAGATCGAGGGCCAGAAGGACGCCAAGCGCGCCAAGATGCTGGAGCGCGAGCTCGAGTGGGTCCGCTCGAACGCCAAGGGCCGCCAGACCAAGTCGAAGTCGCGCCTGGCGCGGTACGAGGAGCTCGCGGCCGAGGCCGAGAAGTCCCGCAAGGTCGACACCAGCGAGATCAACATCCCCGCCGGTCCGCGCCTCGGCGACGTCGTGCTCGACGCGAAGGGGCTCACCAAGGGCTACGACGGACGGGTCCTGTGGGACGACATCTCCTTCACGCTGCCGCGAGCCGGCATCGTCGGGGTCGTCGGGCCCAACGGTGTCGGCAAGACGACGCTGTTCCGCATGATCACGGGGGAGGACACGCCCGACTCCGGAGCGCTCGACGTGGGTCAGACGGTCAAGATCAGCTACGCCGACCAGAGTCGCGGCGACATCGCCGGCGACAAGAACGTCTGGGAGGTCGTGTCCGAGGGCCTCGACTTCATCAAGGTCGCGAACTTCGAGATGAACAGCCGCGCGTACGTCGCGTCGTTCGGCTTCAAGGGCCCCGACCAGCAGAAGAAGGCCGGCGTGCTGTCCGGTGGTGAGCGCAACCGGCTCAACCTGGCCCTGACCCTCAAGCAGGGCGGCAACCTCCTGCTGCTCGACGAGCCGACCAACGACCTGGACGTCGAGACGCTGTCGTCGCTCGAGGACGCCCTCCTGGAGTTCCCCGGCTGCGCCGTCGTGACCTCGCACGACCGGTGGTTCCTCGACCGCATCGCGACCCACATCCTGGCGTGGGAGGGCACCGACGAGAACCCCGCTCAGTGGTTCTGGTTCGAGGGCAACTTCCAGTCGTACGAGGACAACAAGATCGAGCGCCTGGGCGCCGACGCGGCTCGTCCGCACCGCGTCACGCACCGTCGCCTGACCCGCGACTGACCGGCCGGGACGCGGGGAGGCGGGGACGGTCGACGATCCGCCTGCCCCGCGGGGTCAGAACTTCTTGCCGTGGAGGTGCTCGACGACCTTCTGCATGATGCGGCCCATGGCCTCGAGGTCGGCGGGATCGGCGTTCTCGATGAGGTAGTCGTTGACGCCGCGCACGTGGGTGTGAGCGGCCTCCTCGAGGACGCTGAAGCCGTGGTCGGTCAGGACCGCCGAGACGCCGCGCCCGTCGTCGGACGACTGCCCCCTCACCACGATGCCCTCGCGCTCGAGGCGCGCGATCGTGTGCGTCACGCGGCTGCGGGAGTGCGAGACCGCATCGGCCAGCTCGGCCATGCGGATCGAGCGGTCCGGTGCCTCGGAGAGGCGGACCAGGATCTCGTACTCGGGCATCGAGAGCCCGTGCTGGGTGCGCAGGTCGCGATCGAGCCGGTCCATCAGGACGGTCGTCCCGCCGAGGAACGCACGCCAGATGCGTTGCTGCTCGATGCTGAGCCAGGGGGTGTCGGTGGCGGTGTCCATGCGGACCATCCTAGGGCGTGGGGCAGTTGATTGAAACTTCAACGGCGTGCTATCGTCGAATCGTTGAAAGATCAACTACAGACTTCACAGGAGTGCACATGACCACCGACACCGCAGTCACCACCGGCACCTGGGCGCTGGACGCCAGCCACACCGAGATCGGCTTCACGGTCCGTCACCTCATGAGCAAGGTCCGCGGCACGTTCGAGACCTTCGAGGGCACGATCGTCAGCGCCGACGACATCACGGCCTCGACCGTCACCGTCTCGGTCGACCTCGCGTCGGTCAACACCGGCACCGCCGATCGCGACGCGCACCTGCGCTCGGGCGACTTCTTCAACGCCGAGGAGAACCCGAAGATGACCTTCACCTCGACCGGCGTCGTGGCCAAGGGTGGCAACGACTTCGTCGTCACCGGCGACCTCACGATCAAGGGGGTCACCAAGTCCGTCGAGCTCGCCACCGAGCTGCTGGGCGAGGGCGGCGACCCGTGGGGCGGCACCCGCGTCGGCCTCGAGGCCACCACGACGATCAGCCGCAAGGAGTTCGGCATCGACTTCAACATCCCCGTCGAGGGCGCCGACAAGCTCATGATCGGCGACAAGATCACGATCAACATCGTCGCCGAGGCCGTGCTGCAGGCCTGATCCACCCCGGCCGCCCCCGCGGGCGGTGCTGGGCCGCCCGGTCATCCCCCGACGCCGGGCGTCCCTGCACCGTCCGCGGGGCGGTGGACGGCCACCATCCTGATCGCCAGATCAGCGTGCAGTGCGGCCATCTCGGGACCGGAGCGCGATCCGCCCGGCTCGAACCACCGCACGAGATCGACGCCCAAGGACAGCAGCGAGAACGCCGTGCCCGGGACGTCGGTCACGTCCAGGACGCCCTGGTCGACACCGTCGGCCAGGGCGTCCTGCATCGTCTTCTCGATGTCGCGACGAAAGCCCGCGACCTCGGCCCGGTGCTCGGGCGTCAGCGCGTGGTACTCCCACTGCACGATGCGTCCGACCCGGCTGTTGTCGGCGTGCCAGAGGCTGAACTCGTAGACCATCGTGCGGATCCGCTCGACCGGGTCGACGCTCGACGCGGCCGCCGTCCGCATCATCGCGAGGGCGTTGCGGTGGCCCTCGAGGCTCACCGTGAACAGCAGGCTCTCCTTGGAGTCGTGGTGCACGTAGACCGCCGCCGGGCTCATCCCGGCGCGCGACGCGATGTCACGGGTCGTGGTCGCCGCGAACCCCTTCTCCGCGAACGCCTCGACGGCCGCCTCGATGAGACGCTCCCGTGCTGCGCTGGTCGCCATGTCGCTCCTTCGTCGGTTGACAGCATGACGGAGTGCTTGCATGCTAAGCAAGCGCTTAGTGCGCCCGCGTCCCGCGAGGGCGCGGTCCCGACGACTTCCAGCACGAGGTGGCACCGAGATGAAGCGGATGATCTTCGACGAGGATCACGACGCGTTCCGCGACTCGTGCGCCGCGTTCCTGACCAAGCACGTCACCCCCCACCTCGACGAGTACCAGGCCGACAAGGCGCTGCCTCGCGAGTTCTGGCTCGCCGCGGGAGCCGAGGGCTACCTGGGCCTGGAGATCCCGGAGGAGTTCGGCGGGGCCGAGGCCGGCGACTTCCGCTTCAACGCCGTCCTCGCCGAGGAGCTCAGCAAGCTCAACCTCGCGCTGGCGTCGTGCGTCGGGATCCACGCCGACATCGCGACCCCGTACATCGTCGACCTGGGCACGCAGGAGCAGAAGGAGCGCTGGCTGCCCGGCTGCGCGACGGGGGAGATCGTCACCGCGATCGGCATGACCGAGGCCGGTGGCGGGTCCGACCTCGCGGCGCTGCGGACCACGGCCGTCCGTGACGGCGACGAGTGGGTCATCAACGGGTCCAAGACGTTCATCACCAACGGCTTCTCGGCCGATCTCGTGCTGACGGCCGTGCGCACGTCTCCCGACAAGGGTGCGAAGGGCATCACGCTGTTCGCCCTCGAGGCCACCGACGCCGGCTTCAGCCGCGGCCGCAAGCTCGACAAGGTCGGTCAGGGCGAGGCCGACACGTCCGAGCTGTTCTTCGACGACCTGCGCGTCGGCGACGACCGCATCATCGGCGAGGTCGACCGCGGCTTCATCTACATGATGGAGCGCCTGCCGCAGGAGCGGCTCAACGGGTCGATCTCCAACATCGCCCACGCGAAGCAGATCCTCGCCGAGACGATCCAGTACGCGCACGACCGTCAGGCCTTCAAGCAGTCGATCGGCAGCCTGCAGCACAACAAGTTCCTGCTGGCCGAGCTCGTCACCAAGATCGAGGTCGCCGAGGCGTTCGTCGACCAGGCGGTCCTGGCCCACACGCGCGGCGAGGCGACGGCGACGGACGCCGCGAAGGCCAAGTGGTGGTCGTCCGACATCCAGAACGACGTCCTCGACCACTGCGTCCAGCTGCACGGCGGCTACGGCTTCATGAACGAGTACCGCGTCGCGCGCGCGTGGCGCGACGCCCGCGTCACCAAGATCTGGGCCGGCTCGAACGAGATCATGAAAGAGCTCATCGGCCGCGACCTCGGCTTCTGAACCCCACCTGCGCACCACCCCGCCACCCGAAAGGCTCCCCATGCCCGAAGCAGTCATCGTCTCCACCGCCCGGTCGCCGATCGGTCGTGCCGTCAAGGGATCGCTCAAGGACATGCGTCCCGACGACCTCACGGTGCAGATGGTCGAGGCGGCCCTCGCGAAGGTCCCCGAGCTCGACCGCAAGGACATCGTCGACCTGCACCTGGGCGTCGGCCAGCCGGCCGGCGAGGCGGGCAACAACCTGGCGCGCATCGTGTCGGTCCTGTCCGGGCTCGACCACGTGCCGGGCGTGACGGTCAACCGCTACTGCTCCTCGAGCCTGCAGACGACCCGCATGGCGTTCCACGCGATCAAGGCCGGCGAGGGCGACGTCTTCCTCTCGGCGGGCGTCGAGACCGTGAGCCGCTTCGGCGCCGGCATCTCCGACATCGCCGACGCCTTCAACCCCGTGTTCGACGAGGCGCTCGCCCGGACCGCCCAGCGGGGCGAGGGCGGCGCCGAGGCGTGGCACGATCCGCGCCAGGACGGCTACCTGCCCGACGCGTACATCCAGATGGGGCAGACGGCCGAGAACGTGCAGCAGCTGATCGGCATGAGCCGTCAGGAGCAGGACGAGTTCGGCGTGCGCAGCCAGAACCTGGCCGAGAAGGCCATCGCCAACGGCTTCTGGGCCAAGGACATCACGCCGGTCACGCTGCCCGACGGCACCGTCGTCAGCACCGACGACGGCCCGCGCGCCGGCGTCACGTACGAGGCCGTCTCGCAGCTGCGGCCCGTGTTCCGACCCGACGGCACCGTCACGGCCGGCAACTGCTGCCCGCTCAACGACGGGGCCGCGGCGGTCGTCATCATGAGCGACACGAAGGCCAAGGAGCTCGGGCTGACGCCGCTCGCCCGCATCGTGTCGACCGGCGTCACGGGCCTGTCGCCGGAGATCATGGGACTCGGGCCCATCGAGGCCGTCAAGCAGGCGCTGGGGCACGCCAAGCTCGGCATCGACGACATCGACCTGTTCGAGATCAACGAGGCGTTCGCGGTGCAGGCCCTGGGGTCCGCGCAGGCGCTGGGCATCGACATCGACAAGCTCAACGTCAACGGTGGAGCGATCGCGATCGGTCACCCGTTCGGGATGACCGGTGCGCGGATCACCAGCACCCTCATCAACTCGCTGCAGCACCACGACAAGCAGTTCGGCGTCGAGACGATGTGCGTCGGCGGCGGCCAGGGCATGGCCATGGTCCTGGAGCGGCTCTCGTGACCGGTCGTCTGGACGGGAAGGTCGCGATCGTCACGGGCGCCAGCCGGGGCATCGGCCTGGCGATCGCCGAGCGCATCGTCGCCGACGGCGGACGCGTGTGCATCACGGCTCGCAAGCCCGACGCCCTCGCGGAGGCCGCGGAGTCGCTCGGCGGTCCCGAGCACGCGATCTTCGTGGCCGGTGCGTCCGACGACGCCGCGCACCAGGACGAGACCGTCGCGGCGACGATCGACGCGTTCGGCGGCATCGACTTCCTGGTCAACAACACCGGCATCAACCCGGTGTACGGCCGCATGATCGACGTCGACCTCGACGCCGCCACCAAGATCTTCCAGGTCAACGTCGTCGCCGCGATCGCCTGGGCGCAGAAGGTCTACCACGCGACGATGGGGGAGAACGGCGGCGCGATCGTCAACATCGCGTCGGTCGCCGGAGTGCTGCCCGCCCCGCTGATCGGCACCTACGGGGCGTCGAAGGCCGCGCTCATCCACGTCACCGAGGAGCTGGCGGTCGAGCTGGGCCCGAGCATCCGGGTCAACGCCGTGGCGCCGGCCGTGGTCAAGACCAAGTTCGCCAAGGCGCTCTACGAGGGACGTGAGGAGGAGGTCGCGGCGGCCTACCCGCTCAAGCGGCTGGGCGTGCCCTCCGACATCGGCTCGGTCGTCGCCTTCCTCCTGTCCGACGACTCCTCGTGGATGACGGGCCAGACCCTGACGGTCGACGGCGGCGTGCTCCTCACGGGCGGCGCCTGAGACTCCGCGTCCACGTCCGGCCCCCGTCCACTGCGGACGGGGGCCGGACGTGATCCAGGCCACGTGAAGAAACATGAGGAAACCCTCGGCTTAAAGTTGAGGAATCCCTCATGTTTTGCGAGGATGGAGTCACCGACCGTCGATCCAGCGACGGCAGCACCGAGGGACTTCCACGTGACGACGATCGACACCCCGCTTGCGACGAACCAGACCACCGAGCGCCGCGGAGCGCTCGTCGACCGCATCCTGGCCGGAACGCCGTACGCGATCGGCTTCGGCGGGCAGGGCGCGCCGTGGCTCGAGCCGCTGGCGTCGCTGATCCGCGACTTCGCGCTCGACGCGGAGCTCGAGTCGCTCGTCGCGCAGGCCGATGCCCACCTCGTGCCGGTCGCGACCGAGCTCGCCCGCGTCGGCGTCACGTTCACGCCGCTGGCGTGGGCCGACGTCCTGGCCTCGGCCGAGTCGGCCGAGGACGACGACGCCCCCGTGCTGCCGACCTCCGAGGTGCTGGATACACCCGGAGCGTCGGTACCCGGCATCCTGCTGGCGCAGCTGGCGGGCATCCGCGCGCTGCACCGCCAGGGCATCGACCCGCAGGCGGTCGCTCCCGTCGCGGTGGTCGGTCACTCGCAGGGCTACCTCGCGACGCAGTCGCTGGCCGGCGTCCCCGACGACCAGCTGCTCGCGCTGGCGCGGCTCATCGGTGCCGCGGCCCAGCTGATCGGTCGTCGCCGTGGGCTGCTCGGGCAGACCATGCTGAGCGTCTCCAACGTCGTCCCGGAGCGGGTCGACGAGATCCTCGCCGAGCTGCCGGCGTCGCTGCGGGTCGTCTCGCGCCTGCGCAACGGCCGCCGCAGCGTCGTGCTGTCCGGACCGGCCGACAGCCTGCGGATCGTCGAGGCGCGCCTCGACGAGATCGCCGCGGCCGAGAAGGCCGATCGTGACCGCAAGTCCACCGGCGGCTCGCCGTTCGCGCCGGTGCTCGAGCCGCTGCCGGCGCAGCTCGCCTTCCACCACCCCGACCTGGCCGAGGCGGCCGATCTCGTCGCCGCGTGGGCCGAGGCCTGCGGCTTCGACGCCGAGCTGGCCCGTACCCTCACGATGCGCTCGATCGTCGACCCCGTCGACTGGGTCACCTCGCTGGAGGAGGCCACCGACGCCGGGGCGTCGTGGATCCTCGACCTGGGGCCCGGCGACCTCGCTGCACGGCTGTCGTCGCGCGAGCTGCTCGCGACCGGAGCCGGCGTCATCGCCACCACGACGCGCCGCGGCCACCGCGAGCTCACGGCCGCCGGGGCCGCCCCGCGTCTGACGACGCCGTGGTCGGCCTACGAGCCGACCGTCGTGACCCTGCCCGACGGCTCGCTGCACGCCGAGACCCGCTTCACGCGCCTGACCGGCAAGTCGCCGATCCTCCTCGCCGGCATGACCCCCACCACGGTCGACCCGCAGATCGTCGCCGCCGCGGCCAACGCCGGCTTCTGGGCCGAGCTCGCCGGAGGCGGCCAGGTCACCGAGGAGATCTTCGCCGAGCACGTCGCCCAGCTGGACGATCTGCTGACGCCCGGCAGCACCTACCAGTTCAACTCGCTGTTCCTCGATCCGTACCTGTGGAAGCTGCAGCTCGGCCAGAAGCGTCTGGTCCAGCGCGCCCGCGCTGCCGGCTCGCCGATCGACGGCGTCGTGGTGACCGCCGGCATCCCCGAGCTCGACGAGGCCGTCGCGCTCGTCGAGGAGCTGCGCGAGGCGTCCATCACGCACGTCGTGTTCAAGCCCGGCACCGTCAAGCAGATCCGCCAGGTCGTCGCGATCGCGAAGGCCGTCGCCCCGACCCCCGTCCACATCCAGATCGAGGGCGGCAAGGCCGGTGGCCACCACTCGTGGGAGGAGCTGGACGACCTCCTGATCGCGACGTACTCCGAGCTGCGCCGACTCGACAACGTCGTGATCTGCGTCGGCGGCGGCATCGGCACGCCCGAGGTCGCCGCGGCCTACCTGACCGGCGAGTGGGCCCGTCGCCACGGCTTCCCGTCGATGCCGCTCGACGGCATCCTCGTCGGCACCGCGGCGATGGCGACGCTGGAGGCGACGACCTCCGCCGCCGTCAAGCAGCTGCTCGTCGACACCCGCGGCACCGGCACCTGGGTCGGCGCCGGCACCGCCAAGGGCGGCATGGCCTCAGGCCGCAGCCAGCTCGGCGCCGACATCCACGAGATCGACAACACCGCGTCCCGCACCGGTCGTCTGCTCGACGAGGTCGCCGGCGACGCGGCGGCCGTCGCGGCCCGCCGCGACGAGATCGTCGAGGCGCTCAACCGCACCGCCAAGCCGTACTTCGGCGACGTCGAGACCATGACGTACGCACAGTGGCTGCGCCGCTACGTCGAGCTGTCCGGCACGCCGGAGTGGCTCGACGTCACGCTGCGCAACCGCTTCGTCGCGATGCTGCAGCGCGCCGAGGCTCGTCTCCACGACGCCGACCGCGGTCAGATCCCGACCCTGTTCGCCGACTCTTCCCTGGTCGACGACGGTGCGGCGGCGCTGCAGCGGCTGGTGGAGACCTACCCGCGCGCCGACGACGTCACGCTGCACCCGGCCGACGTGCTGTTCTTCGTCGACCAGTGCCGCACCCCCGGCAAGCCGGTCAACTTCGTGCCGGTCCTCGACCAGGACGTCCGTCGCTGGTGGCGCTCCGACTCGCTGTGGCAGGCGCACGACCCGCGCTACGCCGCCGACGAGGTCTGCATCATCCCCGGCACGGTCTCGGTCGCGGGCATCGACCGCGTCGACGAGCCCGTCGCCGAGCTGCTGCGCCGCTTCGAGGACGCCACGATCGACGGTCTGCTCGCCGCCGGCCGCAGCCCGCAGCGCGTGGCCGGCCGTCGCCGCGTCGACGACGCGGGCGAGGTCCTCTCACTCGTCCTGGCCTCGCCCGACCTGGTGTGGGCCGGCCGCACGGTCCGCAACCCGGTCCACCGCCTCGGTGCGGAGTGGTTCGTCGTCGATCCGCAGCGTGCCGAGCACCCCGAGACGGGTGCCGTCCTGGTGCAGCTCGACGCCACCACGGCCGAGCTGACGGTCCCGATGGCTCGTCCGCTGACGCTGCGCATCGCGGTCGACGCCACGGTCCTGACCGGAGCCGCGCCGGTCGTCACGACCGACGACGCGGTCGCGGCCATGAGCACCCTGGTCGCCGGCGCCGCGGGCGGTGACGTCCCGACGGTCACCGACGGACGCGCATCCGTCGCCGTCACGTGGGAGCCCGACCTCATCGCCGACCACGCGGGCGTGACCGGTGCCGACGTGCCGGTGCACCCCGTCCCCGACGTGCTGGTGGGCCTGGCCTGGCCGTCGGTGTTCGCCGTGCTCGGTGACGCCACGACCGCGTCCGGCGTGCCCGTCATCGAGGGCATGCTCGACCTGGTCCACCTCGACCACGCGATCCGCCTGACCGGCTCGCTGCCCGTCGCGCCGTCGCGCCTGGTCATCTCGTCGGTGCTCGACAGCATCGAGGACACCGACTTCGGTCGCGTCGTCGCGGTCGACGTCGCGATCTCCTCGCCGGCCGGCGACATCGCGACGCTGCGCGAGCGGTTCGCGATCCGTGGCCGGACCGGCGCGGGCCAGCTCGTCGACCCGGACCGCGCCGGTGGCGCGCTGGGCGACGACGTGCGCGACACCCCGCGCAAGTCCCGCGGCACGGCCACGCTCGTCGCCCCCGGCGACCTGCGCGCCTTCGCCGCGGTCACGGGCGACCACAACCCCATCCACACCAGCGTCGCCGCCGCCCGGCTGGCCGGGCTCGGTGACCCGATCGTCCACGGCATGTGGATCTCGGCCGCCGCGCAGCAGGTCGTCAGCGGCCGTCGCGTCACGGGCTGGACGACCCGCTTCCTGTCGCCGCTGGCCCCGGGCGCACCCGTCTCGATCACGGCCGACCGGGTCGGTCTGGACGCGGGTGCCGAGGTCGTCGACGTCACGGTCCGCTCCGGCGGCGACGTCGTCATGTCGGCCACCGCCCGCCTCGAGGCGCCGCGCACCGCGTACGCGTTCCCGGGACAGGGCATCCAGCACCGCGGCATGGGCATGGCCGCCTACCAGCGGTCGAAGGCCGCTCGCGACATCTGGGACCGTGCCGACGCCCACACCCGGGAGGCCCTCGGCTTCTCGATCCTGACCGTCGTGCGGGACAACCCGACGACGCTCGTGACGCGCGGCGTGACCCACAAGCACCCCGACGGCGTCCTGTTCCTGACCCAGTTCACGCAGGTCGCCATGGCCGTCCTGGGCGCTGCCCAGATGGCCGAGCTCCGCGAGTCCGGCGCCTTCGTCGAGGGCTCGATCCTGGCCGGTCACTCGGTCGGCGAGTACAACGCGCTCGCCGCGGTCTCCGGGGTCATCCCGCTCGAGGCCGTCGTCGAGGTCGTGTTCCAGCGCGGCTCCGTCATGCACGCGCTGGTCCCGCGCGATGCGGCCGGCCGCAGCAACTACCGCCTGGCGGCGATCCGCCCCTCGCAGATCGGCCTGACCGACGACGACGTCACGGCGTTCGTCGACGGCGTCGCCGAGCGCACCGGCGAGTTCCTCCAGATCGTCAACTACAACCTCAAGGACTCGCAGTACGCGATCGCCGGCACCGTGGCCGGCCTCGAGGTGCTCGAGACCGAGGTCGCCCGCCGTCGTGAGGAGTTCGGTGGCAAGGCCGCCTTCATCCTGGTCCCGGGCATCGACGTCCCGTTCCACTCCACGGTGCTGCACGGCGGCGTGCCGGACTTCCGCGAGCGTCTGCAGGAGCTGCTGCCCGTCACGATCGACCCGTCGATCCTGGCCGGCCGCTACGTCCCGAACCTGGTGCCGCGGCCGTTCACCCTCGACCGCTCGTTCCTGCAGGAGATCGCGGACCTGGTGCCGTCGGCACCCCTCAACGAGGTGCTGGCCGACTACGACGCCTGGGCCGCCCGCCCCGGCGAGCTGTGCCGCGTCGTGCTGATCGAGCTGCTGGCCTGGCAGTTCGCCAGCCCCGTGCGCTGGATCGAGACGCAGGACCTGTTCTTCACCGCGGTGGAGGACGGCGGCCTCGGCGTCGAGCGCTTCATCGAGATCGGCGTCGGGCAGTCGCCGACCGTCGCGAACCTGGCCTCGTCCACGCTCAAGCTGCCGGGTCGTTTCGGGCCCGCGGTGCAGGTGCTCAACTTCGAGCGCGACAACGCCGCGGTCTTCGCGACCGACGAGGAGCAGCAGGTCGTCGAGGACGAGGCCGTGGAGGCTGCGCCCGTCGAGGCCTCCGCCGCCGCGCCCGCGGCGTCGGCTGCGGCTCCCGCGGCCACCAGCAGCGGACCCCGCCCGGCCGATCTGTCCTTCGACGCCGCTGACGCGACGTCGGTGCTGATCGCCTGGTGGACCAAGCTGCGCCTCGACCAGATCGGCGCCGCCGACTCGATCGAGTCGCTGTGCGACGGTGCCTCGTCGCGCCGCAACCAGCTGCTCGTCGACCTCGGTGGCGAGCTGGGCCTGGGCGCCATCGACGGCGCGGCCGACGCCGACATCCCGGCGCTGTCGACGCAGGTCAAGGGCCTCGCCCGCGGCTACAAGCCCTTCGGTCCGGTGCTGTCCGAGGCGCTGGGCGACCACCTCAAGAAGATCCTCGGCCCGACCGGCAAGCGCCAGGCGGCCATCGCCGAGCGCGTCACCGACGTCTGGCAGCTCGGCGCCGGCTGGGCGAGCCACGTGCTCGCCGAGCTCGCGATGTCGAGCCGCGACGGCGCCAGCATCCGTGGCGGCGAGTTCGGCTCGCTGACCGGTCTGTCGTCCGGCGCCGATGTCGACGCAGCCGTCGACGCGAGCGTCCAGGCCGTCGCGGCACGCCACGGCGTCAGCGTCGCGCTGCCCGCCGGTGGCGGGGGAGAGGCCACGATCGACGCGGCCGCTCTCGGCGAGTTCACGGCACAGATCACCGGCCCCGACGGCGTCCTCGCCTCGTCGGCGCGCCTGGTGCTCGACCAGCTCGGCCTCACCGAGGTGCCGGCGACCGTCGAGCCCGATGCCGCCGACGCCCTGGTGCTGGCCCGCGTGGAGTCCGAGCTCGGCAGCGACTGGGCCAAGCTCACCGCGCCCGCGTTCGACCCGCTCAAGGCCGTCCTGTTCGACGACCGCTGGGCATCGGCCCGCGAGGACCTCGCCCGCCTGGCCGTGGGTCGCACCGTCGACGCCTCGTTCGTGGGCGCCGGAGCCGTCGTCGCGGCGCAGGCCACCTGGTGGGCCTCGCACGTCGAGGACGCCGAGCTGGCCGACCGGTTCCGCCGCATCGCGGTCGACGCGTCGTCGACGCCGCAGGGGCAGTGGGCCAAAGACCTGGCGGTCGTGACGGGGGCCAGCAAGGGCTCCATCGCGGCCGGCATCACGGCCCAGCTGCTCGCCGGCGGAGCGACGGTGCTCGCGACCACGTCGGGGCTGGACGCGAAGAAGCTCGCCTTCTTCAAGGACCTGTACCGCACGCACGCCGTCCACGGCGCGGCCCTGTGGGTCGTCCCGGCCAACATGGCGTCGTTCGCCGACGTCGACGCGCTCTCCACCTGGATCAGCAGCGAGCAGACCGAGACCCGCTCGGGCACCACGACGGTGCTCAAGCCGGCCATGACGCCGACCCTGCTCTTCCCGTTCGCGGCGGGCCGGGTCGCCGGTGACCTGACCGATGCCGGCAGCCGCACCGAGATCGACATGCGCATCCTGCTGTGGTCGGTCGAGCGCCTCATCGCGGCACTGTCCGCACACGGACAGGACCACGACATCGACGCGACGCTGCACGTGGTGCTCCCGGGCTCGCCCAACCGCGGCATGTTCGGCGGCGACGGCGGCTACGGCGAGGCCAAGTCGGCCCTCGACGCCCTGGTCGCCCGCTGGTCGGCGGAGCGGACGTGGGGCGAGCGGGTCACGCTGGCCCACGCCATCATCGGCTGGGTGCGCGGCACCGGGCTGATGGGCGCCAACGACCCCCTCATCGAGGCGGTCGAGGCGGCCGGTGTGCGTACCTGGACGACCCAGGACATGGCCGCCGCGCTGCTCGCGACCTGCGAGCCGGCCGCGCGGGCAGCAGCCCGCACCGAGCCGCTGACGGTCGACCTGACCGGCGGCCTCGGGGGCACCCGCATCGACATGAAGGCGCTGGCCGAGGGCCTCGAGCGTCCGACCGTCGCGGTCCAGGACGACGCCGGCACGATCACGGCCCTCGCTCCGTCGCCGGCTCAGCTGGACCGGGTCGAGCAGCTCGACTGGGCGCCCATCGACACCCGCCCCGAGGACCTCGTCGTCATCGTGGGTGCCGGCGAGATGGGGCCGTACGGCTCCTCGCGCACCCGCTTCGAGATGGAGGTGTCCGACCAGCTGTCGGCCGCCGGCGTCCTCGAGCTGGCGTGGTCGACCGGGCTGGTCAGCTGGGACCAGCAGGGCGGCGGCTGGTACGACACCGCGACGCAGGACAAGGTCGCGGAGGCCGATCTGGTCGAGCGCTACGAGGACACGGTCCGCGAGGCGGTGGGCATCCGGCGCTACGTCGACGACGGTGCGCTGGTCAACACCTCGGCGCCGCTGCTGACCTCGGTGTTCCTCGACAAGGACCTGTCGTTCACGGTCGGCTCCGAGGCGGAGGCTCGCGCCATGCGGGACGCCGACCCGGAGCGGACGATCATCTCCGCGACCGCGGAGGGCGACTGGACCGTGACCCGCAAGGCCGGGACCGAGATCCGGGTGCCGCGCCGCATGCAGCTGACCCGGACGGTCGGCGGCCAGGTCCCGACCGGCTTCGATCCCACGGTGTGGGGCATCCCGGCCGAGATGGTCGAGTCGCTCGACCGGGTCGCGGTGTGGAACCTGATCTGCACCGTCGACGCCTTCTTGTCCAGCGGCTTCTCGCCGTCGGAGCTCATGCGCTGGGTCCACCCCGCCCTGGTGGCCAACACGCAGGGCACCGGCATGGGCGGCATGGAGTCCATGCAGTCGCTGTACCTCGACACCCTGCTCGGCGAGAGCAAGGCCAACGACATCCTGCAGGAGGCGCTCCCGAACGTCATCGCGGCGCACGTCGTGCAGTCGTACGTCGGCTCCTACGGCGCCATGGTGCACCCGGTCGCCGCGTGCGCGACGACCGCGGTGTCGGTCGAGGAGGGGGTCGACAAGATCAAGCTCGGCAAGGCCGAGTTCGTGGTCGCGGGCGGCTTCGACGACCTGAGCGTGGAGGGCATCGTCGGCTTCGCGGACATGGCGGCCACGGCCGACTCGGCCGCGATGGCCGCCAAGGGCCTGGAGGACCGCTACTTCAGCCGCGGCAACGACCGTCGCTACGGCGGCTTCGTCGAGTCGCAGGGCGGCGGCACGATCCTGCTCGCCCGCGGCGACATCGCGGTCCGGATGGGCCTGCCCGTGCTGGGCGT
>Ga0247734_1000580_pt1 | contig 31019 bp, 32 predicted proteins | sample UWRJL103311B2_FD_180933 | JGI IMG/M metagenome (GOLD analysis project Ga0247734, IMG submission 180933) | Plant litter microbial communities from Arlington Agricultural Research Station in Wisconsin, United States - UWRJ-L103-311B-2 | ecosystem: Environmental > Terrestrial > Plant litter >...
GAATTATCCTTCCTAAAAATCAGCTTTTTATATGAATTGATTTCATTTTCTAATACCCACGGTTCATCGACAAGAAGGGAAAGCTGATCTAGCTTTTTTGAATATCTAACTATTCTTGGTAAGAGTCCTTCAATAAATATTTTCATGGTTTTAAATGATGTTAATTTATATATTATCCCTTAAATGAATTAGAGTTACAAATTTTATCCTACTCCCGAACCATCTCCACCCTCTCATTCAATTCCTTCCAGTTAGGTACATGTACCGCAAGTTCTGCCCAGAACTGTTTTGAGTGATCTTTTACCTTAGTATGACAGAGTTCATGCACAATCAGGTAATCAATTAGGGAGAAAGGTAATTTGATCGCTTCCGGATTAATTGTGATGATATCTTTGGGAGAACAGTTACCCCAGCTTTTTTCCAGTTTCCGGAATTTAAGATCCGTGTAAGGAAGATTGGTTTGTTTTGAGAGTTTTTTAACCCTGGGAGTTATTTTTTCTACTGCTTTTTCTTTGTAGAAATCCTCAATGGCTGATTGGATTACAGGTTGCTCTATATCAAAAGAAGGTAGAAGTATCAGAAATTTTGAGTGGTTGAATTCTATTTGTACTTCACTACTCTCTTTTGTATTTACTACTACTTCAACATAATAGGATCTCCCCAGGTATGTTATCCTTGAACCTGTTACTATGTTTTGTTCCTGCTTTACTGAAACCAGATCAAGCTTATCTAATATCCACTTTGCTTTCTTTAATACCAGTTTATCAGATTTTTCATCAGAAATAGCCTTTCCTTTCAGTACTACACCTTTATTCTTTTCTACTGTAACATAGTGGGATTTAAGACTTTCATTTTCGTGAAAGCTGTATTCTATAAAGGTTGATCCGTATTTAACCCTACGCATTTTTATTGTTTCTTAATACTTCTACTAATTCTTTTGCTTTGGATTTTGCATCTGCTCTTTCCATTTTAGTCTTAAGATAACGAATTAGTTTATTTTCAATATCATTGATCACCATTCCTTTTGATTCCCACCCTACAATATTTAATTCTCCGCTAATCAGATCAAAAAGTGTTCTGGTAGCATCTTCTGCATCTTCCTGGTAGATGATCTTCATAGAGGAATATACCGCACGCTGCTGTTCTGTTACAAATCCTTTCTGTTCTCCTTCCTTTTGAGATTGTATGATTTCATCCTGTATCTTTTCAAATTCTGCTAACAGAGATAATTGTGATAAACGTCCTTCTTCATGTTCTTTAATCAGTTGTTCCAAACGCTCTGCCAGTGGTTTATAAAAATCAGGATTTTTATCAATACTTACTTTAATGGTATGTTTAAGGTGATTACGCATTTTCAATTCTTTGGTGGCCGGAGAAGCATTCATAAGCTCTTCTCTGAATTTTTCTCCGTCAATAATTGAAATGGGTTCTTTCAAAAGATTTGTGACACCTGAAGATTTTAAATGTTCATCAATAATTTCTTGAAGTAGCAAACTTTCATCTTTACTTACTTTAAAACCATCATCATCCGGATACATATTTCTAGCCATTTTTTTGATCTCATTGAACAGTTTGAAATCAGTAAAAAACAGCATTGCTCTGGTATCGGGTAAAACAATACCAATGGATTTATTAAATTGCTTTAACAGATCTTTAAACTTATCGCGTTTGTCCAGCGGTTCAATATACAGAACTGCTTCTTCCATATATTTCACCCTGTCAAATGCTTTATTGATCTTGAGAGGTCTAAAGAAATCAACCAGTTTAGTATGGTTTAATTGTAGCTGAGGAAATTCTTCATTGATGTTTTTCAGGATGTCATCAGGGCGGATATCACCAGAAAATATTTTTAGTGCTTCCAGTAAATGATCTGTAATACCATTGTAATCCATGATAAAACCAGCATCTTTTCCTTTTCCACTACGGTTTACCCTTGCAATAGCTTGCAATAAATTATGTTCTTTCAATGGTTTTTCCAGATACAAACAAGATGCAATCGGTGCATCATATCCGGTGAGAAGCATATCTGAAACAATCAGAATGGCAGTATTATCATATTTTTCTTTACCTGATTTTTCTGTTTCACTTTCGTTACCATAAGGTAATTTATAGTTTTCGGTAGCTGCTTTTATCTTCTCTGGTGCAACGATCCATACAGGTTTTTGATGATCCTTATTTGTTTTGTTCCATTCCAGTGTTTCATAAAATTCCTTGGCTACATGATCCGATTTAGGAATTCCTATACTGATGATCACTTTGGTTTCAAAATCATGCAACCCTTTTTCTTTTAATGCTTCAAATGCTTGTTTGTATCGTATGGCAGCAGATCTTCCATCACATACAAAAAGTGCTTTATGACCATTTGGGAATATCTTCTCCTTAAAATGAGTAATGGCATGTTCTGCAATATCATTAATCCGTTCTTTTGAAAACTGGTATTTTCTTAAAGCTTCCTGTTTTAGCTTGTCTTTCTTTTCTTCCGGTTCATGACCAAATTTTTCTTCAAATGCTGCATCCAGTTCCGTTTTACGAATATCAAGTTTAGCAATACCTTCATCATACAAAAGCTCTACGGTTGATCCATCCGCAACAGATTCCTTGATTGTGTATACATCAATGTAATCCCCACCATAAAATTCACCTAATGTAGATTTGTCTTCTTTTGAAATGGGTGTTCCTGTGAATGCAATGAATTTAGCATGAGGTAATGCATTACGCATAAAAGATGCTAAAAATCCATAATGAGTACGGTGTGCTTCATCCACCAACACATACAGGTTTTTCTTTTGGGATAGCTCTTCTAATATTACTTCTTCCCGTTCACGCTCAACCCATTTACCATCTGCTTTAACCTTGGTAATTTTTACCAACATATTATCCTGGATATGTTTTTCTATCCGGATGTTTTCTTTTTCCTCCTGTTCAGTTTGGTCCTCCTCTGTTGTAGCTTCTCTATCTGTTTCCTGGAATTTTTGGATTGTAGTGGTAATTATTCCACCATAATCATTTCTTAATAGTTTATCAAGATGAATTACAGAAGTTGCATGTTTTACATTCTTTAAACCAACATTTCCAAAAGTAGTAGTGATCTGACTATCCAGATCCTTACGATCTGTCATTACAATAACAGTAGGATTATCAAACCCATATTCAGGAGCTTGCAGTTTGCGGGTAACATATGCCATTGTAATAGATTTACCGGAACCTTGGGTATGCCATACTACACCACCTTTTCCCTGCTGTAATTTATCAATGGTATTATTAGTAGCTCGTATTTGCTGATAACGAGGAAGTTTTTTAATGGTTTTTCCTTCTTCTTTTTCAAAGATTACAAAATGACGGATGATATCCAGTAATTTATCTTTTCTAAAAAGATTGTAGATTAGCTTATCCTGTTCTGTTTCTACTCCTTTAATGACATCATTCTTTGCAGTACGAAATACAGAATAAAATGCTTGTGGTGCATTAATAGCTCCATACCGGCCACCTACTTTCCATATTCCTGCACAGATCTGGTTATAATGAAACAGTCTTTCATTCAGATCCTGATAAGCATGAAGATCATTGTAAGCAGAATCCCATGCAGTACTTGCAGTGGGTGACTTGCATTCCAGTATAGCAACAGGAATACCATTCACATACACGACCAGATCAGGAATGGAATGATTGCCAATCCTGCTTAAATACCTGAACTGGTTAACAACCAAAAAATCATTATTCTCCGGATTCTGGTAATCAATGTAGGAAACAGTTCTGAATTCCTCTACTCCTTTAAATTCCTGTTTTAACGTAAATGATGCTCCTCTGATCAGCTCCCAAACCTGTTCATTAATTTCCATCAATGATGAACCTTGAACGGTAGTAAGTTTGTCGTAAGCTTTAAAAACATTAATCTCATCAATCCACGGATTAAGTTTCCGGATTGCAGCAATCAATCTTGTTTTCAGGATTACTTCTGAAATATCGTTTCTTTCATCAATTTCTTTACCATTGAGATATTGGTACCCCAATTGTTGAAAAAGCTGAATTGCGGGAAGTTCACTGTAAAGGTATTCGTCACTCATAACGGAGGGTTTAACTTAGGCATTCAATAATTCAGATTGAAGCACTCTTACTTTTCCTGTAAGTAACTGTTGCATTAATCCTTTTTTAAGCTCTTGGTAACTTTTCTTTTTGGTGTGTAGAATATCAAGCTTGTCGTCAACTGTGGTTAAAATTGTTGCGATTTGCTGTTGCTCATGAAAAGGAATTACTAATAATTTAATTTTCTTTAACTCTTTAATTGTTAATTGTGGTTGAGCGCTTCCAAATGATATTGTTTTAACTTGATCTTGAAAGATCGAAGATTTCAAATATTGGTATAGATAACTCTTATCAAAAATCTGTTTTCCATCTCTTAGTATGACCATACCAGAATTTAATCTAATGTTTGTAAATTTTACACGTGTATCTAATAAAGCAATATTTCCAACACTCCCTCTTGTTGTTATTACTATATCCCACAATGACAATTTACCCTTTCTTAATTGATCATCCTTCTCTTGATTAATAAATTGACATTCATCAAATCTAAACCCATTTTTTGTCACATTTTTAGCACTCAAGAATAAACAGTAACCCCTATCTAAGAAATCATTTTCATTAGGATAATTAATTCCTCGATCACCATCAATAAATTGAATTCCTATTTGATCTGCAGTTTTCACCTCCCAACTCTCCGGAATTTCACCTAAAATAGAATCCTGAAACTTTAAATGACCAATACCACGTGTTAGCAGCTTTTGCATTAACCCTTTTTTGAGTTTAAGACATTGCGCGATCTGCTCATCAACTATTTCTATTTTTTCATTAACATTACTTAAAATTGCTACAATTTTTTTTTGTTCAAGAAATGGAGGAATAAGAATATTCATTTTAGTTATCATCTCCATACGAACAGAATCGACAGATCCTTTTGCATTATATTTTTCTACTTGATAAATAAAATTTTTTTTGAAAAATTCAAAAAAATATCTTCCATAAACCTTATTACTAAAACCATATATATTATAAACTCTTTGATGGTAGTCGAACTTCCCATTTATGTAATGAAAAACTTTACCAACTCCTACCCCATCTCCTGCTGTTAGAATAGCTTCTCCATCAAATGAGTAAGAATCAATTCTTTCTATTGTTTGCGAACGAACAAAAAAAGGATACTGTCCACCGTCAACTTTATTCTGAGTATCTTTTGCACCAGTAGCAACTTTTGCAAAGTCAGAGATAAGGCTTATCTCCCAATCGTTTGGAATCTCATTCAACCCAATCATATTATTTTCATATTTCATAATCCTAGTTCCATTAAAAAGGCCGACAGTTTTGTACTAATTTCTTTCTCTCTTCCTTCTAATTCAAGAATGGTACTCATTACTTGTTGTAAGTTTACCTCGTTTTCTGGTTCACGGGTATTAATAAAACGACTAATGTTCAGATTATAATCATTTTCAGCAATTTCTTCTAAATCCACAATTCGTGCATACTTTTCATTAGGAACGTCTGCTAAGTTCGTTGTGACAAAGTGATCATAGGTAGATACAATTTTACTGATATTGTGCTCGATTAACTCATTCTGGTTTTTACCTTCCTTGTATTCATTACTTGCGTCAATTATTACGACCTTATTTATCAAATGCGCAGCTTTACTTTTATTAATAATCCAGATACTTGCAGCAATACCGGTATTATAAAATAAACCTGTTGGAAGACCAATAATACTTTCAACCAAATCCGCTTTTAAAAGTTTTTCACGAATAACTGCTTCTGTTCCACTTCTAAATAAAGTACCATGAGGCAATACTACTCCAGCTTTTCCATCTAGTTTCATAACAGCAATCATGTGTTGTAAAAATGCTAAATCTGCAAAACCACGCGGAGGAACCCCAAACTGAAATCTTCCAAATTCATCAACTACTTCATTCCGATAATTAGGAGTTATTTTTTTCTCTTTCCCGTTTTTATCCAACTTTATTTCCTGACCTGTTTCTGCGCGTGCCCACCAACCATCCTGTGAAAACGGAGGATTTGCAATTACCCTGTCAAATAGCATTAACTCATTCAGTTCATTCTTATGTTTGGGATCGTTCAGTGTATCACCTTTACGCAGATCTGCACTATCATAATTATGCAGCAGCATGTTCATTTTACCAATTGCCCATGTACCAAGATTTTTCTCCTGTCCGTAAAGTGAAATATTGATATTATTACCAACTCTTCCTTCCGGTAATTCCGCTACATACTTAGCAGACTCAATCAGCATACCACCACTACCACAAGTAGGATCATATACCTTTTGTTTTGGTTGGGGTTTAATTAACCGGACAATGGTTTGTACCACACCACGAGGAGAATAAAACTCACCACCTCTTTTACCAGCATCATCAGCAAACTGTTTGATCAGAAACTCATAAGCATCACCCAACAGATCAGGCGTATACAGATCCTGGTTTTTTAGTGAGTACTGATTAAAATGACGTAGTAATCTTTGAAGCACCTCATCACTTAGCTTTTCTTTATCCCCAAATTTGGTAGAGGTAAGTACACCTTCCAGATTGTTAGTATCCTTATTATTCTCACGTTCAATTGCTGCAAATGCAATGTCCAGCGCTATACCAATGTTCTCAGTTACCTTCTTTAATTCATCCCAACGAGCTTCCTGAGGCACTTTAAAGTAAGTTTCATCTTCTGCATCCTCCCGTGAAATACCATCACGCTCTATAATAATATCTACCTCTTCTGTATGAACATCATTCACACGTTTCAGGAAAAGCAATCCAAATATGTAGTTCTTAAAATCGGAGCTATCAATGCTCCCACGCAATATATTAGCAGAATCCCATAACCAGGATTCCAGGGTTTGTAGGTCAAGTTGTGGCATTGTAAAATTTGAGCGAGTACAATAAAATTCAAAAAGGGACAATATACATGAAAATACTTTTTGCTGCTTGGAAATTTTGAGGTTAGATAGAGATACTACCGTTTACTAAAAATTAACCCAACCAAACCAGTAGATGTATATAGGGGATTGTTTTGGTTGGGTAACTATTAAACCTCCTCTCATGAAGTCTATTCGAATCAACGCAATCAAAATAAGAAATTTCAGATCTTTTGGTGAGGAACAAAATTTTAATTTTCCAAAATCCAAGTTCCCTACTGCTATCATTGGTTACAATAATTCGGGAAAAACAAATTTAATTAATGCAATTAAGTATGGACTCTATGAATCTGTTCGAGAAGATACATTTGAAATAAAAGATTTCCATAACTGTGATTGGAATAATCCTCCATATTTAGAACTTCAATTTGAATCAAAAGGTGTAGATAATAGTTTCACAGACGATATTTCCTACACGAATACTGTTCAGGTTAATATAGAAAATGAAGGGATTGCGTCAATTATAGACGCATGTAGTGTTAGCAGAAGTAGCAAAAAATGGTATATAAAGAAAAAAGCTCCAATTTATTACGTAAACTTTCATAGAATCAAAGATGAAATATCAACTCAAAAATCGAGTTGGGGCTATTTGAAATCATTCTTAGGAAATCATATCAAAAAGATGGTTGAGAATGACAATATTATGAAAGAAAGAAAGGTAAATTTTAAAGAAGCCTTAGAAAATGCAACTAATGAAGTTCTAGATGGAAAAGATGACCAGAATCAAGAACAAACCCAGCTTAGAGCTTTTATCAATTTAATTCAAATAAATTACTCAAACAATCTTAGAAATAACGCTTGTGTAATCCAATTTGGTTTCCCTAATTATGAAGAAATTTTTCTGCAAATGATGTTTAAAATTGGGTTAAATGGTGATCGTGCCAATTTAATACCAATTGACCATTTCGGGGATGGATTTATATCAATGTTTGTTATGGCTGTTATACAATCCATAGCTGAAACAAATGAAGAAGACAAGTGCCTTTTTCTATTTGAAGAACCCGAAAGCTTTTTACATGAAAACCATCAAGAGTATTTTTACTCTGTTGTTTTAATGACACTAGCACAAAAGGGACATCAAGTAATTTACTCAACTCATTCTCATAGAATGGTTAATATATTCAATACTGACAGTTATATAAGGATAGAACTCGAACCATTTCATAATAACTGGCAAACTGTAAAGAAATATAATGGGGAAAAGGAATTTGTTCCAGTTCTCCCTATTCTAGATGGAGAGGAAGAAACTGAAGTTCCCAGGATCAAAATTTACACCAGTTACATTCGTTCTATTGAGCCAAACCTAAATAAAATCCTTTTCAGTAAAAAAGTAATTTTAGTTGAAGGACCAAATGATTTGATGACATATTCCTTTGTTATCAAACGAAAAGTTTTCAATATAATAGATGGACGTAAGGATATTCGTGAAAAGAAAAAATTCGCTGAGACATATTTAAGTTTCTTGAATATAGCTATAATACCTCACCACGGTAAAGGGACTGCTGTACTGTTAACTCAATTGTGTAAACATATTGGGCTAGATTATTATGTAATTAATGATTGGGATTTTGAAACTGATTTTTTAACCGAGTTACAAGATGGGGTAGATTTAGAAAATTCCGAAATCTGGGATCAAATAATTTCAGAAGAAAATAGCCGAGGAGAAACCCGTAGTATCGCTACTGTAAAGGGAATGATAACAACTCTCAGAAATATATTAACTAGTGCAGTGAACTCTGATAAGATTCATTTTAACCGACCCAAACTAGAAGGAGTAATTGGATATGGATCAGATGATAAAAATAGCATAAGGATATACACCAAATTGCTATCAGTCGGAGAAATTGGAGAAAATTTAATGCCTAAGAGTTTACAAACATTTTTAGAGTTCGATGATTTGATTATTAATGACTGAATTTCTCACCTTGTATACTAACCAGCACAATGTTCAATATATGAAAATTCACGCTAAATAATATCTAATTGTTTCTTAGGCGCTGATAAAAAAACATATCTAAAAATTAACATTCATGATAAGTAAATATAACATATTTATGACAATTTATGCTAATATGGGTTAAAGCATACTATTTTAATAAGTAAAATCTTTCACATCTAGTCTGATTTTAAAATCACTGGAATTCTGATTTGGAATAAACTCAACACTAAAAAAATGTGGATGACCAAATGAATCTATATAGTTAAATTCTTTTGTAGTAAAAGTAGCTGGTTTTATAGTAGTTAAGATCCCTCTTAGTTTTTTGATTGACATAGTATCATTATAAAAAAAATTATTTAAAACTAATGTTTTAAAAATTAACCTACTCTCAGTATCATAAAAAATTGTATCAATCTGCTTTAAACTCTCTATATCACCTCTCACAAGATGTGTTAAAACCTCATGTGTAAAATTATCTTGAATTTTTGCTTTGTAAAAATTAGGGTACATCACTAACAATGTTACAGCATTAGATATAAACAAAATAACAGACAATAACCAAGGCTTAATAAACCGAGTAGATATTAAAAACTTGGTAACTGATAATCTGGGATAAAATCTTGCTTTTTTTTTATATTCAGTTACTAACACACCATTCATACGATATAAAATATGATTACAAGAAGGACATTGAAATCGTACAAATTGGTTTTCGCTTGGAATTTTAATAGTCTCCAAACACTCTGGGCAAACGACAAACCTTTTCATTAATCTAACTCCTTGATGATTAAATTAATCTCTTGCGCAAGCATATTTGATTTAGAATTTATCAATTTTGCCCTTTTTAAATCAAAATATTGATCTAATATTAATTGATCCATTTGTAGATACCGAGCTTTGTTATTTAAGATCATTAATTTGTTTGTTAATTCATTTAAACTCTTATTACCACCCAATAATGGTTCAGACATATTTTTTGTGATGATGGTAATAATCGATGATAATAAAATTAGTAAAGGGAACAATAATTTTATTTCTGCTTCTAGATTATTAAATTGACTAATCAACTTTGGAAGCATTGCTGTTCCACATAATAGTACAATTATTTGACAAACTAGCTGCAAACGATTTAGGGTACGAATTTTACGTTTTTGTTTTTTAAACAATTCCTCTGATTTATCCAAAACACCTTGCAAATTTATTTTCGACAATTCCAAAATAAACTTTTCCTTTTCTACGGACTTATTTTGATCATTTTCATCAATTTTCTGTTTATTTTCATTTAGATCCATAGAAAATCCAAACCGCAAGTAATTTGCATAGTGGGTATAATTTTCTTCTAGCTCTATAAGCTTATCATTATAATAAGTACTGAGAAATTTTAATGTTGCTTCAATATCGGGTTCGCTCGGTTCTATCATTGTTATCAAAATCAATGTCTTGTTTAAGTAGGTTGTATAATAAAACAGGTGGAAGTCGAAGATAAATTATAGGTTTGCCCATAGCTTCAATGGATATCTGACTATCGTCAATACTCTGAGTAGTATTATAATTGCTGCTTTGAGCACGAAATTTTTCTAGTTCTGTTTCAACATCGAATGAGTAAGTGTATGTATAATCTGTATCCTTATTGGAAATTTCGTTTAAAAATTGTCCCATTGTTTCGCTAGTTTGAAAACTATTATACAAGTTTTCAAGTGCACTTATGGTATACATAGTTTTAGTAGTCGCAACTCCTTTGGACGTACTGAAGCTACTGTTGCAACCAAGAAATATAAGCTCAATATTCATATTTTTCGCCAGCTTCGCTATAAAATCAATATCATATTCTATAATACCAAATTGACTCATTGTATTAATCTTACCATCTTTAAAATGACCAAAACACACTATATATTTAATATTATTTTTAGAAACATACTGTTTAAATTTTAAAATGTTAATTTTTGAAAAATCAGTATATTTTTCATGAAACAAGCTTTTTAAAGTATTAAATGTATTTGTTTGGTCTTTTGAATATTCATATTCGGATATAAAATTCAATAAATGTATCTTCTTAAATTGAACTTTTTTTAAGAGCAGGTTAGATTCTAGATCAAGAATATTATTTTTAGTGTAAATGGAATACTTATATAATAAACCTTTTATATTTTTTGATTTTAAACATTTTTGATAATTATCATTTTCCTTACTATAAGAGTAATAAATATTATTATTGAAATCCTGTAAAATTTGCTCTTTTAAATGGCTAAAATTAATAACCCTAATGTTAGCTGCCTTATAATATTGAGATGCATAGTTTTCATAGTTGTCAGCAATTATCCCTATATTATTTTTTTTAGCAAATATTAATAATTCATTATTTATATTTTTCTTTTCTATAATTGAAGCTTCAATCTGTGGATTAGTAATCGTAATATCCATTTTATTATAACTATCAGGTGTCACCCATCTATCTATAAGAGATAAAACATTAAGTGTACTTTTAAATTTTATTATTTCACCCTTATAAATATAATTTATTGTGTAATTAGCTGAATTATATTCAAGATTATAAAATTGGTTAATATTCTCTTCTAGTACCTTACCTAATTTTATTTTTAAATTGTTGCCCGATAAATGTTGTGATTGTTCAATATACTTTCGAGCAAAATCAACAATTCCACCAAAAACTCTGTTGTTAATAATATTTATATTTTCTTTTTGAGGTTCAATTTCTTGATTCCCTAATACCCCATCAACAACTAAAATCTCTGTTGTAACATTTTTTAGTATAACATCGGAATATTCGACCCCTATTAGAATATTTGTATTTTCTAGTTGTTTCAACAAAATTGGTAATTCATGCTTCAAGATTCCTGCTGTACTACTTTTCCAACTTGGAATAATTTCAATTGTAATTAACTTTACAAATGCACGTCCAATCCATTTGATAATACCAGAAGTACTCTTAGCAATTCCTCTACACCCAGAAATTGAAATAACTAAAAAAAATAAAAAAATCACTATTTTTTTATTCATATTAATACACGATTTTCACCACATTAAATAGCCATTCAAAATCCAATTTGAAGGTATGATTTTACATCAAAATACTAGTTTTAGAAGCATAATAAATTATTTGGCATAAGCATCTATACTAACATCCAGTTGGTTGCTAAGTTGGCAATAATCTAGAGAAATAGCTTACCGCTAAATAAATTGTGCTTCAATAATTTCCTTTAATTTACTGTGGATCGATTCTCACTTTTATTTAATGAGAAGATATAAACTTGTTTTATTTTCCTAAAACATATAACACTACTACGTTTCTAACTGATGAAATATATTAACTACTAATTTTTGTAACTGTTGTTGAACCCTCTTCATTAATAATTATTATTATTTTGTTCAAACAACCGCTGCACCAAATCATCAATATCAGACTTCCTTGCAAGTTCATCTATCCATTTTTTAGGAATATTCCCAAAACCATAGACTAAAGCAGCAAGTCCACCAGTAACAGCTCCTGTAGTATCTGTATCATCACCCAAATTCACTGCTTTTAAAACAGCAGCTTCATAACTGTCCGTGTTCAATAGACACCAAATACTAGCTTCCAAGGTATGTAATACGTAACCACTACTATAAATTTGTGCTTCTACCCTATCTCTTATATCCTCATATAATAATCCATTGAATACTTGAATCTCTAATGGGTTAATTTCAAGGGAGTTAAGGAAATTAGTAATTTCAGTTTTTAAGCTTGAATAAACTTCAAACTTGTTTCCTCCTTTTACAATTTGTCTTGCAAATTCCAAGTAATAGAAACAGGAGATAATAGATTGAATATGTCCATGAGTGATAGAAGATACTTGTTTTGTAATTTCATACCGCTCGTTGATCGGTTTATCCATAATATAAAGCAGTAATGGAAGAATCCGCATTAAAGAACCATTTCCATTTGATTGCTCATCAAAACCTCCCGCTAAATCAGATTTCACACCATCAAGAAGTCTCATGATTGCGTCCTCAGTAGCTATACCAATATCAAAAACTTCACCTCTTGCAGTCCAATAATTTTCAGTGTACCACTTAATAAAGTTTTCAGCAATATTTTCCAAATCAAAATCCTTCGTTAAACCCTCAGCAAGGCAGAAAGTAAGAGAGCTATCATCTGAGAATGTTCCTGGTGGCTGGTTATGCGTTTGGTAACCAATCATTTCAGTAACAGGATTTTGCGCAATACTTTCTCTACTCTTAAATTCTACCGGAACACCGATAGCATCTCCAACAGCAACACCAAATAATATGGCTTTATAAACGCTTTTTTCTACCATTTTAAATTTAATTGTTCCTGTTATTTATAAGTTCTAACTGTGATTTTCTTTTAGGCTTATTGTAAATCCTATTCTTTAAATCGATGTATATCTATTGAATTGGCACGTATACGCTTGAAAAAAGTGTAAGTTAGAGGATTAAATCCACCTAATATTTTTTTATGCAGCTTCCTTTATATTTACTACAAAATCATGATAGAATTATTAATTCACCTGAACAGCAAATCTTTCTATGGAATGTAAGTTACGACAAGTACAGAAAGGATTATCCGGTAGTAGAAAGGATATATCAACGTTTTCCCAATCGTAATTTACAAAGAAAGGATGTTGTTGAACTATTTAAAGAAGATCTTTACACAGGTTTCATTGCGTCTATGATGTGGGGAGGCATAAATGCAACTCGACCAGCAACAAAAGAAGGAACTGATACATGCTTTCGGAAATTACTAGATCATCCACAAGACATAGTAGAAGCAGCAATTATTTATGCTGAACAACAAATCATTACAGGTAATTTCTATGAGTTGTTTTTAGCTTTTTCACCTGGTGAAGCACTTCAGATACCTGGCGTAGGTTATGCTTACTTTACCAAGTTATTCTTCTTTTTTGGTCAGGTATATGATGCATCAGTAAAACCCTTAATTTTTGATAAATGGCTTACAAATGCTCATTGTGCTCTAACTATACAATTGCTGGACATGGGTGAAACAGTGCATTATACAGGAATAAACCCACATTATGCCTATTCAGTTAAGCTACCAATATCAAAAATTAAAAAAGCGCAACTTTATCACAAATTTGTAACTGATATCAATTGTTGGACAAATGAATTAAATAAGATTCCTGGTAAATCGAAGATTACACCTGCTAAGGTTGAAGAATTCCTATTTGGCCAATCATTAATGCAAAATCGTCATTATAGTAATCCTAGGTTGGAATTATGGGAAATAATTGAAAACTATTTTGCTCCAAATGGAGAAAAGATAGAGATTAAAAAGCAACCTAATCCTTTAAAACCGGTAAAGGTAAAAATAATAAGAGAAGTCAAAAATGAAGGAATACATGACTTAAAAGTAGGATCTAGATACTATTTTTTACAGGAGCACTTAAGGCAATGTGCATTAGATAATGAGAACGAAGTAATCCTAACAATCAATCAGATCGAAGAAATTTTGAGTGAAAATACACCTGTTTCTCTGCCAAATTGGGGATTTACACGTGCTCCTGGTTTTTGGGGAAATTCAGGGTATAGAGAACATGTTCAGAAAGCTGCATGGTTATCTCAAGGGTATCGAGCATCACCTGCCAAAATTTCACCATTAAATAAGACCAGCACTATAACCTTTACAAGAATGGTGGTAGTTTAAATTCAGCTGTATTTATTTTCCTAATCCGGTTGAGGTTAAATCGAAAATTTTAGGGAATAGCTAAAATTGTATAATAGTATACCCAACCAAACTTACTGCCTATATATAGCAATTGTTTTGGTTGGGTATAAATCCACTTTGAATAATAAACAGGGTAAGGATGAACTAATAACCAATATCTCTGCTGTTTTAAAACCTCTATCATCGTAAAATGCTTTAAGAGCAAAATCAAAATTTCCCAGATTTCAATAATACAAATCTTGCTTGATAAATTTTCCAGTTTTCGAAATTTCGGTTACCCATCTTATAATTTTGATTCCTTCAACAGGGTACAATCTTTCCAGTTCCTCCTTAAACCGATCAAGTTTTGGTTTCCACCCCTTGGTTCTCAATGATGCACCAATGCTTATTAATTCACCTTTAACCGGATCACCTCCAAAAACAAATGTTCTTTCCATGTTATATCTTTTTAACCTCATAAACAATTTAAGCTAGTTATTAGTGCAGCTTAAAAATATTTGTATGATAGCATCAGTAAAAGTAAATGAGAACCTTTTATCTAATTGTTTATTTTGGGTAGATTAAATGGCCAAAAATGATTATAGAAAATTGTTATAATAATTCAAGATTTTTTTTAATTTTATTCTTGATAATATTAACATTACTACTCCTCTATATTTATGAAACATCCAAAGATTTTAGTTCTCTTTGTAATCGTTATAATAGGATTGTTTTTTCAAATAGCAGATGATAATCAATCTTGGTTTTACATTTTAAGGAAGTCCTTCAATAGTAGTGATATTAGTTTAATTAATACCATATTTGATATTTGGCTCTTTCTTTTTCCAGTTGGACTATTAACATCATTTTACTTTTTTCTAACGGAAAGTTATAGAAAATCCCAAATATTTATAATGGTTAGTTTGATAGGGATATGCTCCATACACACTTTTTTTGTATATGAAGATATTTCATTTTTCAGGCCTGTATACTGGTTTTACATTTATCCTGTACTGATGGGAATATTAGCATATTTTGTTTTTAGCATGAACAATCCTTTTCCAGGAATGAAATTTCCAATTAGGAGGGTATTAATTTCTATTGGTATTTTTAGTTTAGTGATCTACTTATCGTATTCTCTGTACGTATATTATAATACAGGTATTCATATGTTTAGTAAATTTTCTGTGAATAAACATTGTGATGTGTGCCTTGGAAATACCGAAGCTTCCATTACTTCCTTAGAAGGAAAATATTCAGGAACAATCCTTAATTTTAACATCACTAATACAGGTTCCGATACTACTAAAATTCATATTTATAGTCCCACAGATAGTAGATCCTTTAAGATTGTACCGGTTAAAAGTCCATATGCAATTTTAAATCTTTTCTATAAGGAGGAATCCATAGAACTTGATGTAGACCAACCATTTAACTTTAAAAAACCAATTGTAATCCCTCCAAACGAATCCACAAGCTTTTCGCTACATTTTAAAGAATTGGATTCATATATTAGTTCGGTCAAAAGATTTTCTGTTATAAGTGAAGATGTTGAGCTAAATCGAAAATTGATAACATTTGAAAATATACAGTTGTGAGGATTCTGTAACTCTTATTGATCATTTGAAACAAGAAGTAATAGTGGAATCTAATTTTAAATGATTTATAGTTATTATAGATTCTGCCACTCTTATGTTCATATATATGATTGTGTTACAATTATTTCAAATTCAATCACAGTTAAATCTGAAAAATCAATCATTTATTGTGGTAATAGACCCAACCAAACTAATACCCTGTATATACTAACTGTTTTGGTTGGGTTCATTTGTCACTATAATCTTGCAAAGCAATTCTGGGATTTGCCTGAACAGGTATTTTCGCAAATCGGATAACAGTAATACTGACATATCCATACTGCATCGTTACAGTACCTTCAATTAGATAAACCCCCATTCCTTGAAATTTCCAGGTTTTAAGAGAATCGGGAAAGTGAACAGTATCAAAAAAATCCCTATTTGTATCCAGGTAGGTCCCAAACATCATAGTTTCACCACGTTTCGTTTTTATCGGTTTGTATGTGATATATTCCCCTACCATTCTCACTACTTTACCAATAAATTGGTTCATGTTATTTGCTTTCACTTCTCCCCGGTAATTTGTTCGCAGCAGGTCAAAAAATGAACCCGTAACGGGTAATCCTAAGAATTCTAGTTCATCATACAAGTGTTCAATCAGCAGATATTCAAAATCAGGAAGCTTTGGTATTTTAATTTCATCTTCAAATATTTGCGTAGGAACTGCTTTATTTTCGAGTAATTTACCCATATATAGTGATTCCCATTGCATTGTAGTTTTAACTTTTCCTGTAAAGTTGAATGCGCCAATTTTTATCAAAATAGAAATCTGGGTAGAGGATATCCCTGTACGCATGATGAAGCTTTCTAAGTTTTTGTACTTTCCATTTTGCTCTCTTTCTCTGAGTAAAATCTCAACTGTAATCTGCTCTAAATTTAGTACTTGGTCAAATCCTAGATACATATCAATACCATGTAAAGTAGTTTCCAGGGAGCTCATATTTACACAGGGTAAATGAACCGTTGCACCTGCTTTACGAGCTTCATTTAGATAAGTGCGACGATCATAGAATCCACCATAATTATTGATTACACTCAGCATGAATTCTATTGGATAATAGGTTTTTAGGTACAAGCTTTGAAAACTTTCTACTGCAAATGATGCAGAATGTGCTTTACTGAAAGAGTATCCTGCAAAACTTTCTATCTGTCTCCAAACCTCTTGTGCTACACCATCCGGATAACCAGAATTCTTACAATTATTAAAATACCTCCCTTCAATTTCTTTTAAATGTGATACATTTCTATGTTTACCGGACATCATCCTTCTTAATACGTCTGCATCAGCAAGATCCAATCCTCCGAAGAAATGTCCTATCTTAATCACATCCTCCTGATATACCATCACACCATAAGTTTCGCTAAGCTGCTGCTCCATAATGGGGTGTAAATAAGTAGTAGATGCGGGATTACGATGACGTTCAATGAATGTTTTCATCATTCCGGATGCGCTCACACCTGGGCGGATTACTGAGCTTGCAGCAACTAGTGTTATGTAATTATCACATTGTAATTTTGTGATTAATTGACGCATAGCAGGACTTTCTATGTAAAAGCATCCAATTGTATTTCCGGATCTTAACTGCTCTTTAATCTTAACATCTTCAAAGAATCTGCGGGGATTAGTAACATCTACCTTCTGTCCTCTATTCTCTAAAATGATTTGAATACAATCTTTAATATGCCCTAATCCTCGCTGTGAAAGAATATCAAACTTTTCAAATTTGATTTCCTCTGCTGTATGCATATCAAATTGCGTGGTAGGAAATCCCTTAGGTGGGTAATCGATAGCAGAATAGTTAGTGATAGGTTCTTCACTTATTAATACGCCGCATGCATGTATCGTGCGCTGGTTAGGGAAATCTGATACAAGTTTATAAAGTGACAGAATCAATTTTACTGCTTCCTGGGAATGATAAGGTGACTGGGGATTTTTAATTAATTCATCAATTTCCAGCTTTGGTAATCCGTATACTTTACCTAATTCCCTTATAATGCTTCTATCTTTGAAAGTACTCATAGCACCCATCAAAGCGGTATGCTTGGTTTGGTAACGTGTAAAAATGTAAGTAAAAACCTCATCTCTGTCTTTCCAGGAAAAATCTATGTCAAAATCAGGAGGAGTAGCTCTTTTAGGGTTTAAAAATCTTTCAAAATACAAATCGAGCTCTATAGGGCACACATCAGTTATTGCCAAACAATAAGCTACAATACTATTTGCTCCTGATCCCCTTCCAACGTACTGGAAATCTCTGGATATTGCATATCTTATAATATCATAGGTGATTAAAAAGTAAGAGGAAAACTTCAAATCATTAATAATCCTGAGTTCTTTCTCTACTCTTTGTTTTGCTTCCTGATTATTATTTCCATATCTACGGATCATTCCTGCTATCGTCAAATTCTCAAGAAGTAACTTATCGTCATATACGTTGCCAGTAAAGAATTTCTTATTTCTAACAATAGTAAAATCAAAATTGAAGGTTAATTGCTGCAATAGCTTTTCCGTAGTTTTTATGATCTCAGGAAAGGTTTGATATGTTTTCAGCAAATCTGTTTTAAAAGGAAGTATTTCTTCAGGATCTCCCAGCATGTCCTTTGTTAATCTTGAAAGAATAAGATTGTGATCTACTGCTCTCAGCTGCTGATGAAGTTGGTAATCAGTTTCATTTTTAATTGTAACCGGCCATAAAATCACATAGCGTTCAAAGTTCCTTCTAGGTTCACGAGCAATCTTGTTGATCTGATTGGGTTTTATACCAATATATTCATTCTCTCTTAAAGCATTTACTTTCCTGCTTCCAAGAGGATATATAATAAACACCTGGTTGAATACTGGTGCCACCTCCGGTAACGGTTGCTTATAATAATTAGCTCTTGTCATCAATATATTCAGTTCCCTAAACCCTGCTTCATTTTTAGCCATTCCTATATAAAGTAATTTGTCTTTATTTTTATATTCCATTCCTACCAGTCCATTTATACCTTTTTCTCTGCACAGTTTAATGAAAGGAAATACACCAGATGAATTATTAATATCTGTTAAAACAGCTGTATCATGTCCCTTTTTTACTAGCAAATCAGTTAAATCTTCCATGCTAATGGTGCCATATCGTAAGCTGAAATAAGAATGGACGTTGAGTAGCATAATTTTTCTTTTTATTAGGTTATTCAATTACTTTCCTATATTTGGTATTCTGAATACCAATTCATTGATCTTAATTGTACCAATAAAAATATGGAAGCGCAAGAAATATTTTTAAAAGAAAATTTCAAGTATCTCCGTATGCGAAAAAAACTCACTCAGGAAGGAGTTGCACGTGATTTAGGAATGTCAAGAGATAAGCTCAAAGCAATTGAAACCGGAAAAACCGTAAACCCATCCATTTATGACGTGGTGAAGATCTCCAGATACTTCAAAATCGCAACGGATACGCTGCTGACAATCAATCTAAGTAAATTGGGAGAATTAAAGATGCGTGAACTGGAGTCTGGAACGGATGTTTACCTCCCAGGTAAAAATATTAGGGTTCTTGCAATGAATAGTAATTGAGGTAATTTAAAGCATTAAGAAGAGTATTCCCAGGATATAAAGTACCAGTTTTTAAAACTAGTTGTAGATATACAAGATGTTGACGTTTGAGTTTAATCTTAAACACGAATATATTGCAGTTTTTAAAAGTTTGATATTAATCCTGAAATTGACTTAAACAAAATTTCTTAATTTTACTCAATGACAAATTTTGAACAAGAGCTTACAGATTTGACAGAATTCTTCAAAATAGCAAAGCTTCCACAGGAGCCATTTCAGTTAAATAAATACATGACATTGTACGATGTTACTGGATTTATCCAAGCTGAAATCCAGCGTATTGAAAAGTACCAAGGAAACGAAAATGTAATTGCGTATTCATTTACCCATCTTAGGGAGTTGAAGGAGTTGATCGAAAAAGATGTATTACGATAAAGAACTAAAGTATGCTCTTATGAAAAATTATATTCCTTTCGCTACACTAACAGAAGCAATTGCTCGGAAAATTGTACTAACCGGTAAGCGGTACGTCATTATCCAGAGATTAGCTTGGCCAGATTTTCCGTTTAATAAAACTTTCATTGTATCCCATTTTAAGGATTTAAAATCGGCAGAAGATCACGCTTCGCATTTGCACAGTAAAGAAGGAAAAATATTTGATCTTTCTCATGAGTATGTCAAGCTCTTAACTATTATCAATTCAGTTCAGTACTTTGTTTTTGTAGCTAATCTTAAAGAAGAGAATTGGACAGAAAAGCTACTTAAGGCATATAAAAGCAAAATTATTTCTAACCTTAAATCAAGAACAGTTTTAAGGAGCTCAGAAAAAATAGATATTGGACTTAATTTTATAAATGGTAGGTTAATGGCGCAGATTTTGATAGGAGAAAAAGAGTTAATAATGCCTGCTTATGACCTAATTAAATAACCTATGTGTGTAGATATTTCGTTTCACTCGGATCACAAATTAATAGTGAAGGATTTTCCGCAAATCCTTGACAAGAGAAATTCTAAAATATCAGGCAATTCTGATCAACTTCCTGCATTTCTCTTTCCGGAAGTACCCATTATTTATCTACAAGACGGCTCAAAACTGCTTTCAGAGATGAATTGGGGAGTAGATCCATTTTATATATCAGATCCTAAAGAAAGGGTTGAGAGGAAACGACACATGTTAAATGCAAGGAGTGAAAGAATCCTGGATGATAAGAAATCTTACTGGCATAGATTGAAGGATAATAGATGTTTAATTCCAGTTTCTGGAACCTACGAGCATCGCAAAATTAAGGGTTGGGATAAAAAGGTTCCATATTACATTTGGATTAAGGATCGATTAATTCAGTATATCCCAGCATTATACCAGGTACATGAGGTAGTTGAAAATGGGGTAATTTCCTATGACAAAACCTTCACCATGATAACCCGCAAAGCTAATGAGGTTATGTGTAATATTCATAATGATGGAGATAACAAGCATAGAATGCCGCTGTTCTTAACACCAGAATTAGAACAAGCTTGGATATTACCTGATCTAACAGAAAATGATGTTCGTGATATTTTCAACTTCGAAATTCCTGCTGAAGCATTAGGATACCAAACGGTTTACACTTTGAGAGGTGTTGATGAAAGACCTGATGGAAAGCATAAATATGAACCATGGAAATGGGAGAACCTTCCAGAGTTGGGTAATGACACTCCACCTAAAGCTCAATTGTCGTTGTTTTGATTTAATGACTTTACAATGATATGGTATAATTAAGAAATAATGAAGTTTGATATTGAATGATATACAATAAGAAGGTTAATTTATGGGAATAGATTTTGTAATGTAGCGGGATAATATAGAATTGAAAATATTATTGTAATTTTTATGAAGTTTAGTTATAACATGGAGAAAGATCGTAATCAATCAAGATCATTTATAGAATCATTATAGTCATCCATCATTCTATGAAACAAAAAATCTATAGTCGATAAACTATTTTGTACTTTCCTATTAAATGAATTGGACGAAAAAAAATAATAATTTATTGTAATAAGAAAATGAATTCCTGGAATTCCCAAGTTTGTAATTATTAATAGATCTTTAAATGGGCCTTCTCGATCTAATATTTCTAAATCAATATGATTCAAGTTTATTAAATTCCCCAAAATTAAAATATTTAATATTGTTATTGCACAAAGTATTGCGACGGCATAACTTAATGTTATGTTTCGATATAAAACAGCAGCATTTGAAGAAAAAACGGCATAGTGTTGGGTTTTAAACCTGATAAAGAAGATGGTGCAAGTTACTAACAACGCAAGATCAAAAAAGAAAAGAGCCAAATGTTTCTGAGCGAATTCGCAAGCAGAAAGAATCAATACAGTAATGCCAAATAAACCAATGGTAAAAGACGCAAATGGGAACATTCTGTTAACATTAAGTACTATTTTTTTTCTCTGTTCATTGGACAAGTCAAATATATGGTCTATTAATAATTCTATACCTTCAAGAGATACTAATACTCTAAGAAATTTTTCATTATTGTGCCCTTTATTTTTAGCTAATTCCAATAATGCTGTTAAACTTACTTTTAAAATATTACACCTACTCGCGTAATAACGAATTTTGTACAAGGAATGATCAAGAAATGCATGGTCAATTACATTAAGAAAAATATTTTCAGTATCTGTTTGAGATGGATCTGTACTGTTAAGATTTAAATATTTTTCTTTGTCATCAACGCGGCGTGACGAAATTATACTATATGCAAAATTATACGCTGTAAAAAGCTCAAAAATAGAATTACATCTATCAATATCCATTCTACTAAATATTAATGCTTAAATTTATTGTTTTACATTTACTATATGATATATGTAAAGTATGAATTTTCAATAATCAATCAAAATTGGTTCGTCAATCAATATTACAGAAACGCGGAATAGAAAAATCTATACTTAGATAGGAATGGATAAAATACTTTTACAAGTTCGTCGGCAGATTGTGCACTTAGGTCCAATGACGGAGCAAAAATGTACATTCCAGGTTTCAAATTGATTGCTTTTAATACTTCATCCTTTTTTAAATTTCTTAAAAGTTCTTCAATACTGGATTTGTAATAATGTTTTACTTGTCCAACAATTTCATAGGGATTGCTTGATGAGGCAAAAAGTAGATCTATACCCTTATCCTTCCCATCTTTAAATGTTCTTAGTTTGATGCCGGTATTTTTAAACTTTTCCTGTGCATTAATTAAATCACATACCATTTCCTCAAGATCTGAACTATTTAAGCTCGAAAAATCATAATCAGCCATAGTTGTTGTATATTAAAAGAGCTTAATAATACTAGTAAAATAGATCAGGTTAATATTCATAACTACCCAACCAAAACAATCTTACTATATAGTATATTATTTTGATTGGGTGGATCTTAGTTGCAGCTACATTTATAATTAATGATATACTTTTGAAATTTCTTACCATAAGAAGATTCAGTATCTAACCATGCATTTTCAAAGCTTTCCCAGTTACGTAATGGAATTCCACAAAAAATATATTTTTGGGTCGAAAATCCAAAATCATCCGCTTTAATCTCAGCTACAACAAATATGGTGTTTTTATACTGATATGCTTCCACGGATTTCAACCAGGAGGAGTCATATAACTGCAGTGAGCTGACCTCCCCTTTTTTATATCCGTTTTCCTCTACAAAGTTTAATAGTTCTGTACAAGTGATATTTTGAGCCCTTGCTTCAACAATTGAGAGAATGAGGATTGTAATGATAACGTAAACAGTTTTCATAGAATTGAAATTTTAGAGGTGAGTTGGAAATAAAAGTAAGTAGAATATTAAAAATCCACCCAACCAAAGAAATGGCTGGATGGAAGTATTTACTAATTAGAAAGAAGTAGAATTTGCGAGATAGCTATGCATAAGTAATATATAATATCCTCCAATTTCATAAGATTAGAAAAAGGTAGTGAGGATATTCTTTACCTCCTATGACGTACAATATTTCATCCGGTGGAATTACACGTATCATATCTACCCCAAAAATCTTCTCCCTTTCATACGACAGATCAATAGGTTTCACCATAAAGGGGCAGTAAATCCTATGAATTAACCCTCCCTCATCCACAATAAGTAGAGAGAAAGGGTCTATGAATTGCTTTGCTGAATCTTTCATAATCAAATTAAATTAGTACCTAATAAAAATATATTAGATTGATTAAGAAGAGTGAAACCAGGAAGTATCATCAGTTCAAGAACCAGCTATCATTCCCTGAATCCATTGATTCAACCAATTCATGCACAAATGAGGTAGCATTAACAGATCGTGGTATAAAACCATCTATATAACTGGATTTATTAGCTCCGGTAAATAAATTGTAAACCTTCCACAAGTTGATTGATCCATTTTCCTGTTTGCAAAAGGATTGATCAACATAATAATCCTTTGCAATTGTATTGATCTGGTAATCACCAAAAGAAAGCACGGGTATTTCCTTTTTCGTAATATTTGGAAGGTATTGATACAGTTTACATCTTCCTATCAAAGTAGCAAATTGATGTTCTGACAAGGAGTAGTTAGGAAACTTTTGAAGAAAAGCCAGCTGTTTTTCATATTGAAAATTCATTAATAGCTTCTGTATCTCTTGCATCAGCTGCATGGAATTCTTCACTTTTACATTAGCTTGTAACCCATCCGTCCAAACACACAGATTGGTACACACCTGATTTTTAAATCCAACAAAGATTTTAAAGTGCTCATCAGAACCTTTCTTGTTGGAAATATTATCTTGGGTATAACTTTTTACTCCACCGACAGTAAGATTCAAAACATTACCATCTATGGTTTCTCTGATAGATGGTATTTCAATAAGAAACATCATTCTTTCGTAATAGATGGTCTTTTCCCATTCCTGGAGCTGATTTGCAGCTTTATCTTTTGCATCTGGAATCCTTCCTTTTACAGGATGTGAAACCCTGATATTGGCAGGAATTATCACTTCATCTTTGAATACATTAGATACTATTTCTGCAGTGATAGATATAAAGTCAGTGTGAGATATCAGCGGTTCATTATCCTTTGTAAAAACAGGAATAATATGGCTTCTCTGCATATCTGAAAAATCTAATGCAATGGTATTAGATTCGATAAAGGAAGTAGAGGCTTCTACTACTCTTTCATTAATTGTTAGCATGTCCATTGGATGATAAAAGTTGTTGTTTACGAGAATTGAAATGTGTACGAAGGGATTCCTGATAAAGAGGATGCTTTTCAAAAATGCTTTTTAAGGTTGGAACATCAGCACATTCCTGTATTTCAGAGAGAAGCTTTTCTTCAATAGAAGTTTCCTGATTACACCATTGTCTGATTATTTCGCCAGTATCCTGGGTAATTATAAATTCCGGTTTATCAGCAAAAATCTCTGTACGGTCTTTAATAGCACTGGCATAATGTTTCATGGTAAGCTGAAAAACCAGTGATAGTTCATAATCCAGATCTTCACGCTGAACAGGTTTCATTCCTACTTTTTCCGGAACCTGTTTCCCGTTTTTTTCAGTAAGTACATAAGCTTGTTTTGACCGGATGGTACAAATAATATGTACATCTGATTGGATGATCTTATCTACAAACAATTGGTGACGTGGCGTAAACTTTGACCAGTTAGTATAAGTGTTACCAGCAAGCTTTGCATGTTCTTCTAAAACGCTTTGCCATTCAGAAGATATTGAATCTAAGATGATAACCTCAATACCATTATTGATACAAGTATCAATTGCTTGAACATAACGCTCCGGAGTAAAAGGAAAACTAAATGGAAGAATCTTGAACGCTCCCAATTTGTAAAACAGTTCTGAACTACGGTTTTCCGTATCTACCACTGCTATTTTAGACCAATCCTTAATCAATCCATGTGCAAGAAGTAGTGCACTCTTAGTTTTTCCGCTTCCAGCTGGTCCCTGAATCCCTATTTTAATTTTTAAATTTTTCCTATGTGCTTGATGTAGTTGCATATTAAAAGTGCTTGATGAAAGTAAAAAAAAAGAACAGAGTCGTTATGACCCTGTTCTATATGAATTGCAAAAATGAAATGTGCTTTACGCAAACACTGCTTGTTCTGGTGTACCAACTTCAATAGGTTGATACTCGTAGCGATGCTGACGGGTAATCACTTCTCCCGTTTCAGGAATCGTAAATTCATAAGGTTCACATTCTACTTTTGAAATGGAACCAGGAAACTGTTTTCCTAACATAGCTCTGCAGACAACCTCAGGAAAAGTACAGCTCATAAAACATTTTTTCGCTGTAACATAGTACTTTCCAGTTTGAGATAGTACGATTTCCGGATCATCACTTGTAAGTTCCAAAGCTAAATACTGATTGCTGTCTTTGGTAGATGTGCGGACACTGTAATTGGTGATGGTGAGCATACTGTTTGTGTTTAAATGGTTTGAATTTTTAGATGTGATGTTCTGTTATCCATTCCATAAGTAATATATATTACTATAGTATAGGGGGATAACCAACAACACGGAAATAAGGAGGGCGTGAAATCCAAGCAAGGGTAGTTACCCCACATACACAATACATTATTATGTATAGCAATAAAGAGAGGGGGTAAAAATACAGAAGTTGATTACGGGGGGGTATTAATCAGAAAACGGGAATTGAAATAATTCTGAGACTTCAAGGTTAAGCGCTTTTGCAATTGCATAAGCAGTACTGATTGTAGTATTCACTTCACCACGTTCAATGTTACCTATCTGATTCTTAGATAACTCTGCAAGATCACATAGTACTTCCTGGCTTAGATTTCTCTGTTCCCTGAGTTTACGTATGTTTTCACCAAACGCTTTTAAGTAGCTAATGTTACGAGTTTTTATCACGGCTCAAAACTGAACCGTTTAATAAATATTTACCACCCTATGTATTGGGTATTTTTGTTTTTGTATTACCTTGCTATTTATTATAAAGCGTAAATCCACATATCATAAATTACCATCTGAATGATTAAAATCTCTATGATCCTATTCTTAGGATTATATACCAGCACAGCTGTTTTTTCACAAACCTTAACAATAATAAGTGCAACCTGTGGAAGATGTAAAAAGCAGGTACCTACAACATCTATTGCAGGCCAGTATTGTGTGCACTGTGGTATAAAATGGGATCAAGAAATTAATATTCGCAAAGAGGAAAGGGTCACCAATTACACTAATAATTTAATATTAGTAAAAGATGAAAATTTTAAATCATCAGTATCTAACTACAGTGGATCATTAGGTGATGATCCTTTACGACATACAGAAGGAATAGATGCTTTAATGCAACGGCTTGAAAATGCAAAAATAGCTAATCCTGTGATCCCTAGAGATGCACCTGTTGTAGATAAAGCAGCTTCTGCAACAGCTCCTCCTGCTCCGGTTCAGCTTACAAAAGAAATGCTAGCTAAGATAGAAAAGGATGCTTCTAATGCTGCTAAAGCTGCTGTAGATCCTTATGCTCCCAAATATCAGGAAGTTCCGTCTGGTGGTAGTAATTCAGTGTCTTATGATCATAATCAAACGATATCAGAGCCTTCTAATCAATCTGACTTAGGATCTCCAAGTCCTATTACGGAAGTACCTAACGCACAAAAGTATTCGAGTGAACATAAGTTTGAATCGATTGAAGAAATAGAAGCAAGTGGAAAAGAAGTTAGAAAACAAATATTTGAAGGCGCACTTATCCGGAACATTATGATTTTTATTGGGTTTGGATTAGTGGCTTGGTTTATAAGTAGTTTAAAAAAGAATTAGTAACCTTAAAATTCAACTTCAATGACAGTTTTTGCTAAAATTTTATCTACAATAGGTTTAATAATGCTATACGGTTTGCTGAATGGTATGGTCATACTCGCAAGTGGAAAAGGGCCTTCAATGGTTGGAATTATATTAGCAATAGGTTTTTTTGCTGGATTGATTGCGATTTGGAGAAGTAAAGCGGCAAAGAGTATTAACTCAAATCAATTAGATAAAACTAATAATGATCCTATTTAAAGATTATTACGAAATCCTGGAGGTTTCAAGTGATGTTAATAATACTGAATTAAGAAAAGCATATTTAAAGCAAGTTAAGAAATGGCATCCTGATAAAAATATAAATTTTGATACTACTGAAAAGATGCAAGATATCGTAGAGGCTAATCTTATATTATCTGATTCTGAAAGTAGAGTAAAATACGATAGAGAATATCTAGCATTCAATAGCCCTAAAACATTTACCCAACATAAGGAAAGTGTGAGAGCTAAATCTACTCATAAAACTGCAAACGAAGATTACTCCTTCGAAGATCAATTATTAGAGACCTGGGTACGTAATGCTCGTAAGCAATCAATAAAAATTACACAAGAATTAATTGAAGAATTAAGATTACATTTTACAAATGGGTTAAAAGGAGCATTAGATGGAATGTTCAATTTTGCAACTGGTAAAAAATGGTTTTAAACCCAACCAAAACAAAGTGCTTATATATGCATTTATTTTGGTTGGATAAAAATACTACATTAAATCATCTATTTGTATTTCTACAAGCTTATAAACTGTTGTTTTCCCTTCAGTAATACTTTTTAATTTGCATGGAACCCCACTATGATTAATAATATCTGTACTATTCTCAATTATTTCATTTAGCCGAGTTTTCACTGTATTAGGGGAGCACTTAAATTCTTCAACAAATAAAGAAAGTAAAAGCTGCTGACTCATTGATGGTTTTAAATGTTCTCCAAGTTTCGATATTAACTCTGATATTGGTGCTTTATTCTGCCTTTGAATCGACAATAATTTAACGAATGATGGATCTGCTAATACCAATTTTTTTGTTTCTTCTGAGAACAGAACCGATATTGGTTCTTTAGATTTAGAATGACGTAATTTAATAAATTTTATTTTTAATAAATTGGTCATTTCATTGTTTGCTCCCTTTACAAATCCAATTTGGAATACAGTTGCAGATTTATTTACTCCTTCTGTTCCTATATGCCCACGTGCTTTATCCGATCCAGGATTTTCGTGAATGGTCAGTAATATAGTAGCGCCATGATCCTCAGTTATTTTTCCAAGGTAATCGAAGAGTGCCATACTTTCTACCGGATCATTAAAATCGTAAACACAATCTGTTGCAACATCTAGGATTACAAATAATTGGACTGTAGGATTTTTCCTCCTGGTATCTTCAATGAAAAGTTGAGTTGCGTGTAACCGATTACCTCTTTCAATATCTTTTAATGAAGTATACCTAAAATTAGGTATGTGTGCGTTTCTTTCAAATCCTGCATTTAACATTATCGATTGTATCGCCATAGGAAACTCTTCCTTTTTGTTTCGCTCAGTATCAACATAACAAACTATAACATCCTCATTTTCAACTTTTTCAAATCCTAGTGATAAAGCAAAATCAGGGTTTGTTCGAATAAGCATACTACAAATTGTTTCAGCGAATCTACTTTTGTGAGAACCACTTTTTCCTTGAATAATATTGATAGTACCTCGTCTGATTATTGGATCACCATCCATTGTAATCAATGCTGGTGAAAAAACAATTTCACTTTTAGCAATACCGGAAACTATTCTTTCAGTTTCTAAAAGTTTACTTAGTATTTTAACTTTATCTTCTTCCTTAATATTTTCTTTTCTGTTATTTATCATACTATCTTAAAAAACTTCTAAATGACGGTTCATCTTATCATTTATGAACCGTCATACTAACTTTATATTTATCCCCGTATATATCCCTTTTGAATACCAGTAGTTTAGTTCAGATAATATTGAACAAATTTCTACTAATAGATTGCATATTCTAATTGACCTTTTTTCTTATAAGAGATCTTATGCTTTTCCAATTTATTAGAATTCTTTAAACTAATTATTTAGTAATTATAGAAATCTAATTTTACTCAAAAATTAATTTTGCAAATTTTATTAGGAACTTAACTCCTTTAGGAGAAACTCTAACTACCTGTACCGTCTTACTAAAATTACCATTTTTAATATGATGAAATTCTATTGTAAAATATCCCTTTGAAATTAGTTCTGGCAACGGGAGCATATTATTCAGCATTCCATATTTTCTAAGAAAAGAAAACATTTTATTTCTTGTATTAAGTTGGGGATGGTTTACTAATGATACTATATCACCAATGGAATAAATATACCTTGTATCTCTATTTCCTATTTCGTAATTCAACACTTTACTGTTCATTTTCTATTTGATTTAGTTTTAACATTAATTTCTTCAATACCAAGCTTTTCAATTACCAGTTCTTTAATAAAAATATACCCGGATGTAGATACTCTAATCACCTCTATCCAAGTTCTATTTGGTAACAATCTTGATTCCATAATAAAGTACCCACAATCGATATACTCTTGTAATGGATAATTGCCTTCAAGAATATTTTCTTCCCTAAGAAATTTTCGAAGATTAATATCCCCGGTTACTTTTGAATTAGGCATCATCTTAGCAACCTGTTTTGTACTGTAAGGGAAAGGCCTAGGTAAGGTGCGCTTAGGCATTTCAATTTGAATGTTATTAAACATCTATAATAATTTAAATTGTAAATAATAAATATAATTTTGATCTTATAAACCATACGAATTTGCTTACTTCCAAAATGAAGATTGTGTAGCATACGCGTATGTAAGCCATTTGGAGGAGGACGAGAAAGAAATACTTTTGCTTCGTGTAACACAATTACTCGCCTTTTATAGAAGCGGTTGAAGCTTTGTTGACAGTTTAATATTGTATCAACAAAAGAGAGGAAACTATTTCCAGGAATTGTAGTAATCGTAACACTTAATGAAGATTTCATTTGCTGGTTTTAAAATTGTGCCTCAAAAGTGGCAGAATTTTATTCCAGCTCTAGTAATTACATTAGAACTTTGATTTGCAGATTTTGAAGATTTTAAGTTCTATTATTTTAGTTGATTATATAATTCTAATCCCCTTTTATAGTATTTTCTAATATTAGCTTCAATGTTGTAAAATACGCTTGGGTCAGTGTTTACACGGTAACCTGCCTTTCTTAATAACTCGTCATAAATTCTAAACTGCTGATTTTGAGATCTGAGATTAAGTACATTTAAATTTGTATAATTTTCTAAGAAAGAAATAAAATAGTAGCAGAAGAGAAAATGTGGATTGTTCTCATTTTTAATAAACCAACTTTCATTACGATATTCAATCCCTAAATCTTCATGTACATCAATAGAATATTTTTT
>Ga0247734_1000581_pt1 | contig 30977 bp, 32 predicted proteins | sample UWRJL103311B2_FD_180933 | JGI IMG/M metagenome (GOLD analysis project Ga0247734, IMG submission 180933) | Plant litter microbial communities from Arlington Agricultural Research Station in Wisconsin, United States - UWRJ-L103-311B-2 | ecosystem: Environmental > Terrestrial > Plant litter >...
CGATCCCCATCTGAGCAAAAGCTTTCGGTATCCCGTGGCGAGTTCGTGGTCGTGCAGTGGGTGGATCAGCGTTGACAGGAGAAGAACTGAGAGGATGTTCGACAAGAGGATTAGAGTTGAGACAGCGAGAAGGGTATGAAGCCGTGCGAGGGTCTTGGTGCAGCCATATGGTGCAGGAAGGAGGAACTGGGTAGTGAACTAAAAGGTTGATCAGAACAAGAACACATCACAAACAGTGAAGAGAAAGAGGATGGGAGGAAACTTACCGCAATGCTTCCAACGAAGAGGGATATGGTTATCAGGGTTGCGAAATGCTCCTTGTAATGTTGCTTGGGAGAACCCATTTTGAGAATCGGTGAATGAATTATCTATGGTGAGTGTATGGCTGGGGAGAGTCGAAGCATTTTTGAAATGGTTGTCGCTTGCTGCAGTGTTACCGCTTTGGGGCGGTATAAAGCACAAAGCAGCTTCATACTTTCTACAATGGAATCATGCCTTTGTTGAGGCAATCAGTTTTGCTTGTCGATTCTGAATCTCGCTGCCGCTCCTTTGTTTGCGTTCAGATGGAAAGTTTTGTTCGGAAGGTCGAGGCTTGCCCCTCATTCCTGGAGATTGCTTCAGATGTCCCACAACAAACCTAACTAAAGAAAAAGAATACAAATCTTATGAAGTAAGAATTGCTCTTTTGTATATTTCATAGTTTTAAGATCAACAGATTCTTCAACTTGATAATGGTAAGAAGCTTCACGTGAAATGCGTGACTTGTCCTTTGGGTAGAGCGATAGCGACCAGTTTGTGTAAATGAGAGCTAGATACTCGTATAAGCGCACCAAAACATTAATGTAGGAAGCACCTATGCGTTCACCAGTTTGAATAAATAACTGAGATATTTACAAGGTAGTGGCTTCTTGTCATCTCACACATCTTGCAAGAATGAGCCCGTGAGCATTCAAAATGCAAGTTCCCTGCCTCATTCACATGATGTTATCCTCCTCGCTTAACTAAAGGGGGTTGCAAATGCCCCACTCCAGCAAATAAATACAGCCATAGCAACAAATCGGAAAGTTATAAATATCAGAGGCTACTTTTTGAAAGCCACTGTAGTATGAGTATCCGGTTTTTAGATGTCAGGGAGGAGCCCGTTCTGCGTGTCATCACTTGCTGCCTTAAACGCGAGCAACTAATCATATTCAACATCTTATAAATTTGGTATCTGGAACATCACTTCTTTCTGATCTTTGCCATCTCCCCAATGGGAAAATCCCCTTCAAGTGATATGGCTGAAATAATGATTTCGTGGATTGTATGAATTTGAGAATCAGAGAGGATATTCGTACCCACATATAGCCCTGCAAGAGCATCCTCTCTACTCCCATAAAGGGAAGTGTAGATAGAGCATGTCAACCACAGCCAGAGGAAGTACAAATTAATCAACAATCAGTTCTAGAAATAGTAGATTATAGCTGTTAATGCCGCTTTAATCAAATCGGTCCACGGCCAAGGTGATAAAATAGCCCGATCTGAACACTTCACAATTGCTTTTACATAGTCGAGTATTGCAATATAGGCAATACACGAGTGCCAGTGACTACGACTGCAATTTTCAATCATCTGAGGTAGGTTAGGGGGAAAGGGCACAAGAGAAAAAAGAAAGCACACAGCATTTTTTTGACCCGGGCATTTAGACCGATGAAAAGTATGATTAATCGCTTTAGATAGAGGTTCTGAATTTTTATGAAGTTCTAATTATTATTTCTATTTGTTTACATTACTCTATCATGAAGTAGGAGATTCTATTTGCTCTCATAACGCCGTTTCCTTTTCACGCTTCCAGCACTTGGAGCGTTTCTTTTGCAGCCCATCATACCCGCAATAGATATATGTGTATTGTACACGAAGCCCATGGTATCAAGAACCATGAAACAGACATTTAAAAACATGTTTCAACATTACCGCTCGCACATATCATCCATTTTTGCTCTGCAGTACCGATCAAGACAGTATCATGTGTTCGTTATTAAACTTCGTCGAGTGGAGAGAGGATGCCTCCAATCACACGTCTAAAGGAGTTGGTTTTGCATGCCTCCTCACAGCCCCATCCCTGGTTTGTGTGCTGTTTGACCAAGAAGGATATGTAGTGTGCCATTGGCCATTATCATACGTAGTTGTGGTCGAAGAAGTAACGGCAGTTGTTGTAGATATCTCTGAGATGCTCGAAGTATAAATGAGATAACTGGAGGTAGTAGTGGGGAAGTTTGTTGGCAAAGAAGCTATCGAGGATGAGAGTGCCTCCGAGGTTGGTAGTGAGATTGTTGAAGATATGGTTGGCAAAGAAGGAGTTATCGCAGATGAGACTGCTTCTGAGGTTGGTAGTGAGGTTGTTGAAGATATGGTTGGCTTAGAAACCGGCACTGAAGTAGTTGTCGACAATGGGGAGGGATCGACAGAGATCGCAGAGGATGTGCTTGGGGCCGCAGATGAGAAAAGAGCGGATGTGGTGGGTTGAGGATCTGGAACCTCCACTGTGACCGGAGAAATGACATTTATCACAGAGTATCCTGTCGCCGTTACTGTAACAGGAGATGGCCTAATCGTGACGAGTGAAGTCTCTGTTGACTCGGGGCCGGCAACTGTCTTAGTGACAGAGATGTAATCAGTAGTTGGTGGAGGCTTCTCTATTATAGACTTTGTCTGTGATGCAATTTGGGTGACCGTATGAATGATGGTTAGAGGAGCTGGTTCGGATCCATCCTCTCCTGTAACGGCAGGATGCCCTCCATCGACAGGAACCACAGAGTATTTAGCTCTCCTAGCCAAAGCTTCCGGCCGGACATTTATTTGAGGATCAAAGGGTAAAGCGTTGCTGAGAAAAAGTAGGGTTTGTAAAGCAAATAATGAAGTATAAGCGTTCCTCATGGTAGCGGTTGAGAATGAAAGACCTGAACCTGAGTTGAGTACGGACTACTTCCAAGAATAGAATGGAAGATGAGTGGATTAGATGATATAGAAGACAATAGGGAAAGAACAATGGCATAGTAGATCGTCCATGATATATGGACATATCCGTGGTAAGTTGGGAGGTTGGGGCTGCGGCATTTGGGATGAAAATGGGGAGGCTGGCAAGAGACTGCCTGCACATTTTTGGTCTCAGACCCTTTTTATGGGCGCTAACTGAGTCCCTGGCAGCCATGTATGATGAGTACGATTTAGGCATGACATGTCATATCAACAAACAAAGAACGACACTGTCGTCGATAACTCAAAGTAAGTTTGGTGATGGTGTTGATGGTGGTGTTGATGGTGTTGCTATGGAAATTTGACGTTTAACGAACTCCGGGGAAGGTTCAAGTGCCAAGCCATCCTAGGACTTGGCATCCCCAGCCCCGTGCAAATAAATTGTTTTGAACACATCAACATCACCAACATCACATATCACATTTATAGAGTATATTTCTGATTGCTTTCACGAAGCCTCGCTGTAGTTGCACGGTGTAGTCTGGTTTTCGACTCTCCATGAGGTATTGCCGTGCACGCCAGCTGCAACCAAGCAACACCAAGCAGCTCGGCTAGGACGTTTGTTTGATTTCGTTATGGCATCTATATCATTCATATGGCTGGCTCGGTTGATTCAATAAAATATATACAGTTACACGGGAGTCCCTAATTCATTATATCTCGCGGGGGTACGAAGACCCCAACAGTGCCTTGAGCCTTGCTTGTTGTCCATATGTCTCCTCCACACTCTACCTTAGCTAGCGCCATAAGAAGGTTCGCCTAAAATCCCGACAATAACAAGAAGGTTCAACCTAGATACCTATCTCCGATGTTCGGCCTCGTTATCAAATATAGTCACACACCTGGTGTTGGGACACACAAGTCATGTCAGTGAAATAGTCATCACGTCAGATCTAGCGGTCAACGATTGTCCCAGCCCAGGGCAGCATATCAATAATTGCAGTCTTCGGCCACCTTGATGGACCATGGACCATTCTCCTTCGGATCTCCTCTTGATAACATTCTGTTTTTGTAATCTGCACGCCTTCTGTAATACCAATCGATCGATTTGACTCAAACATTCGGTCCTCAAGACCACGCTTAAGCAGACTGAATATGGCAGAGACCTCGTTGTTTGAGCGCATTCCTGGCGAGGTCAGAATTATGATCTACGAACTAATCCTCAATGACAATCACAATAAGGTTATTCAGATTCGAAATGAGAGCCACGAGAAATTCATCACCGTAGACGGTATGTCTCGATCAGTTTACAATGTAGCAGAGCGTACACTATATCGCCCTTGCAAACGAACGACATACTGCACAACGTCAGATATAGACATGCGCACTTCCATCATGCGTGTCAACCGCAAAATCTACAAAGAAACTGTACATATGCTGTATAGCACTCACTCATTTAGCTTCGATCGGGACATTGAGGCTGTGGTTCCATTCTTTACGGACCTTCGGATGGAGACTCGTTTATTAGTGAAGGAGGTTTCGCTTGTTAAAGATGGAAGGATTTGGATGATGGACTCAGATCGTTGCCAATGGATGGAGGCCTGCAAATTCTTGGGAAGTTCTTTGCAATTGGGTCGTTTGAAACTTGTTGTTGAGGGGTGTCAACCACTAGGAGGGTTCTCTGATCATGAAAGTCTCACTGTGGGTGACTTTAAGTGTTTGTCCAAAATCCAATATGAACCTTTAGACTGGGTATGGCAACTATTTGAGATTAAAGGACTTTGGAATTTAGAGGTCATACCGAGGGTTCGACAAGTCCATGTTGCAAGGCCATATTCGACAGCAATGAGTTTCTTTATCGCATTCTCTGCAAGCATCAAAATTGGCTTCACTGAATTTCTTATGGGGGAGCTTGTTGGAACAGTTTGAACGAGATGGGGGCACCCAACAACTCATAGAGAGCTCTAAAAAGTGGAAGCTTTTCTGTTTTGCTTCTTTTTTATTTCCATAATAGAAATCAACAGGAGGGAACAGCATTGAGATAGAAATATCACTTTTCTAAACAATGTTCTATAACACAATATTACTATAAACCAATTTCTTCTTAATTTAGACTTTCTCAACCTCGATTCGGGGTGTAGACTTGAATGATTTCATCAATTTCAGCTTTTGGTGCTCCTATCGGATTTCACACCACCGCTGAATCATCTTCGGGAGCAATATGACAGATTAGTTTGGCAGTGCATGGCCATTGCTGACTTCAGCCAGTACCAAAACCCAAAACACGCTAGTATTCCATTTGATTTTCAACAGTGACGGCCCGTCACGGCATGACCGCCCAAAGCCCTTCGTCAATAATCTAGCCCTTGTAGAAGATACGCCACGAATCTTAGCCGCCGTCTTGTTTCCGAGTCGAGTCAGCCATCAACTTCTTATAAAAGTCCCCTCCTCATGTTTCATGGTTTCTGCCTATACGTGTTCAAACATCTATCGGGTTCCCAAATACTTGATTATGTCTTCTTGTCTTGAAACAAAATGCACCGTATTGTTACCTACTCGTTTCATCAATGTTCACCTTTTCGAATCACAAGGGGAAGAAAGTCAACAAACGTTCCAGTTCATGTCGCTTCCCCTAGAGTTGCGACTTAAAATATATAAATATATCCTTCCACCTCGTCGTCACATAATTGTTTCTCGGACTCTTTATACTGGTTATTTTTATAACACGTTACCTCTGCCACCAGGAACAGGTTATCCTTTCGGCCGTGCTCCATCCTCTGCTCCCACCGCTTATAAAGTCTTGAGCCAAAACCAACACTGCGGCTTTCCGTCAGCAGCGATATACCCAGCCATCTTAAGGACAAGCAGGCAGGTACGCGTGGAAGCAGAACAAGTGTTGTACGGCGGAAAGCAGGTGAAGTGGGACTTCGGAATACATCTAGCAGCAGCGACAACCTTTTGGAAAGAAAGGTCCCAATTTGCCAGAGACAGTGTTAGAACGCTAAGGATTGCAAAAGAGGTTCCATGCATAAGGGATGGCGAGAGAGGACTAGGAGTCGTCGATACTAGGTGGAAGGACTTTTGCTCTTTCGTCTCAAAATCTCTCCCTAATATACAGGTTTTGGATCTTACGATCTGGAGTTCCAGTGGAAGTATAGCTGGCTTTCCAGCCTTTCTAATTTCTACTGGAGAGACTGGTGAAAAGCAGCCCAATGAGTCATTAGTGAATGGCTTGAGCTGTTGGCTGTGGACCCATAAATTGTTATTGTTGGAAAACTTGAGAGAGTTGAAAGTGACAACTTGGGACTTTGAGAGTATGCTGCAGCTTGAGGAGAAAAACTTTGATAGCTGGCTTCCAAAGCGGATGTTGGCTGACTCAACTGTCAAGGCGAGAATGATTCGGGTCTGTGGGGTCAAGGAGCGAAGTTTAATTATTCCGGGTGCCAAGAGCTGATATTTGCCCATATTGATAAGAAGCTACGGACATCTACATACTTGACCACAATACCCCAGTCTATAAATCGTTTCTTCTCTGAGAGGCCATGTTCTTTGGGGTTTCGGTTGTGCTCATATAATACTCATTATGACCGATGGGGTGAAATATGAAAATTTGACGGCCTGGGCGGCTAGTTCGTCTAATGAAATGATTTGAATCTGGATACTAGAAGACCTACTGCAATATATGAAATGCATAAACTTGGAGAGATGAAACAGTAATTTATTTCTATTTATGCTGCACCTGACCCTGTGGAAACCAAAAAAAACCCGATGTAATGATGCTGATATTCAAGTGTAACAGCACTTGCCAGCAACAGAAAAAAAACTTGTATTGGCTCAATTTAGTTGGTTTAGGACATATCTTTTGAGTTGAATATTGGCAGCTGGCAGTTTCATATCAATGTAGATTGTGATCATCTAAAAAGATATCATTATCTATATGACACAAATGTGTTATACACAGCTCTTCATATAATCACGGCTCTTGACAACCAGCCTACTCAAAAAAGAGCCAGCAGCTATTCTTTTCGAAACTCGTCTGTCCTATCACAGGATAAATATTACTTACCCAAGCAGCTTGCCTAACACCCGAGACAAATTCAAGCTTCAAAGCTACTCTATAAAAAAGTAAACATAAGGAACCTACCAGAAAGTTGATCCGGCTCACAGGCATATTTACATGGCTGACTTTTCCTCTGTAATTCAGAGCAGTAAAAGTGAACAGTTTCATAAAATTTCCAAGAATGTCTTTTTTTTTTAACAAGTAATAGCGGTCGAATATTCCTTAGTCAGATTTTCTTTTTAGATGAAAAGCTTTGTTTGACAGTGTCTGTCCAGTCATGGAAAAAGAATGCCTATTTCATTTCGGATGATGAGTTTAGACTAACAAAGGGTCATTCTATTATATACTAGAATACCTCTCCAGCCATCGCTCAAATTTTCATACTGACTGAATTTCATTGAGAATTATACCGAGATGTTCCCCGATTATTGTTCAGTAAAAGGGTATAAGAATTGTAAACCCTGTAACACGTAAACACGTTCTAATTTCCAATAAGTCATAGTAAGAGTTTAAATTGCTTCTTGTTAGACCCGGCCACTGTCAAGAGATTGATTTCTCTCAATCTTACCCGAGCTGCGCCAAGAAAGGCTAGAAAAGGGGCAAGTCTGTTAAGCGAAATAACGATGACCATTACCATCACCTATCTTTAGCCCAGAATCTGGGGCTGTTCCCCGCAAAGAGGAAAAAACACATCACTATGGCTGACCGATTAATGTTACCTACATCGTAATTCCCGCACCGTGGTCTTGGTTCTGCCAATGGCCAACAGTACAGACTCTCGTTACACTGACACCCCTGACTAGAAACTGGCAGGCGTTCTTGGCGAATTCAGGAACAAGTTGTGTAGTGTTAAAGTGACAGGGAGACTTCAGCCTCACTAGGAACTTGGAATGTTGTTTGCCCGTCTTACAAGCCACGAATGTTTTTCTATGACTTGGTTTGAAATGAAGGTTATGGCGTACTCATAAAAGCAGGACCTATCTTCAAAAAGTCATCTCTTCAAAGGAACTTTCACTCGTTTAGTTAGTAGATCCGTTGTTCATTTACTTGAAAACTCAACACTCATTTTACGCTTACTTAATAAACCGGATACAGCATCATGTATTTCACTCAATCCTTTACCTTAATTGGCCTATATGCTGTGGCAGTTTTGGCTTCACCCTCAAATATCAGTCTGTGGAAGAGAGGACAACTCCTTGAGAGCAGACAAGCGTGCCGAACACCAGGGTGGATTCCAGCTTGCCCAGGTTAGAGCACTTTCACCCCGATAGATTCGTTTAATAGTTCTAACAAAGTGTCAGTGGGAACACCTTGCGTACCGGTCGGGGCGATTTGCTGTGATGATGGAATAACTTATGTGATGCCACCAAAGAGTTGTCCAGATGGAACGAATCCAGTCGTAAGTATTCTATTAACTTGTTAACACTACTGGCTATGAGTCTAAGAATACTTAATAGGCCACTGCTAGCATCACAGTTCCTGCTGGGCCGACAATAACCCCTCCTCCAACTCTCCCAAATCCTCCTACTGATGTCACCTTCACCACATATACGTACACAATCACCTGGTATTACTACATCTATTGGTACTACTTTGTCGGCGCCGCCACAACTCTCACATCGTCTACCGTCACAACACAGACCATTATCTCTGTCAGTGCAACCGATTCTGCTGCTGCAATTGCATCGTTCAATGCGATTAGTGCCACAATCAGTCTACCAACTCCTTCTCAAAGCATCACTTCCACTAGTGGAGCCATTGTTTACCCGACGGCCACACCATCGCAAACACCAAGTCCGTCTCCAGGTTATAATGCAACCGTCACCGGTGGGCCAGGGCCAACTTACTCCCAGGTACCAGTTGGAGCTGCAAGCTCACGGAGTGCATTCTCTGGTTGGGGAATTGCTGTCTTTGGTGTTGCCTTTGTGCTACCAGCTGTTCTCATGGTTGTTCTGTAGAAAATATAAGCCAATATCGCATGGCGTACTGTTTACTGCTCGTTAGTTCTTTTTGCTTCGAAGCAAAGACTTAATGGTTCCAAGAGCCTGGATTTTAAATTCTTGAATTGGGGGATAAATACTTTTGCAATTATAATTAAAACTTAGCAACTATCAAACTATTTAGAAGCATACCCTCATTCTCTGTATGTGACTCACTACTTACACGCCACCCAAGCTCATATTTAGACGTTTGCTGCTTTACTGCTTCATCTAAGAGCCATCTGGCTTTTTTAGTGTTATAAAATCGAGTTAGCCGTCGTTTTTTATTACGAATCTCTTCCGTTCGCTTTTCAGAATATTGTTAAGTGAGTACGAACCTTCGAGGGAAGATTTCACACCGTTGACAAATTTCAAAGTCGCAAATCACATGAACTTTAAGATCAAAGCGTCTCGCTCTTGTCTTCGAGATTCATTTGAGAGTATCGGTTGCAATTTTGAACCATTATAGACCCATTATCTAGACATCTTTCACCCCTCTAGTATAGTATTGTTTTGTCACCGCAATATCCATCATTTGATAAACCAATCACACATAGCAGCAGCTAATAATCACCACCGCATTACACACTGTTTCAGAAAAAAAATTCTATAGTACTTACTAAAGGAGATGAAGCCCCTTCACCAGCCACCTCAAATTGAGGAATAGAAGCATAGAACTTTGCAGCCGTGCTATCGGGTTATTTGGAAATGATAAGAGCTGTATATTTCCTCTGTAAAGTGTCTTCGGTAGCTGGTAAACACCTTTTACCATTCTTCAGTAGTGGAAACCCATTCAATGCATCTGTATGGTAATTGATAATATTGGTACTTCCCACAAGTATCTTTTGCTCGGGCTTCTTTACACCCTTGCTTTTGATTTGAAACTTAGAAACAAAAGCCAGCAGAGCCGTACCAAGTAAGAGGAAGAACATTTCTATTCGCCCCAAACCTCCAATTTAGTAACCTCCAATTCCGAAATCTCTGATCCACTACGCGATACACTTAAACGGTGTGATCTAGGAGAGAGTTTGAGCTGTAGTCCTTGCTCATAACCGCTGAAAATCAGCTATGGGAATCTAATTAGCTTTCTATAATTGAACTCTAGCCAAGATATGCTCACCTCGTCACCGCTATACGACCAAGCAGGCTGTCCTACACGGCCGCGGAATACGTCGTAGACTGGTTCCAGCTGCACAATCAACGCAGTCTCCCATGTTGGATCTTCGCGTTTGACAATTGATTTTTCGTCTTCTAATGGGGATGGAGAGAAGAAGGCGAAGAGATGGCTTTCTTTCATCAAGGTCGAATTTCCGGTAAGTAATAGGAGGCTATAGTCCGACGACAACTTGAGGGAGGATACCAAGAGATCTAAGTTGATTGATGTAGTAGCTTGATGAATAAGCTTGATATCTTCGAAGGAGACACTTCCAGCGAGAAGGAGGTTGAGTTGACGAAGAATAGGAGGTGAAAGACTGGAGGAGGTGGCCTGATGAGACACAGGTCTCGGGTTGTGGGGTGTATCTGCCAGGAGAGGGGCAAATATGGCGTAAAGTTCCGGGAGAAGGTAGGGCTTAAATATGTTATTCATGTATCCTATATCAATGGAAGGAGAAACTCACTGTTTTGCGACTTTGTTCTCTATCAAAATCATACCATGAAATACCCCCGTTTACATCAACCAATCCTCCAACAATAATAGTAGCAGCTTTTTGGGACCCCACTGATGCATTGGATTCGGTTCCACCTATAATAAGCTTTACTATCGTCTCCAAACGTTCGCGTGGAATTTGAAGGTGTTCAAGTGATATCGAGGAGGCATGCAACCTCTTTGCAATCTGCCTAAAATCATCTCGGTAATGCCCACCATAGGGATAGTCAACTGGTTGCGTCGCCGAAAGTACATCGAGTAGATCATGATACATTTGGTCCCCATCTCGATCATAATTTGTTGTAGCAAAATTAACAGAGACTCCGTCTAATCCGACTCCCTTTTGCTCTGAGATTTCACTTGCCAGAGTCGCATTGTAGTTTCGAGGACTTTGAGGCTGGGCATCTGCAAGGCTTTCAAAAATAAGCCGGCGCGTATCAGCAGGTATTCGAGGTCGAGTTGCAATTTTATCACCAGCCTCTGATCCTCCGAATAAACGTTCTGCTCGCTCAGGAAGCAGCCAAAAGATAGAACGATTGAACTGCGTGTAACTGAGGGTTGAGGGCGGTGTTAAAGACCTGAAAGGAAAATATGCGAGATGGAGCAGAATATGGAAGAGAATGGGACCTGCATCATTCAGGAGACGTAAATTTCTAGACCTGCGCAAGGATTGAGTCAGTGTTGGGGCCAAAATTTGAATTAGTCAAAGATTATAGAAACAAATCTTACCCCTCATCCGTCAAAAACTTGATAAAGACAGCCTCATCCCAAATCTTCCCCCCACTGTGGTAATTACTGTTAGGTGCTCTCCTTTCCAACCTCGTGAAGATTCTTTACTTACTGGGATCCTGTGATAGAATACGCATCAAAGTTTTGACGAAGTGCTGCTCGTTCGGTTTCATTTAGCCAACTATAATTGTTGAGTTTCGCATCCAGCCTCTCTAGAATCCTCTCGGGCCTCATAAGACCATCACGTTCCCATTCGAGTATCTCTCCTACCTCGAGATTTGAGTTTAGATCAGGGGTCATGTTGTTTGATAGATTGAATATTGAGCACTGGGTATAGAAATTTTGTTTATTCCGAGATATCTTGTCTTGGTTGTTGAGGAGATAGCAAATGAAGTTAAAACTTGTGAATCGTATTCGAATAAGAAATAAGAGTCAGACCGCGTTTAAGGTGAACATATAGCAATGCCTCACTTGTCATGTGACTATATTTCGTAATTAAAGAGTGACAACGCTGTAGATAGAAAGACAATCAAGGTTCAAGTTTGCCTGGTGGCTATGTTTATTCTTGGTAGCCGCACCGACAACAACAACAATATCAGCTCCATCCAACAATCCAGTGGCATTCATAGGGTTTACTCTCGCTCCGCCACTGCTAGTTGGTGGAGGTATTTACCGAAGCCATACAAGGCAAAATATCTAATGTTATAAGATTCAAAGGAGGTACAGCGGCTGTTAAGGATTCGCATAGCACTAGCAGGGCTTGATGGGATTTACTATTTCGGGTACGTTAATTTAAACGAAATTTGTCGAAACATCAACGCTTCATAACCAATTGAAACATCTTAACATTCTACTCCTCCACTTATTTAGCAAAGTTTACCAAACCCTTGTTAGTGCTATGCAAATAATTTACTGCTGCACCTCCGTGGGTCAGGTCTTGGACAGTAGGCTATACCTATAGATACAGTAAGGGGAAGGAAGAAGATTACGCTGAGCCGCACCATAAATTTGATTCGGTTCCACTAGGCTATATACTGAAGCCAATCATGTTTATTGCACCGGAAACTCAATACGAGGGCCATTCTCTTCTCTAGATCATTGCCAATCAACCCTTGTAAAAGAGCTCAAGTTATTTGTTTACTATCCTTCACAATTGATAAATTGTAGCAACTCTGGGAATGAAGGAATGCAATGAAAGACTTCCTCGATCCTTTACATGATATGAGCCTCATCACGGAAGGCAGGCTTAATCAAATTTGAAAGATGTTAATCAAATTTTGAAAGATGAAAACGGAATACTTAAGTTGAGTTTCTGCACATTTTTGATACAAAACATTCAGCATCATTATATCAATACATCATCACATTTTCTCACTTATACTTCCAAACTTCTCGATATCATCTTCAGTCAAATCATATTCATTATGAAGTTCTTAAACGCTCTCTCTACGGTGCTATGCGCTCTGGCACTTGGAACCAGCGCTTTGCCAGTGACAGAGGAACCACATACTTTGGTTTCCCGAGCACCAGACCAGCCTACAGCTGAATATACCAGAGCCATGGCACTGAAGCCGGACATGGTACCCGGTACCAGATACGTCTTTACAATGAGATTGTAAGTCTGAGAAGCCATCCACAGTCCAATACACCACTTCAGCAGAGTTTTTAATGCTAATCGGATGCATAGCGCGGTGGACAAGAAAGAGAAAGATGCTAAAATGCTTGCTCTCACTGAGAAGCTCGGCTTCAAGCACATTATTCTAATGGTCGGTGAGGTGAAGATAACGGAACTGGGCAAACCAAAAGACAAGTACAAGAAGAAGGATTTCGTGGCAACAACCTTCGACCTCCAGATCAAGGGTGGAAAGGTCGAGTCCGTACAGGGCAAATGGATTCCCTCAAGTGCCCCCACTAAGTTTGAGAAGACAACAAGGAAGAGTGATCCACAAATGAAAACTATTGGTGAGTCTTTTTACGGCCGCTTTACATGTCTTATGCTAATACTGCTTCTTTAGGTCTTGACTTTGTTAAGGGCAAATCATATGAATACACCATTCCTGGAGTCAACTGTGATGGGTATGTGAAGAATATGCTAGCGCAGATATAAATGTAGATAAAGGGTAGGTGCTTGATATTACAGAGCTGGAGTTCGGCGCACTATAAATGATGTTGAGTATCTGTTTGCTTTGGAAATTAGGGAAAGGGCATAAGCAGATACATTTGAGGTTGAATAGAGCACAATTTTCAATCTAACACCGAATACAAATCCAAGTTGATTTTCACATGCACAGATTATTTCAAATTATCGTCTAGACCGACTCTATCAGAAGTCAATAAGATGCCGAGGGAATATCAAGCACTATTCTGCGAGGGGTTGAACATCACCACAAGTATGAATACCAACTTAGTAATCTTCGACTAGATGCTAACTTAGCCTAGTCGTATGAGAAGCTGCCCTAGAGACATCCTAAAACTTGGCTTTATCACTGTAGCCTGTAGCCTGCACCACACCGGGATCACGTGCGACACCATTAGACCGCGGATCTCAAGTCAATATCTAAGAGGCATACTTAGCTTTTGTCATTCAAATTTTGTTGTGTTCAACCGCGCGAAGGTCACCGTTTTCTCGTGACACCATGGCTGAATCCCTTGACGAATTCTTCTCTGATGGCATCCTAATTAAATCTGATATCAAAAGCGAAGCCGCCCTCATTTGCAAATATCTGACCGGTGCTACCCCTTTGCATGCAGTGGCTCCAGGACTCGTGGAAAGGCTTGAAGCCCGATCACCGTCGACCAACGGCCAATATGACCTGTCCGAGATCATAGAGAGTGTTGTTGTCAGCGTTGCCGAACAATTACCGAATACACATAATGCACTTGTTAGTTTACTTGCAGCATTGAAACAACAGCAAGAGACTAGCAATTTTGAGGCTAGTCTGTCATTTGCGCTGAACGAGAGATGGCTGAGATATGGTGATCCAGATCAGAGTCTCAGCATACGGGATGAGACCCGGGATTGCTGGACTAACCTCAATCACTTCGCTGCCCTGATATATCAAGCAAGAGTTCAAGACTTATCGAATTTTGCGATAAAGACCCTCGAGATGACATTGAAGCGCGGAGGATGGAGAGTGAACTGGGATGGCCCGGAAAGTAAGTCAATAATGATCTCCTGCTCCGTATCAACTTAGCTGACACTTTCAGATACCTCCGACAGCATTATCGCTCTTGAAGGACATGCTTCTGCAGCTGCTCACTGGATTGTTGTATCAGGACAGCATCTCCACGATGAGAGCAGTGAAGCCCGAGTAAAGTGGGCCCAGTGGATATCAGACCTGGAATGGATCGCGGGACAGGCGGAGCTGAACCAAACGATCAAGTTGCTATGCGAGCAAGCACTTGTCGAGGCTCGAAGAATATCAACATAGAGGAGAACTCTTAGACGACTTGAACTCTCAGATAAAATACAATGCTAGTTTCTTGATCTTGATTCCTAATATCTTACCTCGCCTTCTTTTACACGTGATACTGCTCCATCTAATACACAACCAAGTCGCTCTTTTAAGTTACGTTCAGCTAGATTTTGGACAGTGGAAAGTATGATATTCCTTCTATCGCGCCTTGCTAACAGAATCCGACTCTTTTACAAATTTTACGGTCCTCATCACACATCCCCCCCCCCCCGCTCCCCCATGATTCAATGCTTTGGATTGGGAGACTCAGACTTGTAGTTGTTAGTGCTGGCGCCAACCTTAGGTCTTATTAGCCTTCATTATCTAATACTTGAGATTATGGGGGCTAACGTACTTAGCGAGTATCTGGCTTCGGGTCGTCCCGAACATCGGCAACTACCTTACATTCCCTTGATTCTAAACTCTATTCGATATAATAACCCATCAGTATTACATATCTTAGTTAGATATCAGAAGCCTAAACCACCTGTTGTGTATAGCTTTAGCCAACCCGCATTAAGTAATAACAATATTCTCAGGAACTGTTTTCAATACTCAGTTGTGATACAGTGAATTGATACAGTGAATTGACAGTGTCTGAATTGCTGATTCACACATTTTGTCGCAAATTGTCATGGCTATATGGATATCTGACAGATGTTTAAAGAACTGTAAGCATAAGGGGAGAACATTGCATGAAACTTATGTACTAAAATTACTTGCTCTCAGGAGTTTACTTATTGTCAGATGATATTGTACGAAACACATGTAATCAAATCAAGTCTAAAGCACTTTATCCGTATAAAGGGAGATTCAGCTTCGTATGAAGTTGTATCTACAAAGCTAAATATCCAGACAAATAAAATGTTGTAAAGAGATCAGAAATATATTGGCATCTGGAAACACTTTAAGAAGCTTCGATGGGATGTATTTGGGGATGGTTTCTTTAAAGGCTCTATTTCCGCCTCGTGATTAGCATCAAATCCCGGGAGGAAAAACAGCGACATATATTTGACTATAGTGCTTCGGTAACACGAGATAAAGAGGCAAAGAAGACAAATAAAACGTATTGAGCTTCTATCTCGAATTCAATGGTCGCAGAATTAATACTGCCCAGGTGTTTACCGATAGTCATTTAGAGGTATCTATAAGGGAGTCCTACTATGCTTAAACTTTTCATTTAGAATATTGGGGCAGCATTAAAGTACACTTTGCTTAAAGAATGCGTGAAAACCACCAGGCAAATGTACAATACTGGGACTCTAAGTTGGCTGGCAATGCTGGGCTTCCAAAACTAAGCATGCCGTAAAATCCTTTCCACCCTCAAAGTGCCAAACCGTTCGATGTACAAAAATCTGTGTTCTAAGTCTTCAGACCTTTATCACAAAGTGTAAAGCAATTTGGGTTTGGAGGTACAGTACACGGCGAGCTTATCGGATCGGGGTCGCGGACACTATGAAGTGCCCGTGCATTTTTGTTTACTGGTCTGCCTGGACCAGTCGTCAAAGTCGTCGTCACGCTCGGTCACAAATTCCATGTTCACCCGCCACAAAGGCGACGTCACCAGACTTGATACGCCACACCACTTGGCACTAGGACCCCGCAGGCTTCAAAAGAGACCACTTCCACTTCATGATGTCCCATCACTATCAAATCACATCATAAACCACTATCCAAAAAACCATTTTCTCTCAAAACCCAATTCAATTCCCACATAAACACCCAAACCAAGCCATAAACCACTTTTAAAATGTCGGCCAGCACCGTTCACGTCAAGAACATTAGCAAGTCTACAAGTGAGAAGGAAGTCAAGGACTTCTTCTCATTCTGGTAAGGAGACCGTCATATCTGCTACCTTCCTTCATTCTAACATTTTCTAGTGGAAAGATTGCATCCATCGAAATCACTCCTTCTGGCGAAACCCAAAGCGCTACCGTTACTTTTGAAAAAGAAACTGCCGCGAAGACTGCCCTCTTGCTCGACAACACCCAGCTAGCTGATACCCAGGTACAGGTTAGCAGTGCTACTGGATCGAACGATGATGATGGAAGTCATTTCACAAGTAACGCTGAGCGCGACAGTGACGAGATCACCCAGGAGGAGAAGCCACGATCCCGCATTATCGCTGAATACCTCGCACACGGTTACGTAGTTGGAGATGTGGCTGCTCAGCGTGCTATCGACCTTGACCAGAAGCATGGTGTCTCTAACCGATTCCTAGCCACTCTGCAGACACTCGATGAGAAGACCAAGGCCACTACCAAGGCCAAAGCTGTAAGAATCCCAACACGCCATGAATTATAGGACAATGGACTGACCGGTGTCGGCGTGATAGGTCGATCAAACATATGGTGTTACCCCTAAAGTTAACTCATTCCTTTCTGGCCTGAACTCGTACTATGAACAAGCGGTCGGAACACCAACCGGACAGAAGCTTGTCAACTTCTACACGCAAACTTCGAAGCAGGTACGCTGATATGTCACAACGTAGTATATCTAGGAAATCATACTGACGACTTTTGACTCTAGGTCCAGGACATCCATGCTGAAGCTCGCCGTCTCGCAGATCTGAAGAAGAAGGTATGCAAAGTTCGATCTACGAACCTAATTAAAAACTATCACAAACAGGACAGATCTAACTCATAATAGGAGACTGGTGAAAAAGCCGGTACTACTGAGAAGCCTACTACAACTCCTACCGCTACTTTAGCCGACCCTGCCGCCACAATTGATTCCACTAAGGTTGCACCGTTGGAGTCAGAGAAGAAGGCATAAATATAAGTTTGTTTTAAGTTAGCATGACGTTATGAGCAATTAGTAGAGAAGATAATATGCAGAATACCAATGAATCTTTTTCTAACACCATCTTTTTAATTTTACGAAAGTCCACCAGAGTGTTGTGACGCCGGTGCGAATGGCACCCAAACTTTACTTATCGCAATTTTCTTATCCACTATTGCAACAATAATCTAGAATAGCCAATATACCACGTGGACACTGTTGAATGGAAAGCGAGCTCCAGCGTAGAATTTCATTTGCCAATATGTATGCACTTAATCCCATTTATGTTACACAGCTAGTCCTAATCCTTCACATCTCTAACGTCAATTTAAACTTTCGCATCTCCCGCATCATTCTCGACAGTCTTCTTAGCTACCTCCCTCATATGGTCATCAAGAGGGCCCTTGGGATTGGAAGAGAGCCCCTTCTGAATATTAGCTTCCTCCTATGCCATTAGTGGCAAACTGAACATACCTCTAGTTGTGACTTGCTCTCTTGCTGATTGTTGGTGTCCTTGTTAACACCTTGTCCGTCTGAAGGAGGAATTCCTTGTTGGGCACCCTTCTGAGTCTCCGGAGGAGGTGATTGACCTGCACGTTCAGACATTTTGATGATTGGGTATTCTAGATTTCTAGGGCATGTTAGTACTAAGTCTCATGTTGATGTTTTGATAGAGGGGTAAATAGCGGGGTCGTCCGTCGCAATAGAGCAATGCAATACACGAGAAAGAAGTGTGAGACTTCCACCATGAAATAGAAACTCACTTTGAGAGGAGTTGGATGATGTTTAATTTGTTTGGATAACTTGTGATGAAGATACAAGAAAGTCGAAGAATTGTATCTTATATCCCCTCTAAACCATATACGTCATTCCAGTTCACGCAAGGCTACCAGAATGAAGTGGAGAGCAAGGCCGACAAATCACGTGATACAGTCTTATCCCTATCGGCTACATCAGGCGAAATTGGTTTCAATGCATACAATGGTTTTGAAGAGTCTCTCCTATTCTCCTTTCGTTCCTTATGCTTTTAAATGATCATTCGCAGACTCTAAAGCAGTTTTCTCATGGTTACCTTCTCAAAGTCTCTGCCAACGATCCAAAGCTGCCAATAATTCAAAATGGCCCCAGATCTGAACTCAGTCCCCGCGTCTCCAAGACCTGTGGCTGCTTCCCCCCGTATCAGTTCTAGAAGAGCCTCCCAACAACAGTCTCCTCCCGCTATACCTCCCACCTCTCCATCCCTCAATATTCTGCCTTCGAATCAAAGTGCCGTCAATCACCTACCTGCAACATCTCAAACAGCTCCGCAGGCTGCGACTATGGCCAGCCCTACTCCTGGTGATAATACAGGCGTCGGAACTGGTCCTGGTCCTTTGAGACATCCCAGACCTCTCACTGCGGCAGACTTGCATCTTCAGCTAGAGAAGGAACAAGAAGCAGTTGTAAGTGGCCTGCTTCCGTTAAGTTATTCTACTAACACATGAAACAGGTAAACCGCTTAACCCGCGAGCTGTCTATGCTACGAGCAGCCCACAACGCATCTGTTGTATCAAATTCTTCTTCTACATCCACAGGTCTTCCAGATTCAGGAGACCACTCCTCAAACCACCTCCTTTCTGGCCCCTCCCACCCCATCCCTTCCCAACGTCAACATCATCGCACATCGTCAAATACAAGCATACGATCTATGACAGCAGGAAGTCTCACTACAACTGGTGGTATAGCAGGGAGCGTGGCATCGGGTGTTGTTCCAGACCGTTCCCGCGGTTCTATTTCTCGTCACGACTCTATTCCTCAAGCCCAATCCATGAGCCGTCAAAACTCCACGACTGGGTCACGTAGAAGTGGAGCTAGTAGTCCGGGGCCCATCAACTCAGCACAATCGAGCTATCAAAATCCAGATCATTTCCCACACTTTTACCAACAGAGACCGATACTCCCACACCGCGAGCCATCGGGGAGTGCGGGCGTAGAGCACTTAAGAAGTGATTCGATAACTAGTGTGCAAACCACGGGGAGGTATGAGGAGACTGCATATCATAGAAACGAGCTTGATTCTGTAAAGCGCGAGAACGAGGCTTTGAAGAGACGCATTCGTGAGCTGGAGCGGACTCTGAGGGCTAGGAGACAGAGTGATGCGAGTAGGACACGAAGTGAGAGCGTCAGCACAACTGCCAGTGTCGGAGTTAGTGGAATCGGCCGCGGAAGAGAACGAGAGAAGGATGCTGAAGAGGATGCGGTGCAGGTTGGTGAGAGCGCTAGGAGTGCTGGCGTGTTGAGATGATGTTTCATTTACAATTGGCCCACACATTATGATGTTACGGATTAGCTTAGGGAGTGCTCGGGACGGGACAGCCAGGAAAATTTGGTCGGTTATTTGATTACAAGCAATAGAGTACTTTCCTGGATGGAATGTAAGCTTTCTTTCCGTATTAGTAGATATGAATAAAATTTCACCTTCTCACTATCTGCAAACAGGTTCATGTATCAAAGCCTTCCTCAGTTCCAGAAGGAACGCCTAGCTTTCTTTCTCCTATAGGTATGAAGTTTTATTTTCCCACGGCTGCATCTGCGAATCTAATACACAAGCCTCCCCCTATTATTCTATTCCGTCACCAGATATATATGAAATAATCCGCCAATCCAGTACAATCAAGTTGGTTAGAATACTCAAGAACCAATGGCTCCTTGCTTCCCATACCAACCCCCTCTCACCAAATTTCTGTCCTAGTCCCTAATATCATACCCTCTTAACCCTTAAAAGTTTCCCACCATCTTTCCAACTTCCTAGCTTATAACAAATTTCCGCGACATACAGAATATATAATATGTCTCATTATACATTCCAGTATTGCAGTTAGTTGACCGAGCCGCCACCGCAGAAGCATGCCTTTAGCCAATGATTCTAGTAAGATCGCGTATAACATAAGAGCGTGCGTCCATGAAAATTGGTCAAGAGTAATTAATTTATCGTACATTAGCTTTAGGAAAACTTGATTTACTATGCCTGATTTCTGCTAACATCAGACTTAGTGCATATGTAATAGACATGGTAACATGCAGCAAATGTGATGCGCCAAGGCTCGCTTATGGAAAGGGGGTTTTGTGGGTACCTATGTGTGATGGCTGCGGTATGTGCTAGATGCTGAGGCTATCTGTTGAGCGGATTTGCCCGTTATTCTACTACCCGACTAATAGGGTATTAAAATTATCTATTTCTAAGTTCACTTGCTACAACCGGTTGCCAATTCTGATGGTGTCAACGTAGGAACAACAGAAAAAGGTTTTGTATATTTCGCAAATCTTACAAGTTATAATATAGTGCCTCGTTCCACTATCGGGTTCACCTATCATGATGCACAGCTTATGTTGCAGACAATGTTACAAATCGCGGCCACCACTGATAGTAACTGTACAGCAGGTTAATCATATAGTCACTACATTAATCACTGCAGTCATAACTAATACCTCAAAAAAACCAAGTACGCAGGTAGTGCAAGTGCCTCAATTTTCAATTTCTATCGCGAAATCTTATGCGATATACCAGCAATTTCATCACAGTCCAAGACACCATCAGCATCCTCAGATGCACATTTGCAGCATGCCTCATAAAGCTAAACTCTTCCTCCGATTCTCCAAAATCAAATAACCTCGTTCCAACTTAGAAGCCATTTTTTGTAGGCCACTGGTGTATTGGCAGGCAAGAAGCTTGTGACTCTAAGCTGTATGCATAGATCGTGTCGTGAACTTGAGCCAAGAGCTGAAGCACAATTTAGCTATCTCATATAGGTGAGGAGTGATGTTCCTATCTTAGTATTTGGACCTCCTCAACCCCATTCATCCAAAACGTAATTAGGTGGGAAAAGGCCCAGCCTTTTTAACCACAACCACCATCAGATCAAAGTTCTCCGGCCTCAAACCTCATCCATAGTGAGTCTGCCGTATATTCCACTCAACCAACTACTCTCTACTCAACCTCAGCGAAAATCCATGCCCCCAAAGCAACTCTGACATAGCCCAGCGTAATTTTCCGCGCCACAGCGTGGGCACTTTGTTTTCGGCTTGGTAATTGTAATCTCATCTTCTTTCTTCTTTGCAGCCTTCTCGTCCAATTCCACTTGCTGTTCCTCCCTAGCTGAATTAGCTTGTTGATGCGGTGTTACTTGTTCGTGTTCTTCAGCTTGGAGAGGCTCCTTGGACTCTATGGGGAGAAAAACGTTCTTATTTGGGGTTGGTGGTGGGGAAGGGGGTTTTGGTGCATCTTGGTGCGGAGAGAAAGTTGGTAGTTGTTGGGCCAGAGGGGAGGGCTGGGAGTGGTTGATTATGGTTTTGGAGTTCGCTATTGGCGCTATGCTCATGGTGATTGTGTTATTTGTCGCGTGCTATGTATTCAAGATAGGGTTGATGTGCGGTTTTAGAGCAGATCTAGAGTGACCAAAAAGATGGGGGGCAGTTGGATGGAAAAATATAGAATGGAAATTGAAGTTGATCTTGTGGTAGGGCTGGCGCGTTCGGGTGACTTGTCTAGTTTGCTGTGAATCACTTCAAATTGTAAATGTTGACTGTCAATGGTTAAAAGTATCAGAAAGATAACCAATTCTGAGCCGCTAGAATAGCGCGAGTTAGTGTTAAGTTTGAAATCCAGTGAATATCCGTATCTGATGCACCCAAATATGCAAACTTGAAAAGCGAGGCCCTGCAGGTTTATCTGAAAAGCCAATCCAGACCTCGTCTTCTCCTTGTCGTTTGTCTTAAAAAAATTTCAGTTCAAATCTCAGACGCTAAAATTTAGTAATTCAGCATATCACGATTGCACACACCATGAATATCCCTAGATGTGGAAAGCCATTGCATTCATGAAAGTAACCCCTAGCATTGTGCTATTGTAACCTTCACCCATCCAGCAAAATAACAGAGAACACCGAAGCCATGCCATTTATTTCTTCGCAGCAGCAGCCTCATCCGCCTTGTCCTTCGCTCTCTTCTCACGGGCACCTTGGTTCTTGGCATCACTTCTCGAATCTCTCAACTTTCTGTACGCACCACCCTCGATAGCCGATGGCAACTCCTTGACCTCAGAGAAACCAGCATCGACGTGAACGATAGGAAGACTGTTCTTGATGCTCTTGACAAAGTCCTTAGCGGCCTTAACATCCTCCTTAGAAGAATCTCCAGTCTTAGTCTTGCCGAGTTTACGGGGGAATAGAATAAGGCGGGCGCGGTATTCCTTTAGGCGGGCGACGTTGGCTGTGAGGGATTCGACGGAGAGGTTTTGGCGGCGGGGATCAACAGAGATACCGATTGTTGGTGCAAGCTTGCGGGGGATTCCAGCTTCCTAATTTTCTTGTAAGACACTTTCTTCCTTTCTACCGATTCCAATTTCCTCATACCTTCAATTCAGTAAGGGTGAAACCACGTCCAGCACGAACACGGCGGTTGTACTTGATGGTTGGGCATCGGACGATCGGTCTCAGCTTGTCAACTGGTCGTGGTGCAACAGCTGCTGCCTTTGAGAGACGGGCATTGCGACGTCTAAGTTTGCGGCCGGGCTGTATAGTGTTAGATCTCCTTCCTGTCCTCAGCTGCTCTATTTCATGCGATTTACCTGGTCGAAGTGGACGCGAACTCGTCGTTGCCAATCCTTTCGGAAATCTGCCTTCAATTAGCATGACAATTGCATGATAGCATTTGAAATAAGGCATACGGTTGTGGGGGATCTGTTGGTTATGCTTGATCGCCATTTTGTCGAGTTGCGATCAAGAAGTCGTTGGGCGTTGATAGATCTCAAGTTCTTTAGGTCTAAGATTTTTCTGAGTGTGCTCGCTTAACGATTTGTGTGGGCAGCGTGGCTTGAGGCCTCAGGCATTACTTCACGTGAGGGTTGATTCTGGATCGGACAAAATACTTTTCGAGGTGAGCTAGCGTCTTGGCAATAGGGTATGCTTGCAACGAAGCACTTCCTAGCCTGCAAGTTCTTTAGTTCCTTGCCCTATCTTTTCCTTTTCCAAAATGATATTAGCATGCCTGCGCAGAGCGCTCCTTTTGTTCCGATGAGAGGTTCATCTTGCTAGGCTCGGGAAATACGATGCAAAGCTTAATGCTATTCTTCCTTGCCAAAGTAGTTTCTACTAGAATGCTACCTGTCTTTGGTACTTGAAAACCCCTGCCACTTGGAGTAATAATATATTTGAAGAAGACCTATGTAACAATGCATGAGCGACAGCGCTTCCTGTGATCATTGACGTATAAAAATATAGAGGTACAGGACAAAGCATGTCAAATGTCTCTGCTTCCTCGCCTTTCTTCAAAACACCCATGATCGACCTATCTCGAGAACGCCTCACGCCGATACCAAGTAGTGAGAAATGTGAATAAGAAGTACTATCGCAATATAATGAGCACCTTTAATGCTTTCAAATTTACCAGAGAGAAAATAGCCACTTGTATGTTTCTCCGGCGCTTTGCAACCCATTGGAATCTAATCACGTGTCGGGCGCGGAAACCAAAAGCGCGATTCAAAAAGCTGTCCTCCCCAACAACCACACGCCCCCTATAGCCACCACAACCAACTCACCAGCTCGTTTGATTCTGTCACGAAGCCGTCGCAATAATGACACGAGCACAGCAAACTGTTTCCATTGGGCTCCTCGTCAGCTCGGTAAGCAGTAATTCCCAAGCCAGATTTAGCAGACTTCCTACAGAAACCAATATATTAATGCACAACAGCTCTATTTAGCACTATACCTCCAACTCATCCCTCTGCCAAGTCTGATTTCCGAGCAAATATTACCTATCGTACGTCATTATCCCTACTATCCATGAGTCGTTGGCTAATTCCAGCAGCTACCATTCTGGGCTCTGGTTTCATTTGGTGCATATCTACTATTCAAGCTCGGTTGGGGAGTTTTCACATTCAATGATGTACCAAAAGCGCACGCGGAACTGATGGCAGAGATCGATCTTGCGAGGGCAGATTTGAGGGCGAAGGGTGTCAATATCGATTAAATCATATACCTACATTGGAAGGACTGTTGGAGCATGGGCAATATAATATTGGCTCTAGGGACATACAAACACCAGATACGATCATAAGAGTGTGGCCATATGTGTCAACAATATGGAATATGGAATTGTCCCGAGCTAGAATACATGTGTTATTTCCAGGATCAAACAGTCCACATGTGGGTATATATGCTGTCTAAGTCATATCTATTGGCAGTCACCACTTGCCCATGCCTTCTCACCATCTGCGTATCATTTGCTAGATAGAGGTTGCCGTGTCTTCCTAAACCGTCCTCAGTTATGGTTTTGTTTTCCCCAAGAAACTCTACGTATCACTCTTTGCCTCCTTAGAATGTTTCTCCTTCAGCCTCTTTTCCTGCTTCATGAATTCCCTAATCCCTACTGGAACTCCCTTAAACAAATCCTCATTCGTGAAATCCTTATCAAGACCTGTACCCCAAAGCCCCTCACTACCACCCCCATCATCATCCATACTAGTCATTGTATCACCCACTTGTAGCTTCCATTCACCCTCTATCCTCGTCGGGCTCTTTTGGCCTTTATTTTTATGCATATTGGTTTCTGCTTCCTTGATAGCAGCAGCCCATTCTTCTAAATCATCTCGATAAGCATCCCATACACAGTTTACACAGCCACTCATACAGCAATTATCTGGTTCATCGGGCCGCGGCGGCACCATAACACCTGCTATCATGGTGCTCTTTTTCAGTATCTCCGTGCGCCTTTCCAGAGGCGAGGCTAATCGAGAGGAGAAGAGAATTGCGGGCTCGGTTCGTGGGGAGTCTTTCGAGACAGTGCTTATGGAAGGAGTTGTCGACGGAGAGGAGTGAGTCGGTGGTTTGCTGGATATATTTAGAGACGAGGATTGCAGAATTGAGGTGTAGTAGTCGCCTATGGGATTTGCTTGTTGAAGCGAGGGCTTCGAGGTGTGTAAGTGGCGGAGGAGAGGGTAGAAAGGCTTTGCTGTTACGCGGAAGAGAAATCTGACTTCCATTGTGTGGTAGTATTGATACAAACTTGGGTAAATGGGGGAGGAGTGTTGTGGTGAAATTATGTAGCGGGATTGGAAATGTTGGCGCAATTTTTGGTTGTTGCGATTTCTTTGAGTGATCGCCTGGCGGACGTCATTATTGACTTGCACAATACAACACCACATGATTTTTCTAAGCTTGAAAAAAGGAAGTCTCCTTATTCTGGTCAGGTAAAGAACTGAGTGCATTACATGTTATCACATTTTAAGGAAGGGATATAAATGATCTCTTTCCCTGTGCTCCAGATTCGCTACAGTAGATTCATGTTACGGTAGACTTACCCTGTCGAAGGTTTGCTTCATATGACTGCCCCACTCAGATCGCGTCTTCTATCCCACGCGACAACACCACATCACTCATCATATGCGCCTGCCATCAAACCCTTTTCGCATTCGATTTTAGCGACAGAGTCAGTTGGAATATGTAGAACACCCTAAATTCAAGCTTTATAAATGGAGTTCTCCCCATCGAAGCGGCGCAAAACTTCGCCCACAACATCTCTTCCACTTGACGCGCCAACAACACCAAGTCGAATTCCAGTTCGCAAAGATGGTGCAATTACCCCTCGAAGTCGAAGGCCTTCTTTTGCATCTCCAACGAAAGCGAGTTTGGCGCGACATAATCCACAATTGTTAAAGCGAACTCCGCCTGCAGCAGCTGTGGTTGCACCTACTATTGCTCCTGGCAGTAGGGGTAGGAATTTGGATGAGGTATTTGCAAGGGCATTGGAAAAGGCACGGCCAAGTATCGAAGCTGGGAATAGTAATTTGGGAGATGAGGGAACGGATGGATCAACTACCCAGGAGAACGAGCCCATTGATGAGCACCCATTTTTCAACACACAAGTTCAGCCCACTCCTCGCACACTCGGCGGTGCACTTCCTGCGAAACCAAGGAGGACATCTCGTTCGCCCTTCAAACAATCTCCTACTAAAGCATTTCAGACATTAGTGGACTCTGGGGAATTGAGTAAAGCAAATCCTTTTCAGAAGACTGGGCTGCGAAGATCACCTGTTGGAGCTGCTCAAGAAGCGCCAGTACTTCAACAAAGTCCATTTCCAAATGATAATACAAAACACCCGTTCCAAAAGACAGGCCTTAGAAGATCACCAATTTTATCGCGGGAAGAACCCATGTCACAAGATAACACGAATCCATTCGGCAAGAAAGAGCTTCGAAGATCCCCAGTGCGATCACAAGAAGCGATTAGTGAGAAGCGAGTTTTAAGGAGTTCACCAGTAGCCTTACAGGATGGACCCTTAGAAAATGATGCACAGCATGATATACAAGAGACCCCAAACCCATTTAAGAAAAGGGATCTAAGGAGGTCTCCTGTCATCGTTCAAGAGTCAATCCAGCAGGAAAATATAAACCCCTTTCATAAGAGAGGATTAGCAAGATCGCCAATATCATCACAGCCACTAGCACCTCTTCGACAGGGAAGCGTTCAGCCAGAAGTGTCAACAACGCCAACAGAGCCACCACCCCGAACGCTTGTTTTAGAGCCATCTCTTGAGGTTGACCAAGATTTTGACCAACAAATTCAACAACAAATGGAGCAAGAAACTGGACTAGAACTAGAACAAGAGGACGAGGCGATATTGCCACAAGTACCATCGGATCAGGAGTCTAGTAAAGAGATGGTTCCTCGTCCTATTCTGAGCGATCATCCTATTTTGACAGACCCTGAATTTTCTAGAGCAGTTGAGGATGCGCTTCGGAGTAGCAGTCCTGTACAGTATCAAGCCTCATCATCATTTGGCTCCCCTGATCCTTTCAAAATTTCTCAAGTTTCTGAAACTGAAGCAAATTCACGTGACTCGACCTCCTTTTCCCAGGCAATCGAGGCTGCATTATCAAGCAGTCCTTCACGGCGTAGCGGCCACTCGAGTTTACCTGTGTCACAACTTCTATTGGAGCCTTCCGAAGTTCCTCGTGAACCCGAAAGACAACCTTCCCCCGAAATTCCTCTATTAAACTCTCTCGTGGCAGACTCGATTTCACAGAGTCAACAGCCACCTCGAAAGTCAGCTCAAACCTCTCTTTTACGAAGCCCAGCTCGTCGTAGAGGACGGACAGCATCGCCAGAAAAACAGTCACAGCCACGACAATCCTCGCAACTTTTCCGATCGAGCCGGCTTCGATTTACTGAACCAGAGGAACCAGAGTTACCTCCCACGCCTACTCAGCTAGGCATTGATGATCCAATAGTCACGACTCCGCCTACCGGTATACATGATACACCAGGCAGAAGAGCAAGGAGGAACAAGACTTTTGGTGAGAAGCTGAAATCGTCTCCTTTGAAGCCTCAAGATCCACCTCCACTTGCACAGAAGCAAGAGCAAGAACAAATTATCGAAAAGGACGTGCGCCATAAAACGAAGTCGAAGTCAAAGCAGAGAGAGCTTGTCCAGCGTCGAAAATCTGCACGATTTTTGACTCCGAAGGATCCACACGCTTCTATAAAACACGAGAGAGATGCACTCCTAAGAGAGCTTCAACAATTACAAGCAGATATAGCTCTTGCAAACAAAGAAACTGAGCGCTTACACCTGGAAGAGACGCGGAAATCCAGGCCTGCCGGTCAAGAGCATGCGGAAGAACTGTTGGCTGTTTTGCTGCGTTCAACAGCGCCAGAACAACCTCCCGGCCCCGGCCCAAAGATCAGCAGTATTTTTAAGACTATCGGATCTTTTCTGCCATTTTCATGTTGGCCCAAGCAGCAATCTTCTGCTACTTTTCTCGAGAAACCCATCCTTTCCCACCTTCCAATCGCCCTTGATGACCCTCTTCCATACTTGCAAGCATTCAGTCCTTTGGTTTACTCTTCCAATATCACAACTTCTACCCCAGAGCAAGATCCAGATGCATCTCTGTCAACGGAACGCGCGACATTGCAGCATCATCATATAACTGCTTCACATCCCTCTGGGATGTTCCATGCACGTCTCGAGATGACTGTGGATAGCTCAATACCATCCATTATTTCACTGGATATTTCAAAGCTTGACGCAAATTCCGATAAAGAGCTGGGAACATTCTTGAGGAGCAGATGTAGTGATCTTTCCCCCTTTAATAAAGACATCGGGGTAGTGTGTTGGAGCATGGGACGATGGGTTGAGGTTTCATTAGCAAGAGCGCGGTTCTGGTGTACTATTGAGCATGAATTCGGAACCCCAGAAGCACGATCCAAGTCATTGCAATCCCGAAAGAAACGCAAGCTCGCCAAGACCCATGATTCTGCTTCACGGGAAGCTGCAGATGAAGAGGATGCGAGACGGGTTTGGACAAAAAAACAATTGCTGCCTCATATGGGAAGGTCAGCGTTAGAGCTAGCAGCGGACGATGCAGAGTTAAGATTTGACTGGAGTCTTGGATTTGACTGGACTGGGGAAATAGAAACTTCTATATCAGCAAGTGTTAGAGTGCCAGAAGATTGTAAGTACCCCTGTTCTTCAATAAAATCAATGGTTGCTGATATGCCTCCTAGGGCAAACACCAGATGGAGGTAAGAGTTTGGGCAACATCCCAGAATCCTTTGATAGGCTTGTTAAACAAAAGGGGCCTCTGGCTGCTGCCAGGATCATTATTGGGCTATTGCTACCTGCTTTATGAGAGATAGGAATTATGATAATGATAATGATAATGAAAAGTCAAGTCAAGTAGCGTTGCATTCTTCCACATAGCTGCCAACGGTTGTCCTAACCAGTCTGATGTTTGCTGAACAGCGCCAGATTGCCATATTGATCATGTCAAACGGTAAACCTAAGTTAGACTACTGAGTAACTCTATTTGTTTGATGAAATTGCGAGGTTACCATCTTTATCTCAATCCCATAAAGAAGCTTCCGTGAGTCTTCCTAACTATTGATTTACCGTAAATCGCAATAAGCATACAAGCCTACAACTTAGTTCAGCAACTGCTTTCCAAGCTGGGTTTCGGTTCTGGTTTGTTGTTCTATTTCAATTGACTTGCCATATTTCGATTTCCAGCACAGAGCCTCTCCTTGTTGGTGAGACAAATAAAGGGGTCGGAGTAGCTAAGCGAGCCACTGTCATCTTACTTCACCAAGCAACACATTTTACAATAATCACCCACGGATGGGAAACCAACTTTAGAGCCGCTTCATTTATCCTCCTGCATATTATTCCAGCCAACAAATCAAGAATAAGAGTAGCAACCCCTGACGTAAAATCCCACAAGGCTGAGGAGTGATCCTTTCGTAATGCTGCGCCCCACGTCCGAAACCAACAGCCTCGCTCGTCAGCTTTCCCGACTCATACAATAAGCGCTGCATTTCCAACTTCACTTTCTTCTTTTAATTCCCTCTTCTTTCCTCTCATCCTTCTACGGACCTCTTTATTAGCCCCAAAACAAACATGGCACCTGTGATCCTTCTAACCCCGACCGATGGCATGGCTCCGATGATTCTCGGCTCGCCAACCCCGTCCTTCCAGCCAAAATGGAATCTCAAGCTCCTCATTCTTTTCTGGGTCACACAAGCAATAATGCTGCTATGGCGCGAGTTTATATGTTTCTGGGGCATGGTGGGGATGTTGTTCTTAGATCGCCCTATTTATTTCCTGTTTGGCCCCATCAAACCCCTTCTCACCACCTCCAACTAATCGGCTATGTACAGGCTTTTCGCAGCCAACAATGTCGGCAACATTGTTTTTCTTGCATACATCGTAGTAGAAATTCACCAGTACAGGATAGGGACGTTAGAAATTCGACAATTTTATCGGAGACAGATACATAAAATGATCTATGTTGCAGCGGCGGTCGCTTTTCTATTGTCTGGGGTGGGGTTCGGGACGCTAATATTTCCTGATTTGCTAGTTTATCTTTTGACGAAGGGCATAATTTGGTATTTCTTCCTTTATTAAGCTCTCTTAGATGACTTAGACTAATATTTATATAGTGTGCCATTTATCGGGTCCCTCGTCTATGCCAGACGTTTACTCATGGAAGATATAAGAGGCGCAGCGGAAGAAGAACAGCTCGGAATGCTTCGTCGCCGAAATCTCTCTCCGGTATGAATATCAGGCGTTGATCAGACAACAATTGTTATAACTATTGTATAAAATACTCAAAGAAAGATCAGAAACTTGTCTATCCTCATCCAACTCTTTCCAAGAAGGCCTTGAAAATACCATAATCGATTTGCAGCAACACATTCGAGTCATTACATTCACTTTCCACATCGCAATTCGAATGTCCCTGCTATCCAGATCTCTCCCACAATGCCCTGAAGATTCCTTGCTCTTTTTCCAACAATTCAGCAGGTGTCCCGATTTCTGCAACCTTCCCGGCCTC
>Ga0247734_1000582_pt1 | contig 30958 bp, 25 predicted proteins | sample UWRJL103311B2_FD_180933 | JGI IMG/M metagenome (GOLD analysis project Ga0247734, IMG submission 180933) | Plant litter microbial communities from Arlington Agricultural Research Station in Wisconsin, United States - UWRJ-L103-311B-2 | ecosystem: Environmental > Terrestrial > Plant litter >...
TATAAATACATAATATAATAGAATGGTATGGAACAAGCCAAAATATAAAATATATGAAGGATTAGTTATCTTGCCGCTTCCACCTTTAACAGCTTATCCTCACATCAGTTTAAACGTAGAATAGATTCCGTGACCTAGAAGAGGACCTGTCCTTCTTATAAATCAAAGAAATAAAACATCTTAAGCCAACAATAAAACTTAATCTAAATAATTACAGTTATACTAATAATAAGCCTCTTCATCTTCCGTGTCACTTCACCTGCGTCTTCTACTGCTAGTCCAGTAGGGAATAGGCATACACGATTTTAGTATATGTTTAATTTACCGGTTATATAATAAACGCAAATAAATATATTTTTACTAGCTTTCTTCAAGATATAAGAATTAGCTATGACAGTACAATATCAAAGTCTCTACGCTAATATATTTAATAGTTTACGTTGGCGGCAATTTCAAATTTGAATTTACTATCAGCATGAGCATCGATTTCCATGCGCATTGACTGGATACGCTTACCACGAGGGCGATGAAAATGAGGGTTAGGAAATCCTCACATGTGGCAGGGTATAACATATACACAATGTGATGCCCATTCACATGACAAAAGTTCGAGTCAAAAATTAGTTTAGAAGCTTTCTATTGGGCTATCGGCTGCTCCCACAGTTTTGCAACGGAATATCCTGCTGTTTAGTCCCGCCCACCTCCTTACTTCTTTCTGGCCGTTGTATTTTCAATATAGTCCAAACGCAGATAGCCACGATTGCAATCTCTGGTATCATTGTCATGAATAGATAGATGGTTGGATTGCCAACAATGGTGTTGAGTACCTTGCTGCCCGTGATGGCGTACAGGAGTGAGTATAGAACACGTACTCCTAGTAGAGGGGTACATACTGCTACGCAGTTTATCATCCGAGTCTCCTCTTTTGGAAGATGGGTTCGACGTAGCCACAACGCTCCCGATATTCCTGCCACCCAAATGTAAGTGGCTGCAATCAGCGCCATACCCACTCTACTATATTTTGTTGGAGCAAGCGAATCTTCTCTCCTGGTGACTGCGACAAAGCCTGCGATCGAAACACCCATATCCGCGAAAGTAAGAAGCTGTGGAACATATAGAACTCTTGGTGGAATCATTTGGAGGTGTCTGTTTCTGTAAATTGAGTCAGCTTCGCTCGGAGAAATATGATCAACAGAAGGAGGGGCAGGCATACACTCGCTCCGATAGCTCGAAAAGCAGAAAGATCATCAGTAATATTCCAATAGATTCACAAACTACGGATACGAGTAATAGTGTCTCTGAGCTGTGGTTGGCCATGGCCAGCATGCAACTGCCACTGGCGATACGAAAGAATGAGAAGACGCCGATGCAGAACCATCCGTTCCTCCGCGCGAGTCCAAACCAGATACCGAAATAGAGAGATATGGGAAATACCACTATCTGCACAACGGCGAGGACTTCCCGGTACTCAAACTTGCCGTCCGCCATCTCTACAACGAAATGAAGTGAATTGGGTTCTTCCCGGGTACGAAGATATCCTACTGGGGTTTGTTCTCGTTAGAGAAGAAGTTCAAATCGTAGAGTCGTTCGCCGTACGTGCGAGTTAGTCTGTTCTGTGCAACGCGCAAAGGATAGACAGGTTTCAGATGGCTTTATCCGAGCGTTAGAAAAATAGTGGAGTATTCGAGCTTTGGAGAGATAACAATGAGCCAAAGAACGAAAAAAGTTCAAAGAAACAAAATTAGGAACCTATATCAAAATCCCAAATGCCATTGTTGGGTTGAAAATAGTGGCGGTGCCTGCAATGCCATGGGTGGATGGACGTTGGACTAGGGTTTGTTGACCATTCCGTAAACAGGGTAACAAGAAGTTGGCCGTTGGTCCTTAGTTGCTGCGGCCTGGGCGTTTGTGATCAGCTCTTGGCGAATGTATCGTCCGATATTGCAGTTGGTAAACACCATAAAATGTATAGGGCAGGTCCTTTATTTGGAAATTAGCCTAGAATAGCCTTGAATCTCGCTGACTTCTGTTATACTTGGTAGCGTCCTTTTACTTGTTAGCGTGCTGACATTTCTCAAAATTATTAAGTAGCGACATAAACATGAATCCTTTTCGGCTCTTGGTGTTTAATCCCATGCCAGACAGGTTTTATAGTCCTTTGAAACTAGTGACTTCTATGTTTAATATTAAATGTTATAAGCGGCCGAGAGCTTCCTTCAAGTCCTTATAATACCCTAATGACTTATATGTTGATATTTGATATAAAACTGGTGTTTGGTATAAAACACGTGACTTTTTATTCTGATATTTCTGATATTGTAGTAAGAAATAAATGGGCATGCAAATTTTCTTTTTTGTTGTTGCTGTTATGGCCTGAGATATCAAGTAGAGAAGCACGTGATAGAAATATATGCAGTCTAGATACATTTCTAGAGTGGAAATCAAGCATCTACACTGCGAATATTTTTACCCTTTTAATTTAACATGATATTAGAAATATAATAAATACTTCAATTATTAGTTAAGTTTAATAAGGAAGTATTATACTATAGTTATTTATATTATACTATAAAGGGCGTTTATAAAGAAATCACCAGTTTCTTAGGATTTAATAGCTATAAAAAAGGGGGAATTAAACTCTTATTTGCCTAATAATATTTAGGGAGCAATATCTAGAACCCCTGTTTCGGATCCTAACGCAATCTCGCCGGAGCAGAATCCTATATCGCGCGGTATTTAGGACCAGACACCACTAGCCTTATGGTTAGGGTAGTTACTTTATAGAAAAAGGTTATATTAATTTTATTCTTCTTGAAGAAGATTAAATGATTTAAGTACTCAAAGAAGCTTCCTTGAACACGCGACACGTGTTTTGAAATGGTCGAAATTTACCCTATTACAATTTATCTTCGATTATTAAGGTTAGAATTATAGAAGAGGAAAAAGCGCAATTATAGCTTTGCCGTGAATAAGGCGCTTTAAATTCAAATATTTACCACTGTTGCCTTATCCCTTTGCTATATCACTCTTTATTATATATTACACACATAATCCAGCCGAGAAACGTTAATTTCCTTAATAGTCGAGTTTCCACTTCCGATTAACAAAGCTTTCCCCGCTCCATATGAATTCCAGCCAGCATTTTTCAACCCCTCTTCAGGATATTTTGCAAAAGCAAGCCAGAGATCTTGCAGCTTTCTACTCACAAGTTCTTCGTCTGCAGCGGACTCTCCGTGGTATTCGCCAGCAGTGCCGAAAATCAATGGGAGCTCAGAGGCATGATATGCCCCTGTGTATATACCTGGTGAGATGTTGGAGAAGTTTCCGTCGTACCGGTATCGATATGTCGTTCGACAGGTCGCTTCTCGTAGTCGAGATGTTGCTGCAGCTGTACAAAGAAAGCTTGAATTCGTCAGAGGAGAAAGGATATTATTGTATTTTATGGCCGCATTATCCACTGCAAGAGCAATTAGCTCATGTTGATTCGTTCCGACGATCGCCGGTATTGATGATAGAGCATCCATCTCGTACCGCTGTGAATAGTTCGAGAAGACAAGTTTTTCGTCGGCAATAGGAAGAAATGTGAATGTCTGACCTTCAGCCGTAGCTAGATGTCTTTCAATTTCCTGCCAGAACACATTTCGCAGACATTCAACTTGCGAGCTTGCAGAGCCACACCCATGAGCTTTGGCAACTGCTTTGAAGCTTTTTTTGAGTCAAGTCGCCGGTTTGGCGTTGATATTGAGGTGCGAACAATGCAGTACCAGAGGCCATAATTCTCCCACTGACGATAGGATCCAAAGGGTATGCGAAATCGATATAATCGACAGCGATTGCTCCTGCACTCTCGCCCCAACTAATGATCCTGGACGGATCTCCGCCAAAATGTGCGATGTTGTCTCGCACCCATTCCAGCGCCAGCCGCTGATCGAGCAACCCCAGGTTCTGGTCGCCCAGACCAGCAGCATTAGGGAAGCCAAATATGTTCGACCTGAAGTTGACAGTAACGACGATGTGCTCTTGCGTTCGTTGAACCCATGATTGAGGGTTGAAATACAGAGAGTTTGTCCCTCCTTGGGTAAAACCTCCACCAAAGAACCAGACAATCACTGGCAAAAGGTTCTTTCGGTTTCGTGGTGTCCAGACGTTCAAGGTGAGGCAATCTTCGCTGAAGTTGGCCTGTAGAGGAAAGAATTCGGTTTGATTACCAGCACCTGGAGCAAACACGCTGGTGTTGACAGGATGTTGATCTGTAAGGAGTAGCTGAGAACATACGGGCCCTATGCTGGTTGCTATCATGGAACCACTTTTCTGCAACTTCGAGGGAGGAAGCCATCTTCTCACTCCTATTGGAGGAAGAGAATACGGGACACCCAAAAATTGACGCACTGAGGGAGCCGACGAGTTGATGAACCCCATGAGGGTACCGGTACCAATTTCTACGTGGAGGTTGTTATCTGATTGCAGGTTACAATCACAGGGAGCCGGAGCCGGGATACAGTTTCCGAAGGTAGCGAAAGTTTCAAAGGCAGCGAAGGCTGGTAGGAGTCTAGTGAAATACATCTTGGAATATGGAATTACGGTTCATGAGTCAATGTTGAAAGAGAAGATATATCAAGTTTGGCAAAAACATAGATAGATGAAATAGAACAACAGCTCTAAATGGAATTTTGAAGTAATAATTCTAAGTTAACTAAAGCCTTTATATAGTATTAAAATAGAAAATATTACTATATTTATTTTATCGGGTAAATAGTAAATGTGCGAGGCAAGTGGTAAGGTGATGTGCTCTAGTAGGCGGTAGCGTAGACGAAAACACATAAATATCAACTTTTTATACTCCTTCTATTTCACTTTTCCAAGAAAATTGACTATACTTAATACACCTGATTCTATTATAATATTGATTTTTCGTGGACTCTTCTATAAATCCCTTTGCCCTCTCTGGCGTATTCGGCACAATTGAAATTTCCTCGTATATAAGGTAAGAGAGGATATTAATTAAAACGGATTAAGCTCTAAGCACTGAAAGCTCGAAGGAGAAGTAGGATTTGGGTTTGGTGCGTTAGAATAATATTGTTGTCACTTTATATCCTGGCCAATTTGATCTTCTTGCAGCTACTGCAACGATCGATTTTTGTTATAATAGGTGTTAGAAAGGGGTCCTGCGATGCCTATAGCTTCTAGTAGTTGATATTTTCTGACAAACTTATAAGTATACAACATTTGTCCAGGGACTAGGCGTCATAATAATAGACCTTGTATTAAGATATTTCGTTGCAATTATAGCAGTCTAATAACATGAAAAACCTGGCTTGAACAAAATCACTAGTCATTCGTACAAATGCGGACACTTCTCTGCCTTGACCACCTTTAATCACCTCGCCCTCGTTTCTTTTTCGCCTGCGCCATTCTTTTGAAATAACTTATTTAAACTCCCCTAAAAGGAGGTTTCTAGCTATTATCTGTTGTGACTAGTTGATAGCCTCATCCTCTATTATGGAACAGTTTATTAGCCTCAATATAGCATCTAAATCTGGAGCGACAAAGGCCACCGCGGTAATACGCCGTTTTTGGGCCGGCTAAGTTTGCAGGACTTTGCGTTTCGAAGCTTTTACTCGATAATTACTCAGGATGGCACTTAGATTCACTTTCAATCAACATCAAATTCTAATCCATTAACTGTCCCATCTTGGAATACTATAGTATACGTTTCATAATCTCGTAGCTCTCCATACCGTGATCCCGCATACTCTTTGCGTGGATTTAATCAATTGGCCGCAAGTTATTATTCCAATTTCCATGCATCGGGGCAAGATCTGATCCTGCGATTCGTGAGGTGGCCTGCAAGAGCAGAGGCACGATAACCGTCTCGACCGCTTTATTCAGCACATCATTGAATTCTACACCTAGATCATTCACGAGTAAAGGGTCAAGCTCTCGTAGTTTCTGCAGACGAGCAACGGAGAGATCGATTGTGGTTTTCTAATCGATGTTACGGACGTTGGAAAGCTCAATACATGCCGCTTTTAACATGCCATGAATAGGATAAGTTTCATTGAGACGACCGATGTGCGTAGGATTGGTGCAGAGAACTGAAATAGACACTGGATCGAAGCAATGGGGGTTATGACGGGGAGATTTTTAATGGCGGCGGCTACACTAGGCGTAGGAGCAGCCTTGGAGAGAGTCTCGAATCCTTGGTATTTTGAATCTAGACTAAGATCGATTTTAGTTCTTTAGAGAGGGAGGCTCGAGATAGTCGACTAAGCTATCGTGAGTGAAATAGTTTGTAGGAGAACAGATGCAATGACGACTAAATTTGAATGTTAACCCTAAAAGTTTCTTGACCTAGAGGTAGCAGCAAAGTCAATATCAAGGGATAGATACAAAAGGATAATTTAATGACATAGAATACACAAAGGTGGAAAGAGGGGTTGAAAGAGGGGTTATGTTTCACCAGCCTCACTTCGTGCTAGCTGTGGCGGAGACCTCGCATGGAGGGTACCATATCCAGAAATCATTCGACTTTCTTCATTGCGGTACAACCAAGGAATAGAGTGTTATCCATACGCACCTGAGTTGTAGCGGCGAGCCGTATCTTCAGACACGGATATATGAGCTAACGGCGATCATCCCTCATAACCACATTAACCCACTCACAAGAAATAGCCAAGAAGCAGAATAGAGTAGATTTGACTTCCGAATGGCATCTATCTGCTACAGTCCACTTAATCCAGCACACAAGCAGATACGTCTGCTATATCTTCTGGGTGGAGCATCGACCGAAACTATACGTGGTGAACTCAATATCGTGTCACTTGATGATAACCCGGTATATGAGGTAAGCACGTAATATACTTATGCTTTTCAAATAACTTATCTGTCTAGGCACTATCGTACTGCTGGGGTTCTCGAGACAATGACAAGACCATCACTATCAATTCTCTATCCGTATACGTTACCAAGAATCTCCATGATGCCCTCTTGAAGGTTCGACTCCTTCAAAAAATACGAGTTCTATGGGTTGATGCATTGTGTATAAACCAGGATGACACTAAAGAGAAAGAGGTGCAAGTATCTTTGATGAGTGACATCTACAGCAAGACGAACCGTGGTCTCCTTTGGTTGGGTGAGGAGCCGGAACAGCCAGTGTCATCTGTTTCTGAAAATCTGGGAGAGGAGCTCGTTGGTTTATGGAAAGAGTCAGATGACCTTCTAAAAGACATCGTTCCCAATTTGCAGCATTTTCAGGAAACCCTTCCTTCGGAACTAAATTCTCTGTACGGAAACGCCGAGGAGCCGCGACATGACAAGGTTATGATTGGGAAAACAAAAGAGCTTGATTGGAGGAAGGTTAACTCACAATCTTTGATGACCTTGATACAAGATCCTAGTCTTGTGGAAGACAGTATTTTCCACGCATTTTGCCTTTTGCGACTGCTTGAAGATCACCACCACCTTGACGAGATTCCGTATTTGACGATAGAGCCAGACAACCAGCAAACGTATAGATCAGCCGGTCGTCACACTTTGGCATGGATTCTCATGTTGCCCTGGTTCCATCGGGTGTGGACAGTTCAGGAGTGTATCCTGCCAAAATCCTGTATCGTTATTTATGGTCCAGTCAAAGCGGCCTGGACCATGTTTCTCCGCGCAACAGAAAACTTTAAGACACACAGATCCTCTTGCTGCGCAAATGTCCCAGGTGTGAGTACCATGCTCCAGCCCTTGGTCGAGATTCTTGGCCACATGTCAGAATTCACGCAAGGGAGGCTGCTTGGATTTGAGATACCGTTAGACTCTGTGCTTCGGAGCTTCCGCGCACGAGATTCTACAGATCCCCGAGACAAAATATACGGACTTCTCCCACTCGTTACAGAATGGTATGACCATGAGGCAATCTTTCCAGACTACGATATTGTGACGACTCCAGCACAGGTCTATACTCGAGTGGTTCTGAAGATGATCGAGATATCCGAATCCTTGGATGTACTTTCTCAGCCAGGTCATTATATGTGGAAAGCGTCTACAACTTTACCTACGTGGGTACCTGATTACTCCCAAAGACTGAGCAGAGTTGGAACAGAAATATTCTGTCAGAATGCCTCTCTTTACGACGCTTGCAATGGCAGGTTGGCATCCGTAAGAGCAATTAGCGAAAAATTATTAGTGTTCGAAGGTCGACGAATTGGACATATTCGCGAAGCAGCGATGAGGATGGTCTCACTTCACGATATAACAAGAAAACTTATCTTTCTTGACTGGTTTGAATTTGCATCTAGCAAATGTCATGCTAGTGAGGCACGGACCTGGAAATGCCACTTCTGGAGGACTTTGTGTGGAGATTGTATTGCAGAAAAGCCCATCAAGAGCTTTGGTGCGGGTCATGGGATAACAGCACCTTTCCGTAGAGCTGAAAAAGAGGACGCATCCAAATTTGACGCATTTTGTTGGTTCCATGGGCTTGACGACTTGTGTACTAACAAGACAGACGAGGTTTCTACGAATCCGCAGGCACCACAGGATCAAGACAACCTTAGCGAATCTATTGGAAGAATTAATCAGGCGATTTATACATCCACACTAGGAAGAAGATTTTTCATTACTGAAGAGGGACATATGGGTCTTGCTCCTTCTCACACGAGAATAAGTTATACTCATCCCGATGAAATCTTTGTTATTCCAGGTGCCAAGTCACCTTTTGTTCTTAGACCTGCGCAGGAAAGATCTATACCAGGAGAAGGGACTCAACTAGTTTATGAAATGGTTGGCGAGTGCTATGTTCACGGGTTTATGGATGGGGAGGGCATGGTTGACTTTGAGGAGGGGAAACGTGTTATTTATCTTGTCTAGGAGGTTTTCATAGAGGTAACGGACGAATATTAAATTGATAGTGAAGATAACTATTGAAGGTCTAATAAGGAAAAGGCAGGCACAGTTTCGGTACATGTTTGCTTTAGCAGCGATATAATTAGCGCAGATAAATATATTTTTATTCGCTTTCTTTTTAATATAAGAATACAAGCATAATATGAACCGCTCTATTCTTATAAAGTACAAGCAGCAGTGTAACCAAATTGTTAGGCTCAATTATATTTACATAAATATTGCGAGCAGAAATGAAGTGAGATTGACGAGCCGAATGTAGACTAGCGCGAAGTTACCGGAAACATCCCGGGCCGAGGACCCGTTAAAAGCATCTTCGATTAATGTATACCATCTCAACCTTCTGGTATTTATACCCAATTTGAGCAATAGTCTAATCCAATAGACGGTCGCGCTAACATGGCTTATACAGAGCTAGGGTTAGCTATTGCCTTTTATCTATACCCATGCTGCCTCTTCATAACCTTATTCTCATCACAATTAATCCGTTACCGATATCGAGATGCCGGCGAACCTTGGGTCCACGATACGAAGGTCCAAAAGACGCATCGTCTATATACCAGGCTGATATGGATATTCCAGCTGGTGTTATCCCCTTTGCTGGTATGTCCGTCATAGGTCACCATCACCATCCCTAATTCCTCCACCCATTCCGAGATACTGTTATACTCATCACTTTCCTTCACCATCTAGCTGGCTAGTATTATCCTAAGCGTGGGCGCTGCTATTAGTCGCCGAAACGACGTTCCCGAGGATGTCAATTTCCCATATACAGCATACTTGGCCTCTTACACCAGCGTGCTATTGTATTTCCTCGCGGGGCTATTGCCAGATCCCGATGGACCCTGGACTCCGACCACTTCCCATTGCTTTGCATGGTTAGCAGGTTTAATTCTTGAAATTTTTGTTGCCTCGGTACTCATATGTCAGCGGCAGCATATAAATGTGCCCCTAGGTCTTCTTGATAGCTTGTTTGGTCTAAGTTTGGCACGGATCGTTATTCTTGGCATCATGATTGTGCTCCTCATCTGTAGGGAGTATGGCTTTAAGGGTCCTGAAAAAGGACTTGAATCAGAGCAACAGTCACTCCTAGAGAATGGCAATGGCTCTAATGGCTATGGATCTGGTAGCTCTAAACGCAAACCTATGAAACCTCGCGATGCTCAGAGCGCGGGTTGGTTTGACTACTTCGCCGGATTTCGGGTCCTGTTCCCATACCTATGTTAAGTTATAAAGGCTTGAAGACTAAAAAAAAACCCTGAACTAATGTACAGTAGGCCATCCGACTCCCACCTATACCAAGCCATTGTTATAGTCTGTCTTGGGTTGATGATAATGCAAAGGGTAATCAATGTTCTCGTCCCGATTCAGTTGGGAAGTCTTGTCGCCGCACTTGGCTATGGCCACATTCCGTGGAAGGAGATAATATTATATGTGATTTATCGAAGTCTCCAGGGTCAGCAGGGCATACTTGGTGCTGGACGCTCTATCCTTTGGATCCCAGTATCGCAATCACTGCTTCGCCGACTGTCTAGTGCGTCATTTGAGCACGTCCTTGGACTATCTATGGATTTTCATCTGAGCAAGAAGATTGGCGAAGTCACAAGCGCACTTAGTCGTGGTAGTGCGATGAACTCGTTCCTGGAGAACTTTATGTTCAGTGTCTTCCCCATGATATTTGATATCTTCGTGGCGTCTATCGTCTTCTTTATCAGATACGACGCCTTCTATACTCTTATTATTCTTGTTATAATGTGGTCATATATCTTCCTCACAATTTATATGGCCAAGTTTCGCGGGAGGCAAAGGAGAGATATGGCAACGAAGAGCCGAGAAATGGAGGCTGCCAAGTGGGTAATAATCCTTCAATAATTCGACTGTAGCTAACACAAAGATATAGAACAGATGCTATCAATGCTTATGAGACTGTGCAACATAACTGTGCTGTAGCCTCTGAGACCAAAAGGTTTGAAGGTTATATAAACGCATATCAGCATGCCGAACGTATGGTGCAGTGGTCACTGAATGGTTTGAATGTAACCCAGAGCACATTCTTTAGTCTCGGCACAGCCATGATAGTTATCTTGTCTGCATATAAGATATCCTTGGGTCAGCAGACAGTCAGTGAATTTGTCACTTTGATCACATATTTCGCCCAGATTTCAGCGCCACTAAACTTCTTTGGTACCTTTTACACGATGATACAGAATAGCTTAATTGAAGCTGAGCGAATGCTCGATCTAGTAGGTTCTCGAATGCCTTTAGGATTAATTCACTAAAGATTTCTAGTTCAAAGAGACATCAGGGGTGTTTGAGAAACCAGATGCAATCGACCTTCCATCCCCGCTAGGGGAAATCAAGTTCAACGATGTGGTATTCTCTTATCAAGGAAAGGAACCTGCGATCTCCGGCATTAGCTTTACTATTCTACCTGGTACCAAGACAGCTATTGTTGGGGAATCAGGCGGCGGAAAATCAACATGTCTGAAACTTCTATTTCGATTTTACGATGTTGACAGCGGATCTATCACTGTTGATGGACATGATATCCGTGACCTTAAGTTGCTCAGTCTGAGAAAGCACATTGGTGTTGTCCCACAAGACACTGTCTTGTTCAATGCATCTATCATATACAACCTCCGCTATGCTAACCCCAACGCTTCAGATGCCGATATCTTCAAAGCCTGTACGGCTGCTAATATCCATGAACGTATCCTCGCATTCCCAGATCAGTATAATACCAAAGTCGGCGAAAGGGGCTTGAAGCTCTCCGGTGGCGAGCGCCAACGTGTAAGATACGTTTAATCCGCGCTCGAGATGTTGCTGATTTACTTGCTCTCTAGATTGCCATCGCGCGCGCTATTCTCAAGAACAGCCTGATTCTTCTCCTAGATGAGGCTACTGCCTCCCTAGACTCGAGCACCGAGCGGGAAATCCAGGCTGCGTTGGAAACGGTGACTGAGGGACGTACGACTGTCACCATTGCGTAAGTAACTCATCTCAACCCTAATTGAAATGATTCTAATAGCAGCTGCAGACATCGTTTGTCAACAATTACCAATTCAGATCAAATTATCGTGATTCATCAGGGGAAGATTGTGGAACGTGGCACTCACAAAGAGCTCCTAAGCCTTCATGATAAATATTTCGCCATGTGGGAAAAGCAAACCCGAACCAAAAAGGAAATTACTCAAGCGCCTACCGTGACAGAATAGTATTGCCCGAATGAAACGAGGTCATCTGTAGGCGCTGTGTAAATATCAATGAAAAGTTATGTCTGTCCCTAAGTCTAATAAGGACACGGTATTTGTCAGGAAGCTTTCACAGCATAACGAGCTTATCCTGCACCCAGTCTTAGCTCACAATGCTTAAAGTACGTTCTTATCAGGCCCAGAAATAAGATTTCATCGACGAGACCAGCAACTCTTTTTCAAACCTGGTTCTTACGTACTCGTGGGCTTCCCTGTGTAAAATTTAGCCATTCCAGACAGATTTCTCTAGAGACGCCACTATACTTCCGTGGCGTTCATCCTGGGTTTGAGTGTACACAATCGTCTTAAATGTGTTTCCATGCATCTATATGTCCTCCTTCTGTGCTTTTTAGTGACCCCTTGTTTCAGATCACGTGAGTATAGTAGTAGTCTATTGTATATAGCCTTCCTTCTACTCCTGGCAAGACTAAATCCTTCTTAGAACAGATAATCTTAAAACAGATCGTACCTCGACATATTGTTCTTTGCGCAGATGACAAACTTGGCAAGTGTAATAATAAATGAGTAATCCCAAGGAGCAATAAATTAAATAATGCCCTCATTAAACAATATAAAACAAAACTTCCTCACTCTATTCATTCTATGCACTCTGGCCACGCTCTAATATGTATATTAAGTTGGAAGGTCATGGGCTCCATTGGCTAGATATTAAATGTCAGACAAACCCCGGGGGTCCAAATATACAGACTTCTCCAATCCGACGAGTTTCCCGCTCAATTGCGCCGCTTCGCTGCTTAATTTCTACAATATCTTGATAGATATTAGTAACATCAATACCGCCGCAGTAAATTGTCATATAAGCTTATTGCAGAATTGCTGATTTTAGCAAAAAGAATTTATGTCCTTTCATGTGATTGGGATGAAATTGACCATCAACAATAAAAGAAGTCAAATTAGTGCATGATAAAACCTTACATTGCGATATTTATGAAGTAGACCTTGGACCATATACCATTAACAATTCTTTCTTTAACTACTGATTGAACTCACAGAATCTACAGATATAAATATGCTATCTTGCTTCCTGTAAATCACGTCTCCTGTAAGTCTGTCTCTCTTGCCGTATACCTTAAAGTACCTACCCTTTATCATAAATAAAATTGGAGTGGGCAGTTCAACACTAGTTGCTCGCTTAAAACCAGAGGTTCAAATGCAATATCACCAATAACACATCGATATGAAGCAGCAGAATCACCATACGCAATGTGTTCTAGTCTTCCACTACCATCATCGACGTTCTGTACTTCAGGCCTTTGGGTTCCGAAATCTAGAAACTCGAGAACAATAGGACTATGTCACCCACCAACCTCCCTTTCAGCCAGAATTCATCTCCGTAGCGCAAAGCTGGGCTGCGCTACCTCGTAGCAGACCTCGGTCAGATCAACAAATAATTTGATTTCCTCACGCAGTCGAATCTTACTCAACACTGTCAGACAGTACAAATAAGAAGGCTCCTCAAATATAAAATAGCCAGCTTTTTAACAACTGTACCTCGTTTAGCAGAATTGACCACAGAAGACGACAACACACCTCGCGACGCTAGTAACGAAGAAATTAAAACGGTACGTCATGTGGTAAACATGTTCCACGAATCGCATGGGTCGCTCTGATGATCGGGGCGATAGAAGATTTACCTATTACGGAGTGACCACACCGTGGCGGCGTATGTCTTTTATCTTCTCACCTGTACTAACAGTCATTGAAAAATAAAGACTGATGCATGCGAAAAGATAATTACATGCAGAACTCGCCAGGTCTTGCCGTGCCTAGTGAACACAGTATGGAGCAGTCAACAGCTACCAATATCTATATCGCATACTACTTCTTTGCTATTCAATTAGCTATTGCCTTTTATTTATGAAATCGCGCAGTTGAAGGTTACGATAGCAATGGTTGGCAGAGGAAGGTGTAGGCTTGAAGATGTCTCTCTTTCTCGTGTTGGGGCAATTTAGCACGGCTGACCAGACTTGGCCAAAGGCGATATTGGCTGTCTGCTGTACTGATAGTGAATAAGGCATCAAACTTCTTAAAGAGAATACGACCTAGGCTTGTCAGCTTGAATTGGATGTCAGCCTAAAAAGGCTTTCATCGAACCTTGCCTGAAGATTGAGGCCATGAACTTGAAATGGTATGTTGTGGCTAAGTGTGGCTTGTTCGTCACCGTAACTGCTTGAATCCGGCGACAAATCATTAGAGTTGCGCATTGGTAGGACTTTCTTTTACGAATATGCGAAAAGAACGACCAGCTAAACTTTTTTTCGTATTAGCAATAATGGAGCAGAGTATAACTTGAGTTATCTCCTTAAATAGCGCTTATAGCAAGTGCGTTTCATAATGGCGGCTCTTGATGCGGGGTAAGTACTTACCTAACTTCATCTCGAAGTCTCAAGCTTATCCTATGTATCGAATGGTGTTTTCGGATCAAACAATTTGTGTTCGTCGTCGGCAATAAGGGGAAAGAGTTTACAGTCCACTCAGATGTTATTGCCAAGCTGTCGAACTCGCTCGATACTCTTATCAACAGACCTATGGCAGAAGCCTCTGATGGAAGGGCAATCGTTGAGGATGTTAATAAGAATACTTTCATACGGTTCTGTTAATTCGTATATGAAGAGGATAACATATTGTTAGATGACGCTGGACGGATTCGGATGGCACACACGATGGACTGGCAATGTTCTATATTACGAAATCGCTTTTCGCTAAAAGTTCTTTAGTGATCTCGAATACTGCAAGGGACACGCGTTTCTAAATAGTTGGCATACGAAAGAGATGGGCGAGGTTGAACCGCTTTTGCAGCGCAACGAAGCAGTGGAAGCATGGGAGAGGTATGTAGCGTTAGGAGCCTGGATGTAATTTTTTTTTGGCGTTTCAATGGAAGTCCCAATCACTAAACTCGCGTTAGCGGTAGAGTGTGAAGAATAGATGGTTCACCGGTAGAATAGAATATTATCTAATCAGATGGATGATTATCTCGGACCTTCTGGAATGAAACGCCATCAGCCTTCCTGCGAGTCATGCTGGAGATTGAATGAAGACTTAAGCGAAACAGACACCTTATTTACGTACTTTCATTTCATACAGTGGTGCGACAACAACAAATTTATGCACTTTTCCTTGGCCGTTTTGAGAAAAGTCTAAGCCTATTTATTTGCTGCATGCATCCACTCCAGCTTGCTGTGAAAAAGAAATAGTAGTTCAAGTTTATTTCTTATTTTAAATATTTCTCCAACCATGAAGTTCTCACTCAAAGCCTCATTATTCCTCACCGCAATCGCACTGACAGCGTCGACCCTCGCTCAAAACTCCACTAGTCCAATCGGCACAAACTGCAACGTGATATCCAATCGAACAGTTATCGCGGGCGATACTCTCTCCGCCATCGCGGACTCCACAAACACAACCCTCACTCAAATCCTGTTCGTGAACCCTCAAATCAGCAACCCACGCTCCATCAATGTCGGCGACGCCATCCGAATCCCGAATCCGCAATGCGTAGCCCCGGCCGCACCACCACTCGCTGAACCGACAGCCACATGCTCGAACGGCACAGCGGCCACGATCACGGTGGTATCAGGAGATACGCTGATTGTTATCGCGAAGGAGAAGTTGGGGATTACGTTGCCGGCCTTGCTGGCTGCTAATCCTCAAGTGAAGAATCCGAATGCGATAGAGGTTGGGCAGGTTTTGAATGTGCCGCTTTGTGGAGCGGCGGGTGGTGGGGGAGGAGGGCGTAATAACACGGAGGTTGGGAATGGTAATCGAAGAACTGGGCGGAAGAGATGGGTGGTGGATAATGTTATGAGATGAGACATAACTATACAGCGCGTCTGTTGTAATTTGTACTAGCATGATTATTGAGGGAGTCCAATTTATAAACCGGGGAGCTAGAAGCATATTGCACATATATTGTAAAGGAAATAACTGGAGTATAATACTTCCCCATTACACTTAATAAACAATAGGGGAATTCATCGTATTTTCAATTTCATGTTAAATTAATCGCAATAATATTTAAAGTATAGATGCTTGATTTAATTAAGCTTTTTAGAGTTAAGAGTTTAAAAATTAGCCGTGCTTCGCGATTCCTAACTTGTGGGAGCACGTGACCCTTTCTAGAATCCGTACCTAGTATATATAGCAGATCTTCTTATGTACTCGGGGTAAGTGCAGATCACATCTGATTTTCAACGCTTTGTTTTTCTAGCAACCCCCTTAGAAACTTCCTTTTCAGCTACTTGGCTAACAACCTACCTTGTACCCTGTAGGAAAGACTTCCACGCTCTATTCCAAATTTCCAAGCATCCTATCCTAGTCGCCTTTACCTCACCGGTTCATCAATCGTTGGGATTTCCAAAGCACCTTGATTCTGCAAGGAGTATCTGATTAGAAATAGGATGATGGAACGGCTGAGGAGTCTTGATCCGCTAGTTTAACAACGGACGAGGTTTTTAGGTTAATGAGAGACCAAAGTGAATGGGACCCCGTGGTAATTGACGCAATCTGCAGCATGCCTTCGGGCAAGATGGTTCGGTGGCAGATATGTTAGCACCACCCACAGTCCACATGGACGACTCAGAATGGTCGCATTGTTCAGGGTGGTGATAGTGCGCACGCATTCATTCCTTCGTCCTTCTCAAGTGCAACATCAGCCCTAGAGGATGGCCAGTCACTAGCCGAATGCTTGAAGCTCGCTGGGAAAGAGAATGAAAACGTGGGAACCAAGGTTTATGAACTACTTCGGTATGTTATTGATTTTTCCACCTTGACAACACTTCATATTTAGTGGTGCGATTTCGCTAAATGGTTTAATTCAAATAGTTACCAGCGAGTTGGCATCTTGCAGCGTATGGACTTCTCAAACCGACGAGAGGCACGCCAAGAAGATGGAATGAAAGGGGTTATCAAAAATGGTACTAACCAATGGCCTCTTTGGCTGGGAAAATGGGACTGGATGCATAAAACAGAACAATATGTGAAAAATAAATGTTTGTCCAAGCGCGAGGGCATATCGAGACCAGTACGTCGTTTGAGCACACCAATATTCCCCTTGGATTCAAGTGGGAGCCCTGGTGTATGGAGGAAGAGATAAGAATGGAGCAGATGGGCATTGTGTCGCAAGACTTGAAGACAAATCGGGATTGGAATATAGTCTAAATATATATTATGATTATGAGGAAAGCAGAGTTATTGATAATACTAGTAACCTGCTGCAATTTGAAATAGTGATATAGTTATATCATAAATCAGAAAACTGCAAGAGTACCTATGGTTGTATTTGTACCTCCTTGGCAATTGCGGTCGCTGCTAAAGTTTCGTGTCACTTATCAACATCTACCTAGGCTCGAAGCCTAACAAATTAGCCAGATGATCGTGATATTTTTCATGTGATATTTAGTGGCGGGGAACCTTGTGGCATAAATTATCATTTTAAGCATAAAGTCCTCTTGAGATTTCCTCAGCCCGGCATTATTAATACGATCAATAGGTGTCGAGAAGATAAACGAGACACACATGTAGCTAAATTTTAAGCATCAAAATACGAGATCTCCAATAGCACACCACTAAGTCCAGACCTTGTCAAACGTCAAACTAGCCTAGAAGATACCAGGAAGACATAACTATCGAAGCATCTTTGGGGTAAGTTTATCTGCAGCTCATGGGTCCAGGGTGTTTGATCCTCTACTAACAAGCACTAACGAGAGAATTTGCTTTCCGGTCAACGAAAAACTCTTTATAATCTGACACCCACAACTCAAATCCGGGCTGTGCATAAATGTACACCCAGGAAGCCCTATTTCTTTTTTGAATAACATCACATGTTAAATCTTCAGTCCCCTTATGTATAAAGATGATTCGTGGAGTATCAATCTTCTACAGTATTTATATATCTTTTTCGAAATTTATGCATCTTATTCTCACTTACCTTAGATTTATGCGTACGCAGTGAATTTCCCTAATATGGCTGAGAAAATGGGCTTCTTGTTCTAAGTAAAAACTGAGACTCACCCAACTTGGTGCACACTGAAATACCGTTAAGACTTTGGCTGGCATGGCAGTTTCTAGAATAAACTAATTCCTATAGCTCCCACAAACTCAATACCAATATTGTTGCGCTCAAAATCAACAGTATTCTTTGAATAATATGAGGTTTAGAATGCATAGTCTTTAAAAGTCCCGTACTCCAACGACATTTGATAACGTAGGTTCACTCACGCGGCTGATAATAAAGCGGAAGGTACGTACCTTGAGCTTTGAGCTTTGCACACAGCCACATTTTCTCCACTAAACGAGTATTTAGGGGCCATTGCCAACACTCAGTTCACGCTGCTCTTTATGTTCCTACAGATTCATATATGAAGCACCTGAATAATATATCCTCCAGCTTTGGAAGCCTTCAAATATAAAGGAATTTCGGATCATGTGAGATTAACAAAATTCAGCGGCTGGAAAAAAATCGAGTTTTGCGACAAAAAGAAGCCCTTCCAGAAAGAAAGGAAGTTCACGGGTGCAATCTTGCACTGACTTTAAGAATGTAAAAAATGCAATTGCCAAGGTCTTATCAAGTGCAGAACTGTTACAATTGACGAAGAATTGTCTGAAATAAGCGAACGTCTCGCACCCCATTCGCACTTTAGCGAACCAGGCTATTATCTTGAGTAGTGTTCATTTTCATCGCCGATTGAAATAACCTCGGTATGCAAGATATTAATAGTACAGTTAGACGGTTCTCATCAGTCCGAGAGCTAACTATAAGTGTCGTATACAAGTGTCAAACCACAAAGCACCACTTGAGGAGCCTACTGCCAAGTCAAACTTTTTGTGGAGAGGACGGATAATGCCCCGGGTTATCCCGTCGTCTATCGGCATATTTTCATCTTTGAATGCCCTGCTTTCATACTAAAACCCAACTCTGAGCTATGACTAAGTCTGAGCATCCATCGAGCAATGCGTGAGTTCATTTGCGGATTTTATACCGCACCTGGCGTTCTTCTCCCGAAATCATTAGCGCGACCCTCAAATTTTAGCACTGCGTCGAACAAGTATATTGTTTTGGTCTACGCTTATGGTAAATATCACACGAGACGAAGAAAAGCAGGGAAGTTTTGGACCGACCCTCATAAACCCGATACTTCACAGGATGCGTATTAGACAGAACTGTGCTAAGTGCCCCCCAAGCTTTTGCTGGTATCACATGAAGGCTGCACTAATAACGTCGATGATAATCGAATATGATGGGGCAGATAATTTTGAAAGGCATCCAACTTCACCAAGTCCTTGACATTAAACCATGATGCATAGAACTATCTTGGCGGCTTAGACCCCATTTTCCCCTGCGACCCAAGACCTTGGCCGCAGCGGAACCGTTATTGAATAGTGTAACCATGTAATCAAAGGTGGAAAGCGAAGAATCCATGCCTATTTTCCTTTTCTTGGAGTCAAGCTTCTCCATGTGCTCCAAATATTGGAGTCCAAGTAGTGTCTGAGCTCAAAGCTTCTATTTAATGAGTAATTCGCTAAGTATAAACTAACCGTACTTTCTTCCACGGTTGAATTTCTGTATCTTTTCCAGGTTATATGGTGTTGTACAAAAAGGTCCGATAGAATCATCATGGCACTAAAATCCCTCATATTTGCTTCTCTATATATCGACTGCGCCCTTGCAGGCATAGGTGAAGTCGTAGTTAACTACAATACAGGGTATGTTGACGGTGTTCCACCTCCAGGCAACTTGGCATCCGTTCAGTTCACTACGCCTGTGGCCAAAACTATCGCAGAAATCTTGCAATTAAATGTCACTGCCCAAGGAAGTCCTACAAGGACTATAGAGCCAGAGAAGGAGCAAGGAGCTTGTATGGAATGGTCAGTCAACTTGATTCGTTTTCTTCGGAAAGGATACTAATTGGATGCAGGGGATTGATTTCCATCACCCTCACTCGAGCTTTTCGTAATATTACGACAGGAGAATGCACAGAGAGTGCCCGTGCAGCGATAAGGGCAGGATTTCATGACGCTGGGTCCTGGTCAGGTAAATTGGCAGCTCAAGGTCAAGACTACGGTGGTGCTGATGGGTCGCTGTACCTGTATGGCGAGTCTACTCGATCTGAAAATAACGGTTTACAAGAAATAACCGCTACACTTGGAGCATTGGCGCAGAAACATCATGTCGGGGTAGCAGATATGCTTCAGTTTGCCGCGGCCCATGCAACAGTAACCTGTCCATTGGGACCGCGGATGAGAACATTTATAGGACGAAATGATGGAACAAAACCTGCACCAGACGGGCTTCTCCCAAGTGCTCTAGCCAGTGCTGAAGTTAACATTGCTCTTTTTGCAGATAAAAGAATTGGCCCACTGGACCTTGTAGCTCTTCTGGGAGCACATAGCGTTAGTAGACAATCCTTCTTCAACACGACAGTAGCTGGACAATCGCAAGACTCTACACCGGGAGTCTGGGATACCAACTTTTATGAAGATACAATCCGATCAGAGTTTAACAGCGGTGCTGGGATTACTACATTTCCATCAGACAAGGCAATCAGTTTGTATGGGCCGCTACAGGAGGAATGGAACGGATATGTTAGGCGTCAATCGGACTGGAATGAGCACTTTTCTAGAGCGTATCTGCGACTCAGCATTACTGGGGTGAATAATATCCAGGATATGGTCGAGTGTGAGTTATTCATCAGCTGTAAATTATGAAAATATCTTGACTAACTTCATAGGTACTGATGCCTTACCATTGCCAGTCACTAACCTTTAGAGCGTGGTATCATCTTTATATACCCATATAACGCATTTCTCGTGCTGGGTTATTGTGTTGTCTTGTATTTTGCGTTCGCTTTCGGATCATAAATTTACAATTTTTTTTAAATATACAATGTTCCAAGTAGAAGCTTGAACAAGAATTGATTATACTATTCTAGGAATCGAATCTAAGTGACTGACTAAATGTAATTCTAAAGGGTAAGTAATGAGATTTAAAACAATGCTCGTCTTTCACGCCCGTGTAACAAAAGAGAAATTCTCTTTAAGAGACAATATTTAATGGTACTGATATTGTATTCTTTGAAGGGAATTAGTATGAACTTGGAGGCAATCGTTCAATAGGTGTTAATGATCCCGTAGATGACCTTGAGATATACTAACGGTAAGCAACATTCTAGTCAATATTTTATGTTTCTCAATAAATTACTGTTAACCAAATTAATCCGTTGACAGACTGTGACAGCCAACAAGATAGCTTTGGAAAAATGTAATTCGTGGCCAGAACTTATGTATATGAGAGAGATAAAATCCTCTAAAACCCCCAGGCAGCGACGGTTACCAAAAGTGTTATATTTGCATTTAAGCAATAACACCACTTTCATTCCACATATGAAGTTGCAACACTGCCTAAACGAGGGTTAAGGTCATCTGCCCTCCATAGCTAGATGTTACAGTAACAGTATCAAGACCATGCTTTACAGCAACATCTAAAATGAAATTGCCATTGCCGAGGGAAGTCATAACACTTTGACCAAGAGGATTAACACCGGTACCAGTGCAAATTAGAATTGGCTGTGGATCAGTTTTAACGGAACTGGTAGCCGTAATAATGAATCGTGTAATGCCTTGACCTTTATCTTCATCAACGCTGAGGATGGTTACTGTATCCCTTGGTGGAGGAGTAGCGGTCGGTAAAGGTGCATCAGTTGCTGATATAGATGTAATGAGAGTGGTGGGCTCTGTGGGAGGCAAAGGCTCAACAACAATACATGTTGGCTTCCCAGGAGCTCTCGCTCCAGGCCATGGGTTCAATTGTCCCACAATAGGCATAGATGCTTTGACTGTTTGACCAGGAAGCGCTTCAATGAATGGACCAGACCCTTGTGCCAGAAATGGGAAGTCATTAAAATCTAGACATTCTTAGCATTGGGGGCGTTTCTAGCGTTTGGAAATGGACATACTAAATGGAAACATTTGATCTCCAAAAACGATCAACTCGGGAAAAATAAACAAAAAAACTGGCTGAATATATATGCCAGCTTGGATACCGTTGGCAGTCGTGACAGTGCCTGTGAGCAACTTAAATCCAACGTTTTTAGTCATCGGCTGAGCTTGAACCTTTCCCAGTCTGAAAAGAGCTTTGCCCCAAATATCGCCTGCGTTGTTTGAAAACGGTTGGACCAACTGGTAATTACGCTCTGACTCCATGCCAGTACACGAATCGACATCAATCGCATAGAATTGCATTGGTGTACTTGGGTCTGTAGTCATAGCAACTGCACGTGTTTCTCCCAGTTCTGCATTTCCGGGTGCTGGGACCCCCACTCGTGCAACTTCAACTCTTATATAAGCCGCTGGAGATATTAGTGCCACATTTAATTCAAGTTAGCTGGGGACCATTCTAACTCACGGGTCTCCCTTGGTGCTGTATATAGACCCAAATTGGCCACCAGTGCGTAAACAGCTAATAGGCCATTCCCAACTTCCACGCCATTGATATCTACATAATCTCCAACGAGCAGCGGCGCCATAATGTTTGGATCAGGATCAGTAGTGGAACGAGTAGCTTTTGGCTTAAATTGACTACATTATATAAATAGAAATCCGATTACGTTAGAGGATTGCAAGCTTACATGAAAGTTGGAGCGTCTCCATTTATAATTCTGTTTTTTAAAGGACATAGTGGATCATCGGTCCCATTTGCATACCGAGGGATACATAGGGGAAAGCCAGTAGCAGCTGTAATAGATGGACTCTCCGCATCCACCGTCCATAGTGGATGATCAGGGTATATGATACCGTATCTTCCTATAGGAATATTAGTCTTTTTCAACATTGTAAAAATTAGCTCGGGATATCGCCGTGATAGTGGCTTACCTATTGGATCATTTAGTCGTGCGCGGATTCCAGAGCCTGGAACTGCGGATGATCCAGACACCCAAAACTCTCCTGTCTCCAAATCAATGGCATTAATGAATCCTTGTATGAATCTAACGGATGATTGTGTGACATAAACAAGTCCAACAATGTAGGTATCGCCAACACGGTTTCCATACACGGTTGCTTCCCAGGAGACTCCAGGTGCTCCGAATTGGGGTAGCTGTGGCACTCCGTCGATGAATAGTTCTGACCACATAACTGAGATAGATGGTAAGGTCACATAAGAGTTGTCAGGAATGACCATGGTGATACCATCTATAGTGATGGTTCCGCCCGAAAACAAATCACTCGTGTTCTTGACAGTGAGTCTTTAAGCAGAATCATCAGTTAAATCTGCCACAGGTGTAAGATCATACTTACTCGTTTATCATTCCAATGTTGCTAAACTGGCTGGGACCATAGGGAGGAGCAGCTTGGTCTTGGCCTTGTGCAATACTGGAACCAATCCAGCACATAATCATAGCTACGAGACCGAATCTGGAACTGAGAAAAGCCATTATATGACGACGATTTGGCAAGTGAAAATCGAATACTGTAAGTTGAGGATAGTGATTCTTGGATGGGCTCACACTGACTTTATACCGTTGTTCATTTATGTGCCAAGAGAATATTAACTTCTTAAAGTCTGACTTTAGAGTGTGGGATACTCTGGAGGCAATGTCTCAACTTAGGGTATACTGCACATACGGGAGACTACGGAATTCAACTGAATCGTGTGGTGGTTCACTAAGTTAGAACAATAGGCTAAAGTTTCCAAGATCAGAGAAAAGTCAAGACCCTTGATAAATTGTAGAGCTAAGAATTACTATCCGATGCAATGCAAGTGAATCATATTTCTTGCCCCGATTAAAATTGGCCTTCTATTTTCGGCCTTGGGGGCATTGAGGTTGGACAAAAAAGTGTTTTCCTTGATAGCTCACTAGGGTTGTTTTGTACTTCCTAGCATCACATATACAGTGGGTTTAACCTCGATACGAGATGAACCGCCCTTCAAAACTGATCGGAACAAATTTAATCATAGCTTTGCCAATCAGAATTTTCATCTATATATGGGACAGGTGTGCGAAGATACAGACGCAATCTGTATACAGAGTGCATATTAATGTGACAAATTATCATCCTGGTTCACTCAATGAAAATTAATTCCTCTGTATATATATTCTAGCATCTAAGGAAACTGAGTGGCAAGTAAATATTACTTGGGATTCCTATGGAAGAAGGACAGATATAGTTTTCAGAATCTACAATATCTAAATAACCTACATCCCCAATGTAACAGGCGATACAGAGCTTTGTGGTGCTTTTCCAAAAGCTATTCAGTGCGACGTAATCTTGAACCGATTGACTGCCTTCCTTGAAATACCAGCTGCATTTGATTGGCATTGAAGTTTTACTCGCCATACTTATGGTTCTACACCACATCGTATGTACTATATCACGTCGCGTGCAGGTTCGTGTGTGTATCCCGTGGTGCAGCCAAGGATTTCACCCACCTTTGAGTTTTCGCGGCCGAAATTAGTTGCCTTACGTTGCAGGGACGGCCCGCACCTTATATCACGAATACATGTAAGCTTAGTATATATTAATGAAATAGTCCAGTTATATTAGATGTCCCACTTAATTGGTTACTATTTGCTAGACTACCCCTCTCCTAATCGATACTCTATCCTTGTAACTGTACGCCCGTGCACTGGGGACATTTCGACAGTACGTATATATGTAAGGTCAGCACCAGAACAGGAACAGGGGTTCGGACAATAGAGCTGCACTGCTACTCCTGGGCATAGCTTGGAAGTGGAGCGCGGCTCAATCGCGTGATTGTGACAGCCATCACAACTGGTGTTCCTTTAGGACCAAATATCGGAAGTTGGCATCTGCGACAAAACACAGCCAAGTCTTCTCGCCTAAAACTGCGTTTTGGACGTAGTCCGGCCTCAGTTCACAGGCTCTGTCAAGATGAATGCAACGTTGTGTTAAATTGGACTGCTATTGTATCCTAGTTACGGACAGTACAACCTGTATTCTTCGAGCATGATACTGCACCACCAATTGCCATCTGGGCTTGCATATATCGCTTCGGTACTTGACTATTCCAGTCACAGTAGTGTAGCAATTATACACGCGTTCTATCTCTTTGTTTGTTACATATTAAATACACTAAGTCAAAAACTAGTTTCTCTGAAGTATTGTGAGTGGATGCATCTTATAACCCTGTGAGTTTAAAGAATCGCATATTTTGTATATTATGTGCCGTTCAGTGGCAGAAGCCGTAGATCACGAAAGTAACCTTTTAATCCCTAGAAGTCTATGGTTAGTCTGTTACTGTATAATTAGAGTCCTAGGGTTAGGGGTTTATATTTAATAGTTACAACGCTGCTATCTAATGGTTGGCTATATTATAAGAAGAATGTAAAGATTCAGCAAGTTTTCTTTAGTTTTTGTTAATAATATAGCCTAAGTGTAACATTTTGGGTCTTAACTGAAATAATCCAGTCATCTGGATCTTTTCGATCAGGCCCAGGGATTCAAATAATCTGACTAATCCATCAGTGATACTTCGTAGGTATCGTCTGTAACCGAGCCTATGTCAAAAAGTCTCACGTGTTCCCATAGTCTTCAACCAAGGGTCGTGACAATTATACTTAAAATATTTTATTTTATTATAATTTGGTATAATATCACAAGATATAATAATTTGTTCTTTTATTTGAAAGTGCAATGGGGAAGCATTATACTCAAGTTAGTTCTATTATAACATAATACACTTACGCGCCAGATCGGAAAAACCAAGAGCCTGATTTATTGTACAGTATATAAAGCTGCACTTTGCGTTATCTAATTAGCGTATATAAGCGTCCGGCAAAGTATGACATTTCATGACTTGTAAATGCTATATGTATTATCTACTAGTTATACTGGTTCTATTTCGAGCATATGGAATTCCTTCGGTGAGGGCGAATATCGTGGTCATAGGGACAATAAAAGGAAATATATTTAGCTAGCAAAGGCAGTTATGGTCTGTTATAATATATCTTAACGGTATTGATCTTTGCCTCTGAAACCACACGGATATTCTCAATGTGAACTCCATTTCCGCTTCCATCCCGGCAGGGCTGCCACGTGATATAGACACTTGAGCCCAGCTCCTTCCTTCATCAACGTCATGTCATCCATTTCTTTCCTTTTCACTACGTTCTTGAAATCAGGTTGGCTGATTCGACTCCTCAAATTGTCCTGTCCTCTTTCCCACCTCCTCTGCTGGACAGTCGTGCCTCACGAACTTACTATTTGATTTTAGTTGGGCGTGGCAACAAAGTCTAGAGGGAGCTCCTAACATTCGTTGCAGGACGAGAATACTCTTTTCCCCACCGCTGAATTTCGTCATACTGTAACGGCAGCCTCTGGCGCTTTTCCCTGCGTGTCTTTTTCGAGACCCGTCCTTGTCTCGACATGCGCTGTAGCTAAATTCTGTTTAGTGATAAAGATGCTCAGCACCAATCCAATCGCAGCAGTTGAAGAATAAAGAATCCACATAGTGCTCAAGCTCTCCGCATACGCCTTTTGCACCGCTATTTTCTCCACACCTGTGAGTGTCGCGATCAATTTGACGTTCGCAGCCGCTGCATGACCAGAGAAATTTCGTGCAACGTCGACTGGCAAAATTGACACCAATTCCTTATAGTGCGCTTGCATCTGGTTCTGGAAAACCACACCTCCTATCACCGCAGAGACTGCCGTTGAAAAACTGCGAGAAAATCCAAGCAGTGCTGTAGCTACAGCAACATCTTCCTGCGCAACTAGTGACTGAAGGGCGATGAGAGGAGGTTGAAACACCAGACCGACTCCAACTCCTGCTACGATCTGAAATAGCACAATCTCAGCGAGTGATGAATTCACCCCGAGCCGGATGAATAATCCGAATCCAAGGCAAGTACCTGCCATTCCGATCCAGATCAACTCGAGATATCGTCCTGTATAACGGATGGAACACCCAGCGGCCACACTGACGCATGCCTGCACAACCGTGATTGGCAGGATCAGAAGGCCAGATCGAAGAGGAGAGGCTCCCTTCACTGCTTGAAAGTATAGCGGAAGGAAGTACCACGATGACATGTTTACCTGGCTTTGATCAGTTTGAGCAAGAGTACGGGGACACTGAAATTACAAATCCATGCATAAAGCAGACAAGGAGTGATGCCACATTCGACCGTCGCTGCAGAATACGCATCGGCATCAGAGGATTCGTTGCGAATCTCGTTTCATGAACCCCAAAGACAAAGACCATCACGAGACCAAAAGTGATCAAACAGACAACCTTCGGGGAACCCCACGGAAAGGTGATTCCCCCAAGACTGAGGCCAAGAAGGATCATTACGCTCAGCCCTAAGATTAACATAGTTCCTAACCAGTCGATGGCTTTTGTGCCTTGGAGAAACCTTGTCCGAGGATTGTGCACGTGTAGACAGAAGTACAATACCCCGAATGCAAAGCCAGAGATGGGAAGGTTGATCCACCAATTCCACCTCCAGGAGACGTATTCAGTCAATGCTCCACCTAGGAGAGGACCCACGCCACTAGCAAGGCTCCAAACAACACCCGTTAGTCCAAGAAACAATCCACGATCCCTAAAACACCTCATTAGTCACATACTGAAAGGCGGACTGCCTGGGGCGGGCTGCCCACCTCATGCTGAACAGATCACTGATGCAAATATTTGTCAGAATGATCATTCCCCCAGCGCCAAACCCTTGAACTGAACGTCCCACTATCAGACTGGTCGTGGTGTTGGCAGATGCGCAGATAGCTGATCCAACAAAGAAGATGGCAACGGCTGCAAGGAGAATGATCTTCCGCCCAAAAATATCAGAGAACTTAGCCAATACTGGAGTTGATGCTGCACTCGCGAGGAGATATGCCGATCCAATCCAAGTATATGCGGTTGCTGAGTGCAATTCATTAATAATGGTTGGTGTTGCGGTTGTGGCGATTGTGAAATCTAAAGCTGCAAGAAATAATGTAAGCTGTGAATATTGTTTGAAGTTAGTAAGGACTTCTCGATTATAGAGATTTGAGGGTTGCACCAACGAAAAGAGCAAGCAATGTCGCTATCAGCTGAATTCTACTTCGAACAGAAGTTGTTGCTAAAGCATTTTCAATATCATGGCCTTGAGCTTCGAGGCTTGAATGGATCGTAACATCTCCTTGTGGGCCAGAATGGACTGCCGTCGTTAAGATCTTAAGACTGATTGCATCCCCTTCACCGACTACAGGGCGGTCTGACATTGGATTTGATGAAGACATGATGTTATGTTGCCACCTCTAACAATCGAGAGAGTATCCAGAGAAAAGTTATGAAAGTGGCAACCGCAGGCGCCTAACGACCAACTGAATATACACCCGGGTCTTGACTGCGTGATTGTGAAGAATTAAATCTTGGAGATGGTCAGCCAAAGAAATGGGGGAAATGATGACCATGTCGGTAGTGGCAGCAACCCAATTACATTGCATATGTGACACCAGCACGTGGCAGGTTGGAAAAGGTGTAGGAGGCGGAATCCGGCACCGGGTCCGAGTCCCGGTTCGTCGGTAAGCTGCTTAGGGGGTTTTGCTCAAGGATGTAGTGAAAATATCTCTTGATCTGTAAGATAGGTTGGGTTCTCAAGTGTGTCAAACCAGTAATGAATTAAGCTAAAACTACTTTCAGCCAAAGGTAGCAACTACGCAGTGCTAGTCTTGTTGACCCCACAGATGCTCAGGGGTGCTAAGTGCTTAGGCGAGTCAGTTGATTGAGCCGACGATCAGCCAGGTGTGGTTAGCGCCTGAGCAAGAACAGCAAGCTATGCAGGAATGGGGAAATTGCGGTGGGCAGTGCTCGGGGCTGTTTTCACCCCACCCTATATATTTTCCATCTTATTTTCAGACAGAAAACGGCAGTTAGGTGTTAGGACCTTGTATAAGACGCTGGGTAGGGTCAACCGACCATGGATTACCTGTTCAGGTAAAAGGATGAGGCTATAAATTATAATACTCAAGTAAGATAATATGCTTTATAGTACCCTAACAACTTATATGTTGGAGTTTGGCGTAAAACTGGAGTTTGATATTAAACATATAACTTTTTTATTAATATTTTAAAGAATCTACTAATATTTCTTTATTTTTTAAAATTCTGTATGCCAAAAGGCAGGGAGAGGCAAAGGTTAGGATCGGCAGACTGTAGCATTTAAGAACACAGCTAAAGCACCTGCCAAGGAAAAGAAAGCGGTGATAGCTGATTACAAGAAGAGCAGGAACTACATGCTACTTGAACTACATGCTACTTCTCAAGCTTGGTGGGCCAGGGTCACTTCTTTAAATTGGTTCACATATAAATGCTCTATAAGTAAAACAGCTGCTTATTTTCTTTAACAGAAAAATGCTTATTATGTTCTAGTTGGCAACACCGTCTTCTCAAGGACGATATCCACTGTCTACTCAAATATCGGAAATGTCATCTGCAAGGCCTCGATAAACAAGCCCATGTACTAGACACATTTGCTAGCAAAATCTTATTTGCTGGTATGTTTGCCTATGGTTGGAATTATCAAGCGTTTGCAGCTATCAGTAGCGATCTGACGAAGGGTATACAACCGACCGAACATGGATCTCCAGCGACTAATGCATAATATAAAGGATGGAGACCTCAGCGCCTTAGGACGGAATTCGAACAAGGGAGCGATACCGTGATTCCAATAATGCAAACCATATAACCAAGCGAGTATAACCTTCACAGACCATTAAGGAATTGCATATACCAATGCTGACACAATATTTTCGAATTTTAAGAGGTATAGAGATTAAGGAAGGAGTTGTTTGAAATTAAATTAAAAAGTACTCTCTGTCTTATACAGGATCTTCACCAGCTGGTTGTTTAATCCGAATCCTCACCTGCACGAAATCTGTTTCTGTTCAGAAAGGTGAGCAGGGCTGCTCTATTGGCAATACTGGGTGAACTGAGGTGAGTAAGGGTAAGGCGAAGGTGAGAAGTGGGCGAACAGTGGTAAGTAAAAGTGGACGGCGGCAGGGGTCAGCCTGAGCATGCATTGAGAGGCCATTTTAGCTCTTACGTTGTGATATATATCTGACTAATCTATGATATGCAGCGGAATTCGCTATTCCTGATATCGAAATATCAAATAGTCACCATCGCCTTATGCTTGTCTGTCGATGCCCACGTAGAGATGGTACTTCCACCCAGTTGGCACCTCCACTCAGCAGGTGCCAATAGAGTCACGTTGGGTGGAGAAATCTGGTGCTCTTCACGACGCTCTCGATTATCTTGGCGCTCATGGAACAGATCCACCATTGAAATCCTTTCCACACCCTTCGCGACCTTGCCATGAGCATCGAAGCGCTAAATCGCTTTAGCATTGAAACACCTATCAGGTATCGGAAATTGTTTGCACCTTCATGAAGTAATACCACTACATTTTGAAGCTCGTAGTGATCTGTAAAACGTTTCTCAAATGAACCATCGAAATTAGTTGGCCCTGATCTGCAGCTAAAGACTTGCTTGAGCCGAATACATTCTTGATTTGTCGTCCATTCAAGTCAGATCTTGCAAGCTCCTTGTAAGCATCCTCGGCTATCTGGAGATTTTCAGTCATGTTCCGCGCGAAATTCCTCCAGATCTGCTCGCGCGCCTGTATATCGAGCGGGGAGAAGGCCAGGCTGATATGAATTCGAGAGTGGAAGGCCTGGTCAAATGTTTCGACGAGGTTGGTGGTAAGGAACATGATGCCGGCGAAGTATTCTATCTGGCGCAAGAAAATGGAAACCAGCGCGTTACGCTCGAGGTTATTGAAGGTGCGTTGTTCGAGGAAGACGTC
>Ga0247734_1000583_pt1 | contig 30882 bp, 32 predicted proteins | sample UWRJL103311B2_FD_180933 | JGI IMG/M metagenome (GOLD analysis project Ga0247734, IMG submission 180933) | Plant litter microbial communities from Arlington Agricultural Research Station in Wisconsin, United States - UWRJ-L103-311B-2 | ecosystem: Environmental > Terrestrial > Plant litter >...
ATAAATTAAAAAAAAAAAAAAAATTATATTATAAATCTTCTATTTTATAAATAGTATAGCTAAATATATAATTTAATACTAGTTATAATTAATAAATATATAAAACTAGTATAGTATTTATTAATTAGAAAGATTATAAATACTTCTAAATTAACTAATATATTTATATAATATATAATAAAAGATTTTAACAATCTAAGAAGTATTATAAATAATAAAGATTTAATATTTATAAATAAGTTTTAAGAATTACTAATATATTATCTTAAAGTAAAATATTAACTTAATATTACTTTTTATCTATAAATAAATAGTTAAATAGAAAAGTAGATTTAAATATTAGAAATTTATCTTAAAGTATATTATAATTATTAATAAAATAATTAATACTTTAAACTTACTTTAGTAAAATTCTTATATAATAATTCGATTTATACTATTATTAGCTACTTTCTATTTTAACTACTTTATAACTTTAATTCTAAGCTAGCTATAAATATTAAAAATAATATTTTTAAAGGGGGGGCATTTATAATTATAAAATATATTAAAATTCTTAATAAAGAAAGAGAGCTTCTTATAAATTGCCTTTGCCTAACTATTAAGTAGTAAAAGAAATATTATAATATTAAATATAAACTTATAAAATTCAAAATTAGAAATAAGATTTTACTTTTTACTAAAAATATATACTAATTATAATTTAGTAAAAAGCTATTAGACAAATATCTAAACCCCTTTATAATTAAGGAAGTAATAGATAAGTATTACTAAGCTTATTAATTAAAGCTTTTATCCTTATATAGGATTTATAATATATTTTATATATTATTATTAGAGCTATAAAAAAGTTAAAAGGGAGTTAAAATAAAGCTAAATCTAATATAAATTAAGAATTAACTAAAGTATAAAGTTAAAAGTATTTAAGATTATAAAGATATAAAGAAGAATAAAGAATATCTAATATATTAGAAAAAATATTTTTTTTCTAATAATATTTAGAAATCTAAAAGTAACCTTTAAAATATCTCTAATATAATATAAGATTACTTTTAAAACGCTTTAAGGTTTATTAAGTTAAATATAAAAGATTAAAAAGAGAAAAATAAAAAAATATTAAAAAAAAGTTAAATTTAGGCTTAAAAGTATAAGAAAAAAGCTTATAAGTAAATATAAAAAGCCTAAAAGCACAATAGAGAATATTTATAAGCAAAATATAAGATACTTAAAAGTAAACTTATTTTAGAATCTTTCTTTCCTTTATCTTTATTTTCTCTTTTATCTTCTTATCTTTACTATTATTACTCTAACTTTCCTTTTTTACCTTTTTATTTACTTTTATTCTCTTCTTTTCTGTCGAATCACTTCGAATACGGGGCACTACTACGTGATATAGTCACATAAGTGCTAGTTGTATTCAGTAGGATTGATAGTTGTATTGTAAGTTCTACGTAAGGTGGTGTTGATATGGTTTCCAAGGCGGTGAACCGCTTTGGGTGATTCTGCCACTCGAGTCGGGTCACGTGCACCCGCCTTGAGGTCAGAATATACCAACATTTTCCTTCTTTCCTTTTTCCTCCTTCTTCTTTTTATTAGAAGGAAATTCTTTTATATTATTATTATTATTATTATTATCTTTCTTCTTTTTCTCTTTTGGTATAATAGCCTAAAAGCGAAGTTAATATAAAGCTTATTTAAAAGAGAAGCTTTAGATATTTATTATTATTTGCTATAATTTAATTAATTCTTGTAAAAGGGAATTAATAATTTGGGCCTTTATAAGAAGAGCCTAAAATACCGCCTTTACTTTTTTAGGAGAGGCTTGTTAATAAAATAAAGCTTTAACTTTGCTAATAAAAATCAACACTTTAATCCTAATAGCTTTTTAAAGCCTAAATAAATATTAGCTAGAGCCAGATGTCTTATAAAGGAAGTATTAAAGCTAAAGAATATGATATATTAAATAGGTATATTAAAGAAGAATCTCTATAATATTAAATTAAAGCTAAAGTAAAGTAATATTAAAGGGAAAACTTATAGATTTATAGAAAAAGTATTATTTATAATAATACTAGTATTTTTTATTAGTTAATTATTAAATTAATAAATATTAAAGAGGTTAATAGTAAGATATTTTAAGTATTAAATATAATATATATATATTAAGGAGGGGAAATAAAGAGCGGTTAAAGGGGCAGTAATAATAGTAGTAGTAATAAATATATTAATGTTAATATTAATATTAATATTAATAATAAAGCTTAAAGAAATAAAAAAGGTAGAAAGTTAATAAATATTTAACTTTATAGAAGGGCTCTTATTAAGAAATCAGCTGGAAGGCTATAAGATAACAGTAATTTCTATTATTATATTTCTATTATAATTTCTATTATTATTATTATTATTAATTTTTATAGCTATCTTTAGTTAATTATAAATTACGATTTTGTTATTATTATATACTTCTAAATAAATTAGAAAAAGCTTATATTTTTTATTTAATATAACAATAGGCTTTATTATTATTATTATATAATTATAATATTAAAAATAAAGGAAGTTAAGCGAGAAAGTTTTCTAATTAGGAATATAATAGAAATTATAATCTTAACTCTATTTATTATTAGAACTTCCCTTAGTTAAATTAATTCCTCTATTTATTATACTTCTTTTACTCTTTAATTATAATATAATAGTCTATTAAGAGTAATATCCTAGAAGAGGGGCTAATATTAGAGCCTTATATAAGGCGTTAAAGAAAGTTACTTAACCTAAGGGTTATCTGCTTAGGTAAAAGGAAGAGGTTATAAATTATAATATTAAAGTAAGATAAATACTTTATAATATCCTATATTCTATTTAATAAGGCTTCGACTGGCCTTTAATATAAAGTAAGGGGAAGCAGAGCCTTGAAAAGGGTAGAGATTAGTTTATATAAGATTTAACTAGTTAATAAAAATCGATATTTTTGAATATTATATCACTCTGCCTTTGAAACCTTACAGCTCGTTTTTGAGCTTGCTAAGGTATATAGCGCTAGACTGAATTTGGCTAGTATATTTGTTCATAGAATTAAACGAATTATAATTAGTTTTGCTAATACGGTTAAGATAGCGGCCAATTAGCTTTAGAGAGCTTTTTCTAAAAGTTGACTTAATAGCTTTGTAGAGCTCTTTAATGCTAGTTTTATCTTTAAATCGTTCCGAATTTTCTAAGGATATAGTTGATTTTATAGCGCCTAAGGCTCGCTTATTATTTCGAGTATATTCGCCAAGCTTTTCCGAATACCTTACAGCTAATTCGGGATTGTAAGGCTTTTTCTCGGTCTTATAATATAAGCCCCTGTTAGGTGACGTTTTGGAGCTATCAATATGGCATATAGCCATTGATCTCAAAAGATAAATTCGCGCTAGTTAGCCACTCTAGATAATTAGAGCGATTTACTAGTTTCTCGCCTTTGAATATGGTAGAGGATATTGCGATTATGTAATAATATGTGTATTCTCTTTAGCGAATTAAATTTTTAAGTTAGGCTTAAATTAATTAACTTAGGCAAACTTTGCTGATTTAAGCTTAAATTAAGTTTTATGTTTTAAAAATAAGGTCTTGATTATTTAGTGCTTTACGCTAATAGTAATAGGTGCTGATAGAATTAGTCTGCCTCTCGCTAAACTACTAGTTGCGCTAAAAGGTATTATAATAGCTTTATGCGGTTGCTATTAGATGCTAGTTGCTTGATGTCAGGGCCTTATACAAGGCGTTGGGGGAAGTCACCTAACCCAGGGGTCACCTGCTCGGGTAAAAGGAAGAGGTTATAAATCATAGCACTAAAGTGAGATAAATGCTTTGTAATACCCCGCATCCTATTCGATAAGGCTTCGACTGGCCTTCGATATAAAGTGAGGGGAAGCAGAGCCTTGAGAAGGGTAGAGATTAGTTTGTATAAGATCTGACTAGTTGACGAGAATCGATATCTTTGAATATCACTCTGCCTTTGAACTTACAGTAGACAATTCAATTATACAAAACTAGTAAATCTAGCAATCTGCCAGATTCTTATACCGACATTGATTAGCCTTGACTGGGATATGTAAGAGTGTTAAGGATGAACTAGTGCTGACGCGGTGGATTCTTAGCTATTTGGGTAGCTTCAAGTCGACATAGCCAGAATCCTAAGTTGATTTAATACTTGCCTGCGGATTCTGGGCAATGACATAAGAAATTATTCACATTCATCAAGTTGCAAGTATAAATTCTAAACCAGATAGCAAGAATACAGTTATCGCTATGTAGACTTTACCGATGGTGCCTTCAAATTCAAAACCATTCCTCCTTACCGATGAGGTCTTAATTCAACAGTGTGGCCGCTGGCCTCTAATCTTTATGAATAACCAAGCATTTTAGCACCTTCGTATATACCCGAGCAACGGGAGAGTCTCTTCTTTCTCCCATCCTTACTCCACACTATTCTCTTGCGCTCAAATAAATCTCGCTTGATCCATGGGCTTTCCAGACAAATTAGATATTTGAGTGCATAGTAAATTGACATCACAATTGGTGGAGCTGCTCTTTTCAGCAAGACTGAACTGGCGTAGCTCGGAACAACTAAGTTTCCTATGCGGAAATTGTGCCAAGAGGAAGAAGGACTTTCACAGGAGAATGATATTTGTCATGGAAATCGACTAGACGAAGCCCGTCTAATGTTTGAGTGTATTAAGTACAGAAGTTTGCTGACTGTACGACTAAAACGTCCGCATATTTTGACCAACTGCCAGAGGCTAGCCAATGGGGCATACCCAACAAGTAAAGTAAGGTATAGCCTAGGCGATTTTGTTGAGACGGGAGACTTAACATAATTCTATGATTTCGCATTTCCGGAGAAGTCTTTAGAATGTGTGTAGCTGAGTCATCCCAAATACACGCCTATCTCATAGAACAATTAAACATGGAAGGCATTGGGTAACGTATGTTTGCCCTTTACAATCCAACCCCCATAATTATCGAATTCTGAATCATTGCCAAAGCTGTGACCAGTAGATATACTTACATATACATAATCTACATTCCAAGTCCTGTTCGTAAAAGACAAGCTATTCAGCTTTGTTTCTTTGCCGGTAATTCGTTGCTCGTTGCAGCTGTAAAGGGGAGTTCCATCATAGCGCTTCGTAATCTCACCACTTGATCCTCACCCTCAGGGCTACCAAATACCACTATTTCGTTTATCAACTTATCATCAGGCACGGCATCTAGTCCGCTCAAAAGTCTCCTCATGTAGCTGACAATATACGCTAGTGCCTTAAGATCGACATCCTCCTTCGCCTTGAAAACGTTCCTCCAAACAGCAGATGCAAGAACTGCATCGCCTTTTGTTATTCCCTCATCGTAAGCTGCAAGTAAACCCCTCCACTGTATGAACATGTCTTTAAGATATTTGTTCCTCGTGCCGCGTGCGTTCATGTTGTGATAGACCGCCATCCGGTTCTCCGCATCGTAGAAGAAATGATCTAAAAGATGTTGTTGCCACAATGTTGCTTCTGCCGCAGAAAATTTACGGTACCTGGCAAACAACACATACATATGAAGCATAGTGACTTGAGACCAAGTGCTGAATGTCGGGCTTAAACCGGATTCTGCTCTGAATGTTAGTAGCATTGGAGAATTGCGATTGAAAGCCTTACTAGTATGCCACCATCCTCCACCCACTCCCAAGTCTTCCCCATCTTTGGTCTTTGTTGTTTCAGCTTCGTCATCCTCAGCTTCTGGCATTGTATAGTTTGCTTGGGTAGCACATTCTTTGTACAAAAGCTCAGTCATTCCATAGGCATTGTACGTTCCAATCGTTCCCCCTTTGAGTTTTTCCAAGTCTCCGGGGAGCCAATTGGAGGGTGCTTTCAAGCTACCTTCTGCACGTTCAGGCGTTACGGGAGGAATTGCGCTTTCTTTCCAGCAGTGTGTCGTCGTAAACGCTCTGGATAAACGAAATAGATCCGGTTTGCGTAGCTTCTAACTGTTAGAGATAATTGTTTGGGGGGCCTCTCTATTCGCACCTTGGAATTAGACGGGACCTTTCTCTGGAGCACGCGCAAACATGAAGCGCACATACTCTGAGCCATTGTGATTATAATGCTTCTGTGAATTGTGGCGAGATGTACATCGTCTGTATTCCACGAGGTCATTAAAAATATGCAAGGATTAATGACGCAGGGACGAGATTACATAATATTCAACCCCTTGCAGCAGCTGCACCCTTTTCATGATCAATAAAATCAGCTCCTGCTGAAATTTCTAATTCAATGGGAGCAAAATATTATAATATCCTATCTAATAGACGGGCTTTCTTGCAAAATAAATATGCTAAGGATAGATGGAATGATGCTCTTGCGTCTAGTACTTTTGGGTCAATTGGACAGTACATCATTTGCTCGCGGTTGCTTTTACTCATCGGTCTCAAAGAATCACATTCCTTGTTCAGACTGTCTTCTTTGCATTCTCAACTTCCTCGGATTTGATTACAAAATTTCCCCAGTCCTCTGTTTGGCGTGTTTGAGTTCCGTTAGTCAGTCTGGGAGCACTCGGAATCTGCTCCTGTATATTATGGAGTATTGGTTGATCTTAAAGGATTCATTGATTTGATGCCACTAACATAAATAACTACATTCCGAATACCTAACGTCGACGAGTGTTTTATTATTCTAAACTTTGTTTTATTGTTGGAACTATGTAAACACTAAAGCTATACACTTTCACCAAGAGCGACTTATGACCGTGAGTATTCAGTTGAATTTTCTTTTGTACTCTCCACTTCATTAAGAGGAAGGGAAAAGAAGCCATGGGATTGAATTATGTAATGCGAAAGTTATAGCATAAAGACTGTCCGTTTACTAAAATACAAATAGAAGGACAAATACGTCGAAGAAGATCAGAAAAACGTACCAGACTTTGACTGCTCAGTACACCCCCCGATAAAATACGGATTTAAACTGCGTATTACTATGAGACTAGCTAGACTTATCCCAAGCAAATTGAATACTATACTTGTGGCCTAAGGAAATAACGAAGGCTGAGCAAATTCTCTTAGGCTAGTGTTGTGATGGTACATGGATCAGTGGCTGGTCTACATTATATTTTCGAATCTAAGTTCCCGCGGGTGTAGAGCCATAATGCATCTTAATCAACCGGACAAGAGGTTGGTTAGCATCCAAGGAAATTGTGCAATTGCATACGAGTGGGAATCTTGCATACATATTACAGAACTACAGTAGTCTGGGGGTGGGGGCGACCTGTGCAAAGCAAAAGACAGAAATTTTGAATTGATGACGGGCGCAAAGAAGTGCCGGATATATGATACACGTATGGATGGATAGATAATGTTTCTTCAATTTGAATACACAACATTTGGCATGCAATATATCGAGTGTGATAGAAAAGAATATTGGTTTTATTAATACTGTGAAAAGACAAGTGAGGCATTGGTGCCGCCAAATCCAAAGCTATTAGACACTGCAACATCTACATTTTTCTGTTGTGATACCAGAGGTACGTAGTTGCATGTGAAGCTACTGTCTTGATTGACGAGGTTCAATGTGGGTGGCACAGTATTCTGCTTAAATGTCAGCATTCCCCAAAGGTGTTGACGAAATGTTCATTTACTCACATTTTTTATTGAAAGAATCGAAAAGATAGCCTCGATGGCTCCTGCGGCACCCAAAAGGTGGCCAGTGGCACCTTTCGTACTGCTGACGGTAATCAGACTGCCAGTCGAGTAACCATCCTCACCAAGCATCAAGGTAGTGATAGCAGCATTCTCCGCAGCATCACCAAGTTGCGTACTTGTGGCATGGGCATTGATATAATCGACTTCTATTGGACGTATCCCAGCATTCTTCAAAGCTCTTTTCATAGCTAGCAACGCGCCGTAGCCATCTTCCCTTGGTGCAGTGACATGGTGGGCATCACCGCTGCAGCCATATCCACGAACCTCAGCATAAATATCAGCACCACGCGCTTTGGCATGCTCCAGCTCTTCGAGTACTACAACACCTGCACCCTCGGCTATGACAAACCCGCCTCTGTCCTGGTCAAATGGACGCGAGGAAGAGGTGGGATCATCGTTGTAGTTAGTTACCAAAGACCGAGACCTGGAGAAGCCAGCCAGAGCAAGGGGATGAATGCATGATTCTGAGCCCCCAGCCACCATGACATCTGCATCACCAAAAGCAATGAACCTTGAAGCGTCTCCAATTGCATGTGCTCCGGTGGTACAGGCTGTAGTTACCGCATGGTTGGGTCCTTGAAAACCATACTTCATTGATATATGACCTGCGCCGAGATTTATCAGAAGTTGTGGAACGAAAAGAGGCGAGACCTTCTTGTATCCCTACGTTGAAGCTAAGTCAGGTGTACATATTTGGTGACAGGAAACATTTTGGGTCTTACGGAAGCTTCGAAGGACAAGCTTGTATTGTAGAGCTCTTCAAGATTCCCAATTCCACTGCCTAAGCAAACACCGGTCATCTCCTTCTCTTCATGTGTCTGTGGCTGCCACCCTGCATCGTTTAAGGCCATTTCCGTTGCAGCAATAGAGTATTGAGCAAACTTGGCCATTCGACGTTCATCGCCACGAACCAGCCAATCCATTGCCTGCCATCCTCCACTCTCCTTTTCACCACTTGGCACAATTCCTGCGATAGTACTCGGGAGTTTGTCCCAATGATGTGCTGGTTTTCCATCGGCAACACTAATAATGCCGCATTCGCTATTAAGAAGTCTGCTCCAGGTCCGTTGGATGCCTACTCCGAGGGGGGTGATAGCTCCCAGACCGGTCACTACCACACGGCGAATTGGCATTGGGACGGATATTTCTGAGACTGTGTGGCCATGGCAGGAATGACGGCAAATTGCACGTAGGAACGACCGTGAGAATAGATGAAGAATATTGTAACTCAAGCGAGGCTTTGACCACAAAATCCGAGTCCGGTAAGGGTATTCCGATTTGGGCTTAGCGCAGCCTCGCTGTATTTGGGTTTCATTTTCATTCCTGTTTATCGTTATTGTTAAGTTTTTATGTATTGACGCAATTACGAATTGCACACCAGCAAGCGGTACCACTTGTCTAACTACCTTATCATAGACCACCGAATGGTGCAATGGACTTTGAAGCGTCGAGCAATGATGGTTATGAGTAAGTGGCGTGGAAGAGGGGAATTATGATGTTCGAGCCACGAAACGAAGGGAGAGTAATAAGTGTCTCACGATAGAAGAGTTTTTAAGAACTCTACTGTAAAAGCTCATACCATAAAAGGATGGCAGCCACGACCGTGAAACTCAACGACTAATGAATGTGATATGGGTGAATCGCTATTACAGCAACAAGAACAACATGCATTATAGTTGTAGTGCCTACAGTAGCTGTACAGTACAGTACTGTACAGGAAACACAGATAAGATCTAGCAGCGAGGATATATGTGGTACAAAGATAGAACAGGACCTAAAATAACTGCTCAAGTCATTAATTATGCATCCCAATACCATCAACCAACTAATGTGTTGTGCAGCAACCTCCGATCTTCCCCCCTTGAGCCCCACACCCCCAAAAAAAGAACGTGTTTGGTTTCTGGAGCCAAAAAAAAAAGAAGAAGAAAAAAGAAGGTTGACGTGCGTCCCTGGCATACGTACAATACTAAAAGATTCCGCCAGGGAAAATAAAAAGGAAACATCTAATCGCACTGAGGATCGAACTCAGAACCATCTCGGAGAAAGTTCAACAACTGTGAACGAGATATCATAACCATTAGACCATGCGATTGATTTGTTACCATTTTGAGTGGATTTAGTTTCAGCTTTCGTTAGCCTTACTATATTACGTTGTTATCTTTTATGGAGCGTCTCTCGCTTACTATTGTCTGGATTATCTCGTTAGCTAAAAATTAGTCTAGCTGCCAAGCGTAATAAGAGCATAGCGATAATAAGGTAAGGCTAATAAATAGTAACTCTTAGCAAAAGGCGAAAGTGTGAATAGAGATGACGCAGAGTTCTTGTAAGTGGTTAGATAGAGGAGATAAAAGAAGATTGCCACTGGAGGGGCCAAGCATTGAAGAGAGGTGCACAGAGCAAGTGCAAGTGCAAGCAAGATAGGGAAGGCACACGCTCGGTACGGGTACTTCATGTTTCAGTTAGGAGCTCTCCATCAACATCAAAAATCAATTGACATCCACCAATCCACAGCGCTCATCTGAATTGCACCCAGTATCATTATTATTAAATCGGAACTGATTTCCATATCTGTCCGTCTCTACTGCGAATTGAGTCCAGGATGGCCGGCCGTTTCGTGCGCGCGTCGAAGTATCGTAGGCTAGCCTCGTCATCTACATCCAAAGCCCAAGCTGACCATAACCCAGGACATGTCTTTGGCAAGTCTACCAGAAAGGAATCATGTTACGACAATCTCCATATTAGTCGCAATGCTTGGGATACGAATCTGGTTAAGGTGCGATGTTGGAGGGGAATTCGGCCGGCGCATTGAGCTGATTTATGATTTAGGCCAATCCCGAATATCTTGCTGTGAATTGGGAGGCCAGCGGTGGAGGTGCTTTTGCTGTTATACCTGTAAATGAGAAAGGTCGTTTGCCGGAGCAAATTCCTTTGTTCAGGGGGCACACTGCACCTGTACTTGATACGGATTGGTAAGTTTTATGGGGAAGTCGCTGGAAGCGTCATACTGAATTCCAGCCAGGAATCCATTCAATGATCGAATTATTGCTTCCGGTTCCGATGATGGAAAGGTTTTCATCTGGCAAGTCCCGCAAGGCTTTACCCTGTACGGCGACGCTGAGGAGCCTGCAGACGTTGCTCCAATCAGCAAATTGACCGGACATTCAAGGTGAGAGCACTCCTTCAGCTCTAGTGGCATCTAGCTAACAAGAATAGGAAAGTGGGACAGGTTCTATTTAACCCAGCTGCCGAGAATATCCTCGCCTCGGCCTCTGGTGACTATACAATCAAGCTTTGGGATATTGGTACGGGAAAATCGACCCTCGCCCTGAAGCATGGTGATATTGTGCAAAGCTTGTCTTGGAATGCGAACGGAACCCTTCTCGCCACTACATCCCGGGATAAGAAATTGCGCGTATGGGATGTTCGTCAGGAGCGGGCAGCCCATGAGGTTGCTGGACATAGCGGAGCAAAGAATAGCAGAGTCGTGTGGATGGGCGAGCATGACCGTCTTGCTACAACTGGATTCTCCAAGATGAGCGATCGTCAACTGGCTTTGTGGGATGTTGGCAATCCATCTGAACCCATTGGTGGTTTTACGGTCTTGGACTCCATTTCCGGTGTTTGCATGCCATTCTGGGGTATGCTATTCGACCTTTTAGCCTCTGGCGCTTTACTGATTCTCAATAGATGATGGAACGCAGTGTTTGTATCTTGCAGGAAAAGGGTATGTTGCTTTGCCTCTTTTATCTACATATATTTTACTAATAGAATAGCGATGGAAACATCCGCTACTTTGAGTACGAGAATGATAAATTTGAATTTTTGTCAGAATACAAATCCGGAGACCCCCAACGCGGTCTTGCATTTGTTCCAAGACGTGGTATCAACGTCAGTATTTTCTATCACCGGCTCTATTTATACTGACGCGTCCAGGTCCACGAGAATGAGGTCATGAGAGCGTACAAGACTGTTAATGACAGCTATATCGAACCCGTTTCGTTCACTGTACCTAGGCGAGCTGAGGTCTTCCAATCAGATATTTACCCTCCAGCTACCGGAACCAAACCAGCGGTAACTGCTGCCGAGTGGCTATCTGGAAAAGATGGTATACCTTCTAAAATTGATCTCGAAAGCATATACGAAGGAAATGCTCCCGTTGAAGTGGCTTCGGACTATAAGCCGCCAGCGCCAGCACCTACCCCTGCGCCAACGAAAGCTCCGTCACCTGTAAAAAAGGAAAACGAGCCCGCACTAGTCCAAAGAGCACCCCCCCCAACCATGTCAGAGCAGAAAGGCTCAATCGCGGCCATGGCAAGCAAGTTTCAAGACAACGATGAGGAAGGAAATTCAGACGATGATGCCTCTTCTTTTGAAGAAATCGCCAAACCTATTCAGCGTGGTGTATCTGGTACCACAAAGGTGGATCCAAAACCATTATCTCCTATCAAAACCTCACCAACTAAAGTATCCCCTCCAAAACCTTCCCCGGGAGCTCAGCCGACTCCAACATCGAGACAAGCCATTGTATCTCCAACAGCAGCTTCTTCTTCTTCTGGAAACGGCTCAGTTGAGAGTTCTCTACAGCAGATAAAGAATATGCTGGAGGCACAGACACGAACAATTACGGCGCAGAGTGAGAAGATTACCAAGTTGGCTCAAGAGGTAGATTTGCTGAAGGCAAAAGTCGGAAGTGGATCAGAAGGTCAGAGCGAGCGGATTAGAGAGCTTGAGCTCGAGCTCGAGTCTGCCAGATCCTAGAGCCGCTGAACTGTGCGTATGGAGTATTGGGATCTTAGGTGACGCAAAAATGTGTAATTTTTTGTTGATTATGATGGAGTGAGCAAAGATGACGCTATATCATAGATACTTACTATGGAGATGGTTGAATGAAAAAGATCGAAGATCATGTTCCCAACAGCAGCTCTGATTGAGAATTTGATTTATTGATAGCATATTCCTATCGAAAAGCAAAAAAAGGGTAAATGGATGAAGGAGATATCACCAAATATGTATGCTATCTATGCAACGTCCACACCGTTATCAGTTGAGCAATGGTCGTAGGTAAGCGTAATAGAGTGTCAGACACCCCATAAAACAAACCTCAAAGCAATCTTGCCTATGTCTAACTACGACCGTTTTATCAAAACAAACGAAGAGGTTACTAGTCCCATAGTCATAATACTACCGCACTCTCCTCTCCTTCTCTCCAGCTCCCCCGGGCTGGTCAGTCGACTTTTGCTCGCTTAAGAAAGGGGCGGTTACAGGTCAAACTTGTCACAAAATATCACCTGTTCCCCTGCCTCAACCAATCACCATGAAACTATGATCCCCACCTACTTCGTATTTCACAAAGTTTTACAATGCTTTTTGTGATCTTGCTTTAGCTTGGCCTTTCGTTAGCGTATGCTACCCTTGGTTTACCTCCAGCTTCAACTTGTGAAGGTGGATCTTAAAGATACAAAGTTATGCTTCAAACAATTTAATTCTACTCTACTTGCATTTTTATTATCTTCATTTCTTTTAAATACTTTCTGCTACTACTTCTGCTTCTCAATTACCCCAATATTTCGACTAATCCCACCATGGTTTCCGCTATTTTCCTTCTTCCATTAGTTCCTGTGGTATGTGCGGTTATGCTGGCAGAAAACAAACTTCTCGCGACGCGCGATTCCGAGTGCACCGCAACACACATTTTTCTAGCCAAAGGGAACAACGAGCCGTATCCAGGTCGCCAGGGAACCCTTGTGAATGCTATCTGTGCCGGCCTTGAGAGCTGTGACTACGAAGACATTCAGTTCGTGAACGAGCTGGCTACACCCTATTGTCAATCTTTAGAAGAAGGCGCCGTAAATGGAAATGCACAGATCACAGCATACAATAAACGCTGTCCAGAATCGAACCTGGTTGTTAGTGGATACTCGCAGGGTGCGCATGTTGTCGGAGATATAATAGGTGGAGGTGGAGGCAACTTCTTCCAGAATTGTTTACAGAAAACAAACGCTGGGTTAGATCCTAATGTTGGACCCGGAAACAAAAGTATGTGCCCCAAGCAACAGAAACGAAGCATATTTGCTGACCATAAGATGTAGTTGTTGCAATCCTTACATTCGGTGACACACGCCACACAGCCTCCCAGCCATACAATATCCAGACAGGTGCCAACAGTCAGGGTCTATTCCCACGTCCTGAAAACCAGCTCGCAGGATTGAGAGCCTTCGCGGCGGCTCACCACGATTACTGTGTCATCACAGATCCAATATGTGCGCAAGGAAAAGTAGTTGCCACGCACCTGAATTACTTTGAGATATTCTCCAAAGAAGCCGCAATATGGGTAGCATCTAGGGTCTCCGCCGTGGTAATACCAATGAGTGTGCAAGAATCATCGAGCAGCTCCATTAGCTCGGCACCTACGTCGACGGCCAAGCAACTCACTTCTAGCAAGAGCAGTTTGGCAGTGACATCCACCGAATCTGACGCATCAAAGTTCACAAGCTCTCCGGTAATCCCCACAGGGATTTTGTCAGAGTCTGTTACAGTTTCGAGTGCAGTTGTCCCAACCTCAGTACTCACTAGTATCTCGGCGGCCGCAACATCCAGTAAACCAAATGGTGCTGTATCTGGGACAAGTGGAAGCGCTCCAGGGGTATTTGGGTTACTCGTTAGTGTATTGATAGTTATGTTGTAGGAGCACGATGTACAGTACTCCCACCCACTGGTTCTTTTTGCCTACTGCGGGTAATAGGCATATATATAGATGAAATAGATGAATAGATGGATAGATAGCTGGAACTAGACACAATGCAAATAGAAAATTGTCTTGCGTTTACCAAAAAGGGAAAGTTCAGGGATGCAAGATGTAAGAAACATCGTGATACCACCATATATCGAACCACAAGGTTTGGATTGTTTTTGAGACCGCTACTGCCTTATTTTAGTTTTATCTTTTTTAAAAAGTTGTTTTAATGGACCCAAAATACACCACCGCTATGCCCGAATATATAAATTTGTTTTTACAGCCAAATGAAACTGCACAGTGTAATAGCACCCATCGCCAACCCTGCCATCGTTCCCAGGCCTACGGTCCCTTTTGTTCGAACCCCAAGACTTTCACTCGCAGTCAAGACACTCGAACTAATGTCTGTCCTTCCCACGCCCACAATCCCATTTAGCAGATCCCCTGTGGCAATACTAGGCCCCACATTCCAGAAATCCACAAGAATGAACGTTGGCTTGACTTTCCACTCATTAGCACAGGTGAGCCCATGCAATCCAGCAGCTCCAATAATAGTTGTTGATGCTGAGTTCGTAGTCGTGATATTAGCTTCATCTGGAACATCGAAAAAAGCTTGCTTTTGAGCCTTGAAATGGTTTAGTAGTCCCATGTATCCTTCTGAGACCGCAACAGCAGAAGAAGAGAGGCTAGTTGGACGATCTAATTCGCAAGTGAAAGCAGTAAACTCCGTTACACCGAATGCAGTTTCGAAAACAAATTCGAATTCGGGTAGAAGATATGGGAGGGTAGAGTCGTAGTCTATGCTAGCTATGAAGGTTATTAAGCGGGTATTGGCCGTAATGAGGGTTTGTAATGTAGGCCAATTTGCTATAGGTCGAGTCGCCGAGGCAGGCGTGTAGCCATAGCTTGAGATTCCAGAAGAACTGAAAGCCTGACCGAACGAAGCTGCTGGCGCTCTGTCCGAGTTAACAACCACTAGCGTAACAACTTCATTGAGGTTGCTATCCATCCATGATTTTACACTTCCCAGAAAACTCTCTAGTGTGCCACCATCCAACAAGCTACATGAAGAATGGCATAGTCTTATTACACTACTTTCAACATGCGCCTGTACTTGTAGGACACGAATACCTGCTGAAAGAGCTAACGTGGCATTGTAAAATTGATTTCCCGATGCCGAAAACCCGGTAGTGTTATCTCGTAGAGCGAATGAGTCATGGGCACCAATGTGCGTTATGTTATTGTAGTTTCGATTACATAGCTCTGGCGAGTTGTTGCATGCTACTGTGCCCGCAGCGCTTGCTAAAGTTGTTGATGCTGCTACCTCTGTCGCAGTGGTAGATGGCAAAATACCAAATTGTGGTACCGCGTGAGAAATGCCTGAAAAGAGAAGTACCATCAAGGTACAAAGAGAAAAAAAAATCATCATTCTGAGAGCATTAAATTATATAAAAATAAAAATAAAATTTTAGAGCCTCTATTTGAGATCTATTCGGAATGGTGGTATCAAGTTTGACGTCGACATGAATCAAGGAAGCCTGGTATACCAAATGAAAGCAGTGCGGCAGGCACACGTAACAGAATTTGAATAGAAGCCAGAGAAAACTTGAAAACGAGACTAACGGTGACTTCTGGTAAGACGGGATAGAGTCTGAACAAGCCTTGCTGCGCCGACTTGTCCAACATCGTCGTAAGCTCCGTCGTCCCCATACACGAAAGGTTGGATGTTAAGTGGGGAAAGTTTTGAATCAGCCTTATGTTAATCGTAACCCAGTAATGCGGTTAATTTCGCAAAATTTCTGTAGACGTGGGCCGTAATGACGGGCCTAAGTATCCAAGATGTGACCGAACTGGTCTTTAGGTTGAGATTGAGTCGTGGTGAAGCTCTGTCAACAATACGATAATATCTATTTATAAAAGGACTGACTTGAGCTGACTCGCCACTTACATATCCATGTCCACGTCAAGGTTTCGGGTTTACCTTTAGGGCTACGGAGATCTCCCGTAGTCTGTGGCTTGGCATTTCTGTAAATTGTGTGATGTGTGATGTGTGATGTGTGATGTGTAGAGTGTATATAATAAATGTGTGATGATACTGCTTTATGGGCAAGGCCCCTAGGGCTTTGATACTACACTGAAACGCTTGATCAGTCAATACTAATTCCATCCATAATTTTTCAATTTAATAACTGATGATCGCTAGGTGGTCAATCTAAAATGATCTACTTTCGAAGTATACTGGCCCACGTCCCCGTGTTCTTGGTTGGCGCCGATGGGCCTTTATGCGATGTTTCATCTTCCTTGATCTTGGCTACCTGTCCCTCCTGCTCACCTGCCACAGCATTCTTTTCCACGTTCTTGCTAACCCCATCATCGGCCATAGAGTCAGCAGCTAGAATTTCCTCCACCTTTGCAACCTTCTCTGCGAAATGCTGCTTCTTGTCGGTGCGCGTACCTGCCCGGATGTCGGTCTGTATTCTCACGACGCCGTTCTTATGGACTAGCGTATGGGATTGCCCAATTACGCGCATCACATCATCCCACGATCCTTCTGTTGGGTGATGTCAGTCATTGGTCATTCAATAATCTTGAGAATATTGGGGTGGCGCATTGCTGGGATAAATGCACGTTTCTTTGCCGGCAAGGTATTGGTAAGTAAGTACAGTACAGTGCCATGTCGTACATCATCACAGGAGAAACGGTACAAGGTCCAATTTGAGAGACAGATGAAGCTAGTATACGGGAAGGATATGGTCTTCTTACCAACAGTTGTTCCGGCTATGTCATATTCAGTATGCTATGGTCAATAAGTAGAAAGTGGGGGACTTTGAAGCTGTCTCTTAGACACCTTCAAGGCTACACCTCCAGCCGTCAAGGATTGAACGTAGAAACTGACCTGAATGCATTGAATAACTCAACCCACTGGCCTTCATCAAGCGCTGTACAGCGGCAACTTCCTTTGATACTGACGCAGTTGGAGTGCCAATCTAGAACACCACGAAATTAGCAAGATCGATCGTATCTAATGAGCTCGAATAGATTGAATAGAGGCGAAAACAAGAACATACTGGCACAAGACAGAAGTCTGCAACACACACCGGTGGCGTGGCTAGCTTATTATAGTCCATTGAAAGGGTTGTATCAACGGTGACCAATATACAATAAATTGGACTGAGCACGAGGGAAGGATTGCGTCCTGATGTTGCGGACGGAAGTTTTAGATGTAACAATACTGATGGTGGCACCCCTGCCGTGTTTCTATAAATTTTCTTCTCCCAGCTTCGTTATTACCTCATTATGTAATTTTTCTGCAATTTTCGTTTCCAGCCCAATATTTGCTAGATTAATATACATCTGTAACGTACTGCCAATTACTTTGTGCTCAGCACCTTAATAAAGAGAGTGGTCAATCTGTAGCTCCAACTAACCCCTTTCTGTTTGCAACCTTAAACCGATTATGTGATGAGAGTTTCTATCAGTATAGTCTATAACTCTAAAAGTTGTAAAGGTCGAAGCAATATTTGCCTTGAAGCATAATTGGCATTGTTGGGTGTGCTAAAGTATTTAACGTGATTTGCTTCCCTACATGATGACACGATTTCTTACGGGCTCCCTCCAAATGTTACAGAAGTGCTTTGAAATCGCTGTGTAAGGTTAGCTTATTACACCCTGCTTCTTCAGCCGCATCCTCATCCTCACCACATACGAATTGCTCAAGTTCACTAGTCTTAATATTATTCGACCACTATTGTTCGTATAATCCTTGCTTAGTGTTGATATGTTCTCACCTAAGGCGGCAATAGGAAAGAAGCCTTCCCGTCGGTGGTTCCGCAGATCCAAAAAGGAGGTTGACGAAGAAACGCGGTTTTCCTACAGTCCTCTGGAGACCTCGACCGATGGCATTCGACTATTGACCCTTGAGCCACCCGGAAAGTCCGACAGCTCCATTAAATGCACATTGCAAGACGCCACCTTTGCCCAAAAGCCAAAGTATGAGGCTCTTTCTTACACCTGGGGTGATGGGGCTGCAACAATGCGGATCCTTGTCAATGGACAGGACTTTGAGGTGGGACAAAATCTCTACGATGCATTGAAGCATCTCAGACTAGGTGGTCGAGCGCGTACTATTTGGGTTGATGCAATCTGCATCAATCAATCCGATATAACAGAGAAAAATCAACAGATTCGTATGATGCCAATCACCTATAGTCGAGCCTCTCAGGTCTTGATATGGCTCGGTATACCTTATAGCATGGATCGGGAATACATACCTAATGTCTTTAGAGAAGGTCTTGGAGGTAACTCATTGTTGGATATTACATCCCAAAACATTCTAGTCAACCTGTGCAGGAACGAGTATTGGAAACGGGTTTGGATAATTCAGGAAATTGGACTGGCGAGACGAATACATATCTACATTGGGAGTTACAATGTCGACTGGGAGCGCTTTATCACCAGGGTAGAGTCCTGCGGGAAATGTCATGACAGCATCCCATTAAAGTTCAAACGACAACTTGACAATAAATACTCAAGCGGTCACCAGCTTCAAACCTTAATCGAAACTCATAGAGGAAGTCTTTGTAAGGAACCCAGAGACCATATATATGGTTTCATTGGACTGGCTATTGATTGTGGAGATGATTTTCCAATTGACTACAACAAGTCCCTATTTGAAGTTTGGAAGGATACGATCATGTTCAAGGCTTCTGACCGTGACTCACCTCAACACGATATCTTGCGCTTCGGTAAGACGATTCAGGTTTTGCTTGGTGGACCTAGGATTGCTACCATAGATGATGTGCAGAGTGATATTCTTTTGCATATGACGGCGGAAGACAAAGTCTGGGATGACCAATACAAACTCGTGCACTCTATCCTCAACGAGCAAAATGCTGAACTGATGATACCTGCCCGTATTGCAGGACGCATATCTCACCTTGGTCCAACCTACAACGAGATCATTTCGGACACGCGAAAAATGATTCAATGGAAAGCTAACATTACACGATATATATCAGAAGCACAACTCCCAAGCGCTAGAGAAGAAAACGATTTGTTCATGGAAGTCTTAGTAAACATAGGAGAACAAAGTCTAAAATCAATATCCGGGTATGACAGAATCATCGCTTGGGAGTCAATCAAAACACCATTGAGCATTTCTATGAGAGAAGAATCCGTGTCAGCTAATACTCCAAATGCCCAAGAAGTAGCCGTAGTCGGTGAACCGAGATTGTTCCTGCTTGCAGGAACCAAAGAAGTTGACCCCAGTTCTTCTGGTAAAATGGGACTTGCACCACCGGAAGCCCAGGAGGGCGATTATGTTTGTCAAATCCAAGGAATTTCGAAAGCGGTAATTGTAAGAAAGCGTGTTGGGTTTAGGGTGGTAGGAACAGGCGTGATGGCTGAAAACAAGTTCTTGGCACGAGTACGAAAGGAAAGTGCACAGGTTTGTTCGACTTTCGGAACAGCAGAGTTCGGTACGATTCACTACGAAGATAAACTTGACCTGTTTCTAGATATTGCGACGGCATACGAATTGCTCAACTAGCTGACGGTGGATCAGGGACAACATATTCTATCCCTTTATCTCAAGCCATATGCTCTGTTTTCAGTATTACTACTAATTGCATATAATATAACTCAAATTCATACATTTTCGATATTGGTTGTGGCACGCATCACTAACTATATCAAAAACGCATTTTAACACCGTGAAACTCATATATTACGCGTTGACTTTGATTAGTCTATAAGAAAACAATAGATCCACAAATATATACCACAATAAATTTACACTTAGCCATGGATACTTCCGTGTATTAACCATATATTGCAAACTGCACACTTTATGCAAAAGATACAAGACTTAACTCTTCTGTCTGTAATTGGTCTACTGAGCTTTTCATATTGAAGTTCCATACCTTCTGCTAGTTTTAAATTTTATGAAACTTTTAACATATCTTTTGCGTACTAAACACAGCATAGATCGGGGTTTTGCTTACCTCAGGGTGTATATCTTGTTGCTGCTCCTCGAAGGCTAATGTTTTTAATTGGGCGAACGACCAACCGGAGCCATTTATTCTTTGAGGGGGTTTAGTTTCAAGTTATTGGCTCTTGCGAATATAGCAATGTGGTGCTAAAGACGGTGATAGCTGTAAAGCCCCATCTTAACACCATGGCGATCTTTCGAGATCTGATTCATCCTTAGGTAAGGCAGTCTGGAGTACCCAAGTCTTCGGTGAATGGAAGATAGGATCTTGTTGAGGAGTTGGAGGTCCAGTTTTGAGGGGTTTCCACAAATAGTTGCGCGTCAGTTCGACAGGCTCCCGAGCTGCTAAATCCTTGAGAATAGGCTCCCGAAAACGGAGGACCACCTCTTTTTACATTCTGCAGCCTGTAGTTGCAGCCTTCTTTCGAGATGCTTCAGCAGGGAAATGAAATTCAATGTAACACATCACAGAAGCTCAAATACTTGATATCAGCCCGGAGTCATTGAAAATATTGTGGGTGCTGCTATGGTAGCGGGTAACTAGCCTACTGGTAAAATGTGGCACAACATTTAGTACTCCCAACTCATGAACGTGTTTTATAGCTTAAAGCAATGAACAAGGAGCGTTTACAAATGTCAAAGGCTACGCAGAGTTCCAAGGAATTTGTCTCTAGGCAGCAATTCAGAGGCGTTTCTTTCCTCCGCGAGGATGTTTAGCCTATGTCGAGATAGACGGCGGGGAGCCACGAAATGCGCCTTCATTTTTCCAACTGCTGCACATTGTAAGCTGGACATAATCTTTGGTGCTAGGAAGTCAATGTGGTTTCAGATCAGTCAAAAACATATCAATTGCCGATCCAATACATGTTGTTTGATCTTCAGCAGCAATATATTCACGTTATACGCAATCCCAAATTAACTACTTACATTGCCAACAGGTCATTGAACACGCTCGGAACGGGATGGCGGCGCTCTAGACTTGGTTTCACGTGCCTCGAGAACTAAATGGGCGATAATCTTGGTTACTTGTGTTATGTTAGTAGATGCAGAATAAGAATAGACCATTGAATAAATTAGCCGGGATTCAAGGTTTCAGCCGGTGTTTAAAACAAGCGTCGGATTCTTGGGGATTGCGTGTTGTTGTCGCAGCTTCAAATATAGTGGGTGCAATATGTAAGATAACCAAATTGGAGATTTGGTCATAGTTCCTTAAGGAAGAGGATGGGACGCATAAGGATGTGTTGGGTATGCAGGTAAGTAAGCACTATAAAGGAGATTATGGAAGTAAACTTAAGCATGGAATATCTGTAAGCAGCGTGTGTGCCAGCCATTCGCCATTCGCCCTCCTGGACTGCCACGGCTAGGTACACTAGCTAAATCTACAGTACTGGTGGTATGCAATTGTTGTACCGTACCGCACAGGTAGTTGGATTCAGTGGAGGCTTGGGACACCAGCCGAGCCGAGCCGAAACGAGCCTACGTACGGGAAGGCCCTCTCGGGGCGGCTACAACATCCCGGCCGCTTTCTTCTGTCCGTGCATCTTTCGAAGATCTTCGAGGATCTACGAAGTATGGAGGTACGAAAGATGAACTCGGACATATAATAAATACCTCCTACGAACCAAAAAGAGAAGCTTGCGCCAACGAGAGCTGAAGGAGCGCCAATTCAATTTACTCCAGAACTAGGATGGTCTAGAAGGCTCTCAGAAGCTTGGACGGAAAAAAGGCGGATCGCTTGGGTTACACAGTACGTACCGTATTGCTGTATGTACTGTACGACTGTATCAGTACTTATTGTACAGTACAGTACAGTACAGTATAAACTCTCCTAACCGAGCTAGCATAGCCGCCGGCGAGCCACGAGCCAAGATTCAACCGAAATGGGCTTGGCTGACTTCAATTTATCCGTCCTCTCCTTTCTCCTCTCCTCTCCTCTCCAGCCAGCCAGGCTTCCTTTCGTCGAGTAGAGTATAAAACACAAGGCAGGAAAATAATCATGCTGCTACCAAGATACAACTAACTGCCCGATCGTGCCTGCATTACTCCGCAATAAGTCGTCCCAAGTACTTACTCTATTTACCAGGATTGCCTTGCCATGCACCGCCATGAACTGATGGTCCTGTGGGATCATCCTCAGCCACCCAACACCTCCCACAACCACAGCAACATTCCCACAGCTCTGTCACCTTCAATCATGGTACTTTCAATCCGATCCTCTTCACTCTCAAAACCGGTGTATTTTGAGAGGCCACGCGATGTTAAGTTATCGCTAGTGGCCAAACCTATGATGCATGAAGGCATCTGAAGGAATATCACATTGCCGAAACGGCCACGGAAGAGCTCTTGGTAATCTTGCCTCCCCTATGAGGTATATCTAAATATCGGATCTTGTTGGAGACATATGGGGTCTTCCCAGAGGAGCTTGGGCTTTCTGACCAAGTTACTTGATCCCACACCCATACACACTCCTACAGGAAGTTGGTATTTGGCAGGCGGTGGAATAAGACAAATGTTGGAAATGAAGCCATCTCCTTTATATATGAGTTCGCTCGCTATTGTCACACATTCATTTCACCCTCGCTCTTTATCGGGGCCAAACATTTATGCACAGGAAAGTTCTCCCTTCGGTTATATTATCTTGTTCATAGTTGGACAAGTTATCCGTCAACATGCGTCAATTTGCTCTCTTATCGGTTTCTTTACTTCTTACTTCTACTTTTGCTCTCCCAGCAAGTATAAACCGGGAGGTTGATAACAATGATAACATCAGTCAAATATCAAATGGAAACCAGGGTGCTGGGTCGGGGGCGACAGCAACAAAGCAAAACAACGAAGGGTTCGATTCTTCGCATTCATTGAAGACGTCATCCAGTCGAAGTAGCTCGTCAAGTCAACATTCATCCAGTTCTTCTCAAATTAAAACTTCAAATTACGGGCCAGCCACCTCAGGTTTCAAATCATCTTATTCCTCGAGTGCTACATCTCCTAGCACAGGCCTGAAAACATCGGTCTACTCTACCCAGTCGTATTCGCCAACCCTCACACATACCGGTGTTAATTCTCACATCACCTCTGATAATTTTAACACCAAATTGCCACACTCTTCTGGATTCACAACTTCATCTAGTAGCGGATTCAAAACCGATATTCCGGGTGGCTCAGCTGCATCTTCACACACTTCCAAGCATTCAACTGTGTACGGTGATGAGAAGTACGGAGCTACATTGACAGGACACTCATCTTTACCTACCGTCTCCCCCTCAGCACTATCTGGAACCTCCATAGGATATAATGTTAACGATGAAGGTAATTGGTCATCGCTTACATCTTCTAACAGTCTTCCACGGAGCACAGGAAGCTCTATTTTTGGCTCATATACCAATGATGGTTTGCAGTCATCATTTACCGGCTCAGCGCGATCAACTGGGCTTCCAAGCAGTACGAGAAGTTCTGCATTCAACTCGTACACTGATGATGGGTTTGAGCCGTCATCCACCGGCTCAGCACAAGCCACTGGCAGAGGTACATCCACCTTTACGCCTACGCTAAACAAGGCAACTTTGAGCAGCAAAAATCAATCAAACAGTACAGCTGCGGCTACTAGATTTGATAACGTTGACCCCCCTAAAAGTACGGGCCTTCCTTCGAACAGTTCCTCTATTGTTGATGCATTCGAAGACAATGAAACGGCATCTCCCAGCGGCAACCCCAGTAGTGATATTGGGCCCGAAGATAGCGATGCAGCCTTTCCCAGCAGTACTGGCCGACTTTTAAACAGCTCAGCTAGTGCCACAAGGCTCGCAGATGTTGATACTGAATACCCTAGCACTGTTCGCCCGTCGAATAGCTCTGCAACGGGTTCAGCAGCGTGTACATGGAACCCAGTCACCAAACGTGCAATGGGTGATTGCTCGGCTGGAAAGCCAATATATAGCAAACCATCAAACACCACGATATCCTCAAATTCAACAAATGCTAATCAAAATCTGGAATCTAGCACAGCAAACAATGACTTCGAAGCCCAGCCAGCTTCGAATTCCACTAGTTATACACCCCAGTCAACTATGGAAGCTGATTTGGACAACACATCTCTTCCAATGCAGACCCCTGCAGGTGATAGCGATTCTCTAATCAATGAAGATAGTGAGCAGCAAGTCCCCAATAGTGAGGATCCAACATCTGATATGCCAACTTCCCAAACCACTGATAACCCTGATGACAATGGGAACCTGCAAAGCACAGGCTCGTCATCTTCTGATCCCGCAGAAACTTCTGACAATGAGAACAATACCCCGTCAACGTTGGATATGCCTGTCAACACCGTAGACTCGGAGGCAACCGACCCGTCCTCGTCAACTCTGCCGACAAACAGCGCGGACGACGAAATTAAGAATCCTTCGTCCTCTGAATTGCCTGCGGCCGAGGGCGGGGAAGGCAGCTCACCCCTAGCCTCAGAAAACTCTACCCCTATGTTAGAACCCACACAAGATCAGCCAATCACCGAGTTGCCTGAGTCAACACCATCTGCCTCTTCAACGGTAGATTCAAATCCATTGGGAGAAGAAAATACCAATATCGAGCCCTCGATCGGGGACACTTCAGACTCTGTAAATCCACAGCAGGACGCTTCAATCAGCCAGACTAGCACAGCCCAAAGCTCTTCCGAGTTACCTTTAGAGGGGGGAGCTTCAAGTGATCTGCCTAGCGAAGGAGGAACCTCTTCTGCCGATGTGCCTAGTGATACAAGCGCATCCGATCCAAGCGATTTGGCTAGCCAAGGAGAATCATCAAGCGAATTAAACGCTGGTTCAGAAACAGCCGGCTCAAGTAAGTCAATCTGCACCAAACTCTTGACAATTTGTCTACCATATTTGGGTTGAAGATTGGAAGCCAAAACTTTGCCCTAAATGCTAACCTTTATAGGCCCAAGTACCCCCGAAGTGTCTTCTAGCGCAGATTCCTTCGAGAATAATAGTGGCATACCTTCCTCGGGTGGAGACAGTACCAGTGACAAAACTGTATCCGGATCTGGGGAGAGCAGTAGTGATCCATCTTCTTCGAACTTGGCCGCACCTGAAGAAATCAGTGGCAGCCCCACCGCTTCAGAAACATCATTACCTGGAGCCGGAGACAGCACTGTTCCTGGCTCTATAGCCTCAGCTTCATCTGAGACCGGAGAAAGTTTACCAAGCTCTGTCGGGTTGGATACTAGCAGTGATCCTATCTCCACAGACTCCACTTTGTCTGGTGATGAAGACAGTCCTCCTAAGACCCTGGGCAGCCCAGGAGAGGACTCTAGCCTCGATTCAGCAGGGGGAACTTCCAATGAGTCTGACAACAGCCCAGCGGCAGATCAAGGAGACAGTGCCAGCCTCAGTCCAGGGGTGACTGGACCGTCTACTGGTTCAAATAGCCAAGTGGGGGATAAGGAAAGTAATTCTAGCACTTTACAGCCATCTAGCAATCTAGGGGATGAAGAAGGCAGTAATTTAAATACCGCAGGGCAGTCTGGATATGAGAAGAGTAGTCCTAGCTCACCTAGTCAAGGAGAAGATGACGGTGGCTCAACCATGCCAGAGACATCTAGCGACTTGGCCAGTCCGATGGGCAACTCTGATCCATTAGCATCAAGTAAGTAACTAGCCTGCAATCCTAGTAAAACACTTTATTTTCTGTAGACTCAGAATATCCTACATTATTCTTTTTAGCATAAGGCTAACTATTATTGCAAAAGGCACAACTACACCCGAAGAGCCTGGCAACGCTCAAGGAGAAAGTGATCCAATGTCTTCACCTTTAGAAGGGGGAAGTTCTCCACCAATTGCACAGAGTTCAGAGACTTCATCCACAGAAACTTCATCTACATATAATCCACCACAAGATAATTCTGGGGAAAGCTCATTAACAGAAGAAACCCCGGGTTCTTCCCCTTCTAGCTCGGACGCATTAACAGCCCCAGATACTTCAAGTTCTGATGCCTCAGCAAGCCCAGATGCTTCAAGTTCTGATGCCTTAGCAAGCCCAGATGCTTCAAGTTCTGATGCCTTAGCAAGCCCAGATACTTCAAGTTCTGATGCCTCAGCAAGCCCTGATACTCCAACAAGCCCTGATGCCTTAGCAAGCCCAGATACTTCAAGTTCTGATGCCTCAGCAAGCCCTGATACTCCAACAAGTTCTGATGCCTTAGCAAGCCCTGATACTCCAACAAGTTCTGATGCCTTAGCAAGCTCAGATGCTTCAAGTTCTGATGCCTTAGCAAGCCCAGATACTTCAAGTTCTGATGCTTTGACAAGCCCAGATGCTTCAAGTTCTGATGCCTTAGCAAGCCCAGATACTTCAAGTTCTGATGCCTTAGCAAGCTCAGATGCTTCAAGTTCTGATGCCTTAGCAAGCCCAGATACTTCAAGTTCTGATGCCTCAGCAAGCCCTGATACCTTAGCTAGCCCAGATACTTCAAGTTCTGATGCTTTAACAAGCCCAGATGCTTCAAGTTCTGATGCTTTGACAAGCCCAGATACTTCAAGTTCTGATGCCTCAGCAAGCCCTGATACTCCAACAAGCCCTGATGCCTTAGCAAGCCCAGATACTTCAAGTTCTGATGCCTCAGCAAGCCCTGATACCTTAGCTAGCCCAGATACTTCAAGTTCTGATGCCTCAGCAAGCCCTGATGCCTTAGCAAGCCCAGATACTTCAAGTTCTGGACCAGTAACACCCGAGAGCGGATCTGCAGACTCGCCTGAAAGCTCAGATATGACAACCCCTACTTCAATAAGTGACGACAGCCCATCCTCGAACGGAACCACTCCAGATGGTACGGAAAGCGAAAAGACCGTCACTGTTGCAGCAGTAACGTAAGTACTTGATATCCAAATTATTTCAAAACAGTGACTAATATTTCTCTTCTCTTAGTGTTACCGCTCCAGCCTCAACAGTAACTATGGCTTCGGTAACCATAACCGTTACAAGTGGCATGCCTGATGGTGCGATAACAGGCACCCCAAGTCTCCCCACTGGTGGTGTGAGTGATCCAGCGATTACTGGTGTTCCAGTTTCCGTGGATACAATAGATAGTGTACCAGCTTCAACAAATGGATTATCGACCAGCGAGGGAGATGGGGACATGCGCACCCAGGTCATGCCAGGAGGGACTATGGAAGACTCAGGATCCATTACCAACGATGCTGTAGATCCTTTACCACATATCATGCCTGGTAGTGGAAAACCGCAGACCAATCCACTACTTTCTGCGCAAGAGAATGATACGACTGGAGTCCCCCATCCGCCTGGTACTGCTACATCTCCATCCAGCTCAATTCCCTCAAGAAACCCGATGGCCAGTCCAATGATTAAACGCCACTGGTGGAGAGTTTAATCTGTTCACAAATGCAACACTTGTAGTAGATATGCGTAGCAGGACGGTCTTTTGTGCTGAAGGAATTAACAGAGGTGATCTGGAGGACGATGCATATATGCGTGAACCTTTTTTGGTTTTGTTATTTTGGGAGTTGGAAATGAAGATGTTAAGGAGTTTGGATTTATGGGAAGATAATGCATTATCTTGGAGTTTATGGAATAACATCGGCAGATGTCACAAGTTTGGAATATATCTGTCCTTTATAGTATGCAATTCACACTTTTTTCACTATACATCTATGCTTCTCTTCTCAAGAAGACAGGGAATTTGGTAAGTATTGAACTACGCTTAAATATCTAACGTATCTAATTTGTGAACATATTGAATTTGGTAATAAGCTGAGCAGTTGGAAATTGAGCAGCTTTACAGCATGTAACAAGCCATATGCATTCAAAGCTGACCATATGGATAACCTATGAGAGTTCACTTATCATCGCAGGCATAAACATAGAGTTTGGTTGACTAGGAGCAATGACACCTGGGAATTGAAAAGCTGTGACCCCAATCATCATGCACTGAGACCCATAGAGAAATGGAGTGAAAGTGCTTGGTAATGATAGGGTCTCGTAATTGATCTTGGCACGAAGATATAAACCTTCAGCTGATGAGCATAGAGAATCTCGTAAAGCTGTACACACAAATGCCTGTCGGATAATTTGTCCCCAAAGAAATAAAAAGAACAGAAAAACACCATACAATAGCCGCGGAAAAGAGGAATAGAAGAATGTGAAGAGTGCTAGCTGTGAAGCATGAATTAAAAGATTTACAGACCAGTGCTGTACAGTCTGCCGAGATGGAACTTGGTTTCACTGAGCTGGTTTTCCGTGAATACCTCAGGCAGATTCAAAACATCCCATATTGTATAATTCCTTCCAAACTCCGCGCTATGCAATCCTCGAATGATACTCCTACAGCCCTTGTAAACGAAATCAGCCACATGAGCTTCTGTTAGTGATTCCTGAAATTTTTCTTTTGATAAAACAAGTCCGTTCTCGAGGATCCAAGATTTATGATCTTCGGGCAACCATCTCTATCCTTCTCCAGTCTCGTACACTCGAAGCAGTAAAAAGCATCTGAGATCCCCTACACTGTGTTAGCAGCGTGAATTAGACCACCTGGGAGGGCATCTCAAATAAAACATACCTCACCACCACATACCACACATTTGTTCTGGTAGTTTCCAAAACTGCATTCGTCGCAAATTCGGACCATGGCTGTGGGCCGGACGTAAGAATCACAAACAGGGCATTTGCCGTCGCATTTATCGCAGAGACGACCGATGGCAAGCCCAGACTGCTTGCGGCACATAACAAGATCGCTAACAACTATCAGTACGTATTTGCAAAGACATTGGGAAATATAAAGGCAAGACCGGAAAGCTTATGGCGAAAGGGAACTTACGGATGATGGCGAGACATGATGAAGGTGGAAGAAACTGTGAGACGCTTCTATTTGCTTCAAATATGGCTCTGCAGCTTTCGCGTCTTTCGGGGTGCTGATTTCAGTGTCGAAAGAATTTCTATTCACTGGCCGCAGTTAAGGTGATATTTGGTTATAATCCGCGCGCCACCAAAATAAATGGTATTTCGAGGCTGCTTTGCTTTGTAATCCTCGAATACCCGCTAAGCTTCTTCGGGTAATTTGACAACCCATAACTTCCCAACTCACTCATAATATTGACCTTACTCCCGCTCGTTGGTGAGCACGAGGAAAGAAAGAAGGTTATGATGTCGGACGGTTTGACGTATGTTTCCTGTGCCAGAATAGACACTAAAATCTAATATTCATAGACCAATTTCCTCAGCCGTCATTATTCCACCGGACCTTTCACAATCTCCCCCTCCTCCAAAACGGCGACAGTCCCTATCCCACGATACATCGTCAAAACGACCTAGATTATCCGATGGAAGTACTGGTTCGCCCTCTACTGCGCGGGCTTCACCACAATCAGATTTGAAAAGGCGAGGTTCAATTAAACAGGAACCACAAAACACTCACAATATCAACGATGTGCAAGCTAGGAAAAGGAGCAGTGTACAGGAGGAGAAGAAGCGTGGACAGCGACTTTTTGGTGGACTACTCAGCACATTAAGTCAGAGCGCCCCTTCTGGGCAGCAGAAACGAAGACAGGACATCGAGAAACGTCAGGCTGAACAAGCCAAGCAACAGAAACTAGATGATGAAGTACGAAAAGCCGAGAAACTCGCGAAACTTAACCAAATTCGTGCAGCAGAGCAGATGAAATTTGCCGATGAATCGGTCAGTTACATGACACTTTGCAATTTTGACAATTGCTAACGACCACGTAGATGCGAATACGGCACTCGAATTTACTGGCTATGGCCAATTTTTTGTCTACGAAAGCAGAGCCGAAACTCGTAGGTACTTCATATACTTCCTATGTTCTTAGCTGATTCTTGTAGTACTATAAGCCGTGGGAACTATTACCCACAGATGAGGAGCGTCTTCAGATCCAGCTTGCAGAGACAACAGCCCTTGTGGAGCGCGAAGTCGAGCAGTTCTACGAACGGTACCCTACCCGTAGACCAAGTCTATTAGCAGGAGGAAAAGGTACCAAAATTAATGACGCGTCCAACGAGACGGTGGGTGAGCCTCAGCCCGAGTCTCCACCCGCTTCCATAGTCCAAACTGATACTACTAATAAGCCTGTCCAAGAATCAATGTTAGAACAGGAACAAGCTGAAACTGAGAAAAATGGTGCCGAAGAGCACAATGGTGAAGTTGTTGTTGTGGCCGAGGAGGATACTGTTATCTACTGATAACCCAAGAAGATATGCTTAATTGCTTGTGTTGATATTCACATTGGCGCTTCAAGAAGAACATATACTCAACGATAACGTTTGTCGTCTATCTAATTTAAATAGTGCGTATTTGTCCTACAATTCGCTACTTACCAGAGCCATAACATTGACTTGAGTTGAGTTCTGTTGCTTGTTGTATCGTTGTAAATGTGTGACATTGGTCTAAACAGATGACAAATGGGGGAAGGGGGAGCGGGGGGGGGGGGGTGA
>Ga0247734_1000584_pt1 | contig 30794 bp, 30 predicted proteins | sample UWRJL103311B2_FD_180933 | JGI IMG/M metagenome (GOLD analysis project Ga0247734, IMG submission 180933) | Plant litter microbial communities from Arlington Agricultural Research Station in Wisconsin, United States - UWRJ-L103-311B-2 | ecosystem: Environmental > Terrestrial > Plant litter >...
TAAGCTTTTCTCGGTCAAGGATACCCTTCATGTGAGACGGATCTTGCTCCCCTAAGTTAGAACCACCCTTGGCAGCATTAGACGCTGCGATATCTTGGGCGTCACGGAGCATGAGATAGAGTTCTCTTGTCTCTAATTCATTGCGCTGGGCCTCTTTTGCGCGGACGGCTTGTATGTTGTCAAGTTCGCCCTTCAGAATATCCGCTTGCCGCCGCTGCACCTCAATAACATGAGCTTGCTCAGCCAATTGTTTCGTAAGTTTGGCAACCAGACCATCCGCACCCATCTCTATTTGGGCCTTCATCTCATCACGCTCAGCCATCGCCGAATCGGCAAGCTGACGAGCTTCCAACGCCTCATCGAGGGCTTGCCGAGACTCTGAATCAGTATGTAACTTGTCTAGTAAACTTTGAACGGTAAAGTTAAGGCTCTGCTTCAGATCCATGTCCGGAAGTCTCCTATCCATAACCACATAGCTTAGCATGGAGTCCACCAGCTGAAACATGCGAAGGCGTTCCTCTCCATCATTCTCTCGCATGAGCAGGAGATGCTGAAGAGCAGATACAAAATAATCTTGAGTTCTACTGCCTTGAACCTTTTGCATGATGGCATCCACGATTTGGGCTGGGTCGGAAAGATCTCTAGTCTCTCCATCTATACTATCTTTGATGCTGTTATTGTCTCTCTCAAGCAGATCTTCATAGTCGATAGCTTCATTTGCACGGAACCGTTCTATCTGCTTGTCTATAACATCATACTGGAATCCCTCCATCTTCGTCAGGATCCGCCTGATGCCACATGCTGTGAATTGTGCTCTGATATGCACTCGAAGCTGCAAATCTTTTTCGGGAGCATCGACGACCATATTGATCAAAAAGAGTGTGGCAACAGCATACTCCATAAGAAGGTTTTCCATGCCAATGCCGCCGCTGCGAACTTCCTCGCTGGCTCCAACAAGACTTCCCATCTTTCCACGGCCATCGATGGTAACTTCAACAACACGGATCCAAGCATCAAAGCGGCCATTTTCTCCTTGTTGATTTTTAACATAATCCATAGCCTGAATGACTTTCAAATGGCCTTGACCATCTGCCCAATGGCATAAGAATGTCAAGACTTCACTGACGAGCTTTCTGGTGGTCAATCTAGGTGAGATCAGGGAGGTAGCCAGAGCTATAATAATGGGTTGATGAGCCAATGCATCATCCGCTCCAAACTTGTTGTTCATGAGTGCCTTCAGGCATTTGACAATATCGTACTCTCTGTCCAGGTCTTTTTCACTCGTTGATCCATCTGAAGGCGCTGGACCTTGAGCCTGTCGTCGATTGATCTTTCCAAGCACATTGGTAAGTGCAACCTGGCCCTGACACTCTACGAAGGTTCTGACCCAGCCAATTGGTTGTGTTCTCAGACTAACAGCCAGACTTTGTAGTTGCTTGGGAGATATGCTGTTATCCATGACTTTCTTGACAAACCACTCTGGGGTTCCCTCTTCCTCGGCATTAGCAAGCATCTCCATAGCATTTCCGTACTGTCCTGTTTGTCGGTGCGTGGTCTTTCGTTTCTGTTCACCTTGTACCTCTGTCAAGCGGTCCTGATGGACCAAAGTCCACTTCTTTGCGGCTGGATAAGCCATCATCTGGCGCTTTGCTTGGTCTGGTAGATGATGCCATCCTCGTTTCTGCATTAGTTCTGCAAAAAGCTTTTCAACTTCGCTATCACTGGTAGGTCTCGTCAAGTATTCTTGGCCAGCACCCAGTGAAGGTGAATGAGGGAGATGAGATTGCGGATGTAACGAGCTTTTCGTTAGTCGATGTTGCGGTTCTCTACCCAGAGATGGCGACAAAGAGTTGTTTGGATATGAATTAGGAACCCCGGGCAACACTGTCCTTGATGAACTGTTCGAGGAGTACACACTTGATCTCTCTGTGCTAGCATCTGATGGATCGTAAGAATTTCGTCCATACATGGAATTTTGACTTGAAGTAGAATATGATGCATGGTTGTTACCTCCGATTAGTCTTGGGTCATAAGTTCTTTGCTCGCTTCCCCCATGCATTGTGCTGGCTGCACTTGTTCTGTTGGGGCCCCATTGTTGGAGTTGAGTACGGTTCCCGGTGGACGCCATGGTGATATTTCCGCCTCCTGGCGGAGGACGGGGTCCAGAAGGATGAGAGCTGCCATTTGCCAGAGCTGCGCTGTCAATTGATGGATATTGGTGATAATCCCCCCCTCCCTTATTCAGATGGTGTGGTAAAGGGTCTCTTCGTGCGGGCATCTGGTCGCTCCGAGGCAGATAGTCCACGGGTATTGGCGACTTGCTATCTGATGTGCTATCATAAGGTATTGATGTGATGACTCCCGCTGTTGTGTTGAATCCTAACTGATCCGCGCCAGGCGAATATGGCTGATCAAAGGAAATTGAAGAATCCCGCTGATGTCTTGATGAGCGCGATCCAATTGTGCTTGCTTTGTCCGAGTCACTAGCCAGATATTTGCCCTCTTCATTACCATTTCTCTTGTCCTTGTCCTTTTTGCTGCTTCTCGAGAAGAAAGACTTCCCCCCAGAAGACTGCCTAGTCTTATCTGTACCAGACATAACCACCGATGGCCTGCGAACCAGGCGTTTCAAATGGCTCCAATTTATGGGTATTCCTTGCTGCTGCTTCTGGCCGAGAAGCGAATGCCGTTCTGGTAGTTCATGGGATATGTGAAGTTAGATTTGTGGAGGTATTTGCACAGAGGGTCTATGGGCAGAATTTCGTTCACCGAAGCCCACTTGTGTCAAAAGTCAGTTAGCATGAAGCTGCGAGTGATCTGCGACACTGCAGAACTGTACTGGCTATGCTCCCAGGTTCTAGTAGAAGGAGACTGAGGGGGGGATACTGACAAGTTTCTGACGGCCACAATGTCCTGCGCAGTTTCCCCAGATTCCTCCACTACTGTCCTTCCAAATAACAAGCAAAGCAATAATTTCCGAGATTGGTAGTATTACAGTGCCTCTGGTAGGCTCACCCTTGTCGATGGCAGTTGTTCGGTGTTGAGAGATGAAACGTTTGTCTTTCGGCGTTGCGATACACGTCCTTGCGTACGCGCTAGAGGAGAAGCGAGAGCCCTTGGAGGAATTCCGAGTGAATGGTGAATACGACAAAAACAATTAAAAGAGAGACCGAACACAAAGACAAAGGCGAGGTTGACAAGTGCTGTATTAATTCCGAGGTGGAGGTACGGAGTATGCCCCCCCTGGTGGTGTTGATGTTGCGAATCAGGCCTAGCCTTACGGTTATTAGCTGCCGCCCCCTTTTTTGATACTTAGTACACCAGTCAGTACGGAGTACGTTAGTAGGCGGCCTGGAGGTGGCCTGGGGTTGGCACTCCAGACGTAAACCTCCGAATTCCCTGCTTGCTGGGGGAGGCAGCAGCACTACAACTATTCATTCCTGTTGATTATAAGACCATCTATCATGAGCAGCTCTACGGCGTGAGACCTAGCATCCATATTCCAACAGCCATCTATCCCATGTGCTGCAGCATGGTAATTCAGCGAGGTTGAGATCTGTGTGCTTTAATAATACCAGTGCCGCGCCACAATACTACTTCAATATCCAACCACTACCTCCGAATGAGCCCGTTGCAACATCATTTCCCTTCTTCCTTTTCTGCCAGGAGAAGGGATATCTACATCCCTCATCCAGCTCCCAACGCTGCTGGAAACGAAGAAGAAGAGGCACAGGCAGCGAGGATGGCTACACTCTCAGTCCTTAAAGTGAGTATCTCTTTCACACCGTCAGCCTCGTTGTCACTAATATTAATACCACTACTAGACTCTCGTGGTCCCGGCAATCATATCTCTGCTTCTGTACCTGCTCATTTCATATCTGATCGTGCCAGTATGGAAACGCTATCGCGGGAGATACAGCAACTACCTACCGGTTGGTTCACTAGATACAATATCCACACGTACTACATCATTACGCTATAGGATACAAAGCGCCCTGGCTGGTTTATTCGTCCCGTCGTCCTGGAGACAAGAGTACGAAAGAAGCCGGCAAACGGTAAACGCACAGGATGGTGGTAGCGACTTTGATGAGGACGAAGGCGAAGAACTCTTTGAAGTAGATGAAAATAGAAGGGAGGCGTTGTCACTAGATGCACGACGAGGAAGAGATGATGACGGAAGAAGGCTAAGTAGGGACTTGGAAGAAGGCTTCAAGGACGATAGTGATGATGAGGGTGGAACTGTCGGTGAACGAACCCTCTCTCGTGATGGAAGAACGCTTTAGCAATAGAATCGATGGTATTTCTATCCCCGCCCACACGAGCTTACGTTCCGTTCCTGTCAATGTTGCTCCAAATATCGAGTATACGATATGAAGCTACGCAAGGGTTCTTCAGGTAAGTACGCTGTAGTAAAGTCGTCCTCCTAAGACCATCTACCACTGGTCTCTTCCCTCCTTCTCCTGAAGTTCACTACAGAACGCATCAGCAGCATTCTTCCATCCTCTCCTAACCTCCTCGATCCTCTGATCAACACTTTCAACTGTCGTCCCACATACATCCCCAAAAAAGCCCGACACACTCTTCCTCATCCTCAACAGCACCTTCTCTTCCGCCATCCGCCTTGCGTTCATTAATGCAAGCACCGCTTCCACCGCCCCGTCGCCTCTGCAGGCAAAACACTTCTTAGGCATGTCTTTCTCTTCTACACAGGTAGGTGCATTTGCAACATCGCAAGGTTTGATCGTATGTCCACACTCTCGATAAATCAGTCTCCTTCTACAGATCGGACAATCCTGATGCGCGGAGTCAATCTCTAGCCACCTCGAAATACAAAGGTCGCCAAAAATGTGAGAACAGGGCAATATAGCCGCCCTCTCAACCAGCTCATCTGCTCGCGCCTTTCCGATTATTTCATTACATATCGAGCAATGCTGGGTAGACGCCAGTATCTGGTTTGGGCTTACAGCAATTACTGGTGCTTTTGAGACGTCCCTCGTTTTGTTCCAGATAGGCCTTAGGCTCTTCATGGTATTTAATGAAGCAGAAGTGTAAAGAAGCTCGCGAATGATCTAGAAAACTTCCAGAAGCTCGAACGCAAACATATAAAGTTGCGGACAAAAGAAACATCAATAGCTTCCGACTAGGCATTTTCGTCCGACCCAGTCTAGCCTTCCTTTATATGTGTGGTGGCTTTGAACTAAGCTCTGAATCACTGTTGCCTCATCTGACACTGCCTACACACCACTTCGCATATCCACGAGCTCAAATCTCCTAAGTTGGGTTCAGCCCTCATAGTACGGTAAATACACCGCGTGACAAAGTGTAAGCGACATTATTGGGACGTGCCAACTTAGCCACCGGTGTCTGACTCGTATAGTAGAGCTCATAGCCTTCTGGTGTGCCGTCTGACATTAGGTTTGAGTTATAAGTGTGTTTACTGATTAGCGCAACGTTATCGTGCTTGACTTTTATTCTGGGACAATTTTTCAGCACTATTAAACCACAGTCTGACATCAAACATTAAACATTAAATCAAAGTAACTGCTACCTTCTTCGTGATTTCAATCCAAAGAAAATACAGCGATTTCATGGTATGCAAATAGCAAAACCGTTTTATCGCGACTTTTAATGAAGACGACCTTGGTAGTAGAACCTTGTCCACAGATAATAACTCGTGAATTGTTGATAGGCGAATCGTTATATCACAAATCCAGACCCTCACCAACCACATTCGTACTTTCCTCAAAGCTACTTTCCCCAAACCCATATCCCATTATATTCATCTCAAACAGTGACTTAGAAGTACTATGCAATCCAGTAACCACCGAATCCCATGCTGCCATCTCAGTCATGACCGCGTATCTCATTTGTATCACTCATCAAAGATATCTCCCGATCCCATTGAACGCGGAAACTCCAGATCGTACATCTCCATCTCCATTTCCTCCAACATCGCTAGATGAGCCAAATGAGCTGCTCCCAGAAATGGTCCCAAAATCACTGGAATTGGAGGTGGCAATAGCCAAAGAGCAATTCTCAAACGCAACAGGATCCAACAACCGCCTGCGAATAGCAATCTGCAAAAGAGGTCTAAGGTGAATCTCGAGTCAGCTTGTAATCAGTATGCGTTTGGGGAAGTGAAGCTAGTCAAACTGCTTTGAGATAAACGTGCATTGGATGTTCTTTGTTGTTTTGACAGGCACCAGCTCCAGCTTTGGAGATGCGTGAAGTAATTCGCACTACACTGAGCTATTTTATTATTCTGAAGATGATTTAACTTACGGCCGAAGACGAAAGTCTTGCAAGCAAATCCAATGGTGATGGAGGCAGAGAATGGTGGCAATGGTGCGAGCATATAGCCCATTAAAACTGCAAGGATAGGGTTTAGCCATAGAGCCCATACCTCGATGTAAGAGGGTACATTGAATCGCTGGTTATGATACGGTCTGACAATACGATTGACAACAGGCATCAGCAGCATGAATGGTGCTTGATGAGTTCGCAGGATCGAGATGATATAGTGCAATAGATATCGGAAGAAAGCTGCCATGAATGCCATCGATCTTCGAAAGACAGACATCGTGGAGGAGGACTAGACGTTATTAGGAACGGCGGTTTGTGTCTCTAGATAAATAGAATCAGCCAATTACGTTAATTATACCACCAGGCTTCCTTTTGGCTTGAAGGCAGAACTGCATATTAGAAAGATGTATCTTACTTTGGTAGAGGCTCGGTGGCTTAATGTGATTTGATGTGGATGCAGGTTATCAGATCTTCGGCGCGTCTGCAAGTCAAACAATGTAGTGGTTAATGAGCTCTAGAATATTCCCAGGAGATGTCTGCTGGGCATAGTTCGTTCCTCCACCCTTCGTCTTTGTTAGATTCCCTGTTATGAATAAAAACAATACCGAGACCACGAGCTAACAGTTGCGCTATCCTCGGATTTTTATTAGTCCAACCGAGACCCTTGCACTAATATATATTCCTCCTGCCAAACCACACTTTGAAATCCGAGAATCAAAGGCAAGCTTGCTTGTATAATTTTTGGTAAGAAAACTTTTTAAACTCCTGTCATTGACTCAAAGTTCGTTAAGAGATTATCCTCTTCTCCTCATCACTAACATCTTCACTAGCCTGTTTGCTGTTTTGCGATTTTCCTCGCACAAAGGCAGTTGGCTTCTTCCAACAAAAGCAGACAGCGGGCGTGATTCAACACTGTGCTCCTCATTCTCAAGCTTAGGTGTATGTAATCAAGTAAGCATTGTCTACTCGATAAGGCTCTCCTTGAGCTCAAGTTTTAGGGTGGCAGGAAGTTCTTTTTTGTATAATCCCATATGCTCTAAAAAGCAAAACTTCTCATCTGCAGCAACGTAGTCATGTCGATTCCAATTGTAGCCCATTGGGGTGTTACGGTTCCAGGACGTCCACCAACACCTAGTGAGGGGCGGGCTCAGGTATGGAAATCCTTTGCTAGCCCAAGAAACCCACTGATTGTTTGACTGTAGGTGTACAGCCGTGTTGGCCCGATCTATCAACAGGCTATTAGATCTTTTGACAACGGAACTTCTTTGCAGTTTGGCCCGTTGGTGAGTCAAGATACTAACTTTCGAATTCCGATCAACTAACACCAGCCAGGATCTCATTGACGAGTTCAAAGAGGGGCATCCATTTTTTGAACAAGTTTTGCACATTGACAATGCATTGAACAATATTACTATTGTCCGGGGCCGCCACGATGGAGAGGGAGGTGAAACTGATCGACCATTCGAGAGGTTTAGAGGAGAGCACTTAGCAAAAGAGCAGTTGGCAAGAGTGAAAATTGACGAGTTCTTCTATGTTCAGACTCCCTCCAAGTTTGCACAGATTACCTCCACTTTGTCTGTATATTCGCACACCCTGGGCCAACCAAAGAAGGGAGCGGCTTACCCAGCGGAGGTTGATACACGCTTCGGAATCTTGAGCAAACCGGACGTAATTCAACATACGGCAACTCAGAGCCGTGATGCACGTCAGAGAAGTCATCTGCACTCTAACAATGTTCGAGATACTAGTCTTAGGGTCCAGGTTATCCGTCGCAACAATTTACAAAATCGTGGTGGTAGCATGCAACAACTAACACACACCCCTGATAATAACCACCACTCCAACAACTTTGTCAACAGAGGTCGGGTCAATCGTGGCCGAGGAAATCGTGTACAAGGAAGCAGCAGAGGTAATCAGCGAACTAGTCCAGTCATCGTACATGACAGACAACACGGTTTTAGTTCCATCGGCCTCCACGGTAGCCTGCCTCAGAACTTGAACGGAAACGTCTCTAGACTCTCTGGGCGATTTCATGAAATCGGTCAAGGTCGTTCTCAAAGCACACGAAGACACAACCTCCGGCTCGATGGCGATGGCATGTTTAGTCCTCCAGCTTCAAACTCATACCCTAGGCAGATGGCTGGTAACACCAGTCATGCCAACGGTTATGACTCTCGGGGTACTCAGGTAAGTCAAGAGTCCCTTGGCTAGAAGCGTGTGCATATTCAAGGCACTTCTATAGTAGATAAATGACACGAACTGATTCTAAATAGCAGGGTTCCGGCGAAATCCATGCTCAAGTTTATGGAAAAAGCGATTCGATGAACATACAAGTCAGTGACACTTTAATACTACCGGAGCTCCACAGCTTGTGGTACCTCCAACATCGAGACAAGATTAACTCAGAAAAGTGAAGAGACATAGGCTAATTCGAGGTACAGGCTGCTGGACAAAACAGCGCTCGAATCGATGGATACAAATATCTAATGCAAACACAGGTAAGTAAATATGTGCCGTATGAAATATATGCATGGGATTGGTAGAAAGCAGAAACTTGACGTGGAACTAGACTGACTGTTTGGTAGGTGTCCGACCAAGACCATGTTCAATCTTCTGGGCGGAATTTCCAAATGCACGTGCAAGTAAGTTTAATTGAGCAGTACAGGGCCAGTCATTTCATATATAGTGCACCTCCGTTGAGTTCTTTTCAAGCAAAAGCTGATCAATAAAACACAGGGTGATAACACCGTTCAATCGGGACCAGTTCTTGAACTTATTTCGCCAACGCACTTCCCACTCACTTCCGGCACTCGCTCGTAAGGGACCTCTGATTGCGATCAGCTTCCTGCTCACATGAATAAGAGGATGCTAACTGAAGCTTAAGGTTCCCAGGCTATAGCTTACAGCGAAGTACTAGAGGCTCACCAGAGTTGAGGTATTCTGGCAACGGCTTCCCACCTGGCCCGGCACCTACCGTTTCACGGGCCGAGAAAGAGACTGCAAGCTACCTCGTAAACGTCAATGAACGCCTTGCGAATTTACAACTCAATAGACCTCCAATCCGTCCGGCATCAGCCGTCAATATCCAGACTTCTCGGCTTGAGACTCGACAGCACCTGGGACACTTCTTCAGTCAGGGGACAACGCGGGAACCATCCCCAGCTAATGGAACTGGCGTTGGTACTCGACGACACATTTCTAGACAACGCATCATACGTGTACCATCTCCAGGTGTTGGTTTTCGCAGTAGCAGAGGAAGTGATTTCGCTGGCTACCAGGTAGGAGACACGAACTACAGCACGCCAGCATCTCCTCGCCCCGCTTGGTTTTGAATACGACGATAATCTTCATTTGGTTGTCGGGGAAATTTGGAAAGTTGTCGGCATTTGAAGATCTAAGATATTGGACAGGAGCAAGGAGCAAGCTAAAAGGATGGCAGGTTTGTGGAGCATCGAAGGACCAAGTAGTTATCAGGCGCGCTCACAAGGAGGCATCTTCTTGCGTGCATTAGAATAGAGTCGGTTGATCACATAGAATAGGCTTCATAGCTTCTTAATTCAAGAAGCCGAAGTCAAATAGTGGTATATATAAACCTTCGAGATCATGAGATGAAGTGAAAGGAACGGGTGGAAGTTAAGGACTGCTTAGGTAATCCACCTATCTGCCCGCTCTTGCTCCCTCCCCCACCTCATGCTTGCCAACCCAACATCACCATGACTCCTCCCTAACACAATGCGCTTCAAAACTTCTGTGCGGAATATCCAAACTTTCTCCAGTAAGGATTCCTGCTCGCATTGCCCCATGGAGACTGACGCTACCAGAGCTCACGGCTTCGCTGTCATCTTTAGGAAAGGTCGCATGGGTTCGCCTCGATGATGATATTGTGCGCTTTACCATTATCCCCGAAACTGGCACTCAAGTTTGGGCGTAGGTCTTTAAAAGCTGCTTCAGAATATAGTCGAGCTAATAATTCGAAGCTCTTTGTCGGTAGAATCCATTTTCGAGGACTACACTATCCAGTCTGCCGCCCCCAATAATACCATCAATCTCGAATTACCTCTACCACCGCTTCATCGCGCTCTAAAATCCGCACTCAACGCGTCATCCGCCTCCATCCGCCTAACCAAAAAAGATGGAGTTCCAGTGTTGTCTCTTACGATCATCACAAACACAATAAGTAGTGGGAACAGCGCTAACGGCTTCTTGAATAATGCCAACTCAGATCCGTTTAGTGACAACGCATTTCGCGAAGAGAGCCTTGAAGCAAGTCTTGGACGAGACAGGGAAGCTACGGTTACACAAGACATACCAGTAAGGGTTTTGACTGCAGACAGTGTTGAAGGAATCCATGAACCACGAGTCCGGGAACCGGACGCTCATATCATGCTCCCGTCCCTTATCCAGTTGAAAGCGATATCAGACCGTTTCACAAAGCTTGCCGTGGCTACAATACCTGGTGGCACTCGTGGTGCTAGTGCTGCAAGCACACCGAAGCTAGAATTAGCTGCCAATATGCATGGTAGTCTGAAGTTGAGTATTTCCACGGATGCCCTGAATATCTCCAGCGTTTGGACTGGCCTAAATAACCCGGAGCTGGACCCTCGACAAGCTGTTGATGATGAAGATCCTGCCGAGCATCCAAGCGCTAAGTTAAAGGCAGCTGGTCCTGAGGCTTGGTCTACAGTCAGGATTGATGGTAGAGATTGGGGTAAAGTCCTGAGCGTCGGTAGACTTGGTGGACGTGTGGTAGCTTGTGTGTTGCTCTTTCTTCTTCTTCTTTTTTACCTTGCTAATGCTGGCAGGTTTCTCAAATGAGCATGCGCTGATACTCTACGTCTATCTCCCAAGCTACGATGATGCCGATGAATCAGTATTAACAGTATGTCTGATGCTCTAATCCACCTAATGTGAGCTAAGATACCTACAGTACTACATTTCCTCGTTCAGCATTTGATTTCTTATTTCACCCTGCAAATCATACATAGTTTAGCGTTGGCGTTCCGGAAAATATACCACTGATAGTTATCATCATTATAAAGTACAGCTGTACTTACACAATTAATACTCGGCAAGACACGCAATATTCAGAGGATGCGTCTCGTACAAGTAAAATCTATTCTGTGGAATACATAATTTTGCGGCTCGGTATATTCAGTTTCAATGGCAATAGCTCAACTCTTTGCGCTAAGTAGCAGAGGACGAGAGAAACAGAGTGACTGTAAATTGAGTATCTAGCCACAACTAATACTTCCACGAGTAATCAAGACCTTATTGTCTTCTCACCAAATTGTATGTCTCTAAAAACGCCTTGCCAATAATCTCTACAGTATGTGTGTTGGTAAGCTATGCAGATAGGCAAAAAGAATGGATGGCCGACTTTAACTCAGAAGCGTTCTGAATTTGCAAGAACTTCACAGTAAAGCGGTACTTTTTTAATAAAAATATTCGCGGGTGTAAAGGACCTCTTCTGGGTGGGTAGACAGTGAGAAACACCCAAATATTCGAGGGAGAGTATGATGATTTGATGTGAGGTGACGAGACGGAGCAATGGCGCTTCATTGGGTTCGAGAATAGGGGCTTAAGCGAGCTTGGCACTTGACCATGACAGTCTCGACAGGAACAGTCATAAGCAAGAAATTTGATATTCTTTCAATGAATAAAATAAACCTAGAGAGCCATCTAGAGTTTTTGAAATCTAAAACACCGTTGCGTTTGTGTGGTTCTTTGTCCTGCAGGCTCTATACGAGACTACTCTTTCATATGGTATCCAAACCCCACAGCTACTTTGAGTAGTAACCCACAACAGCTTGTGCCATACTACCCATAGCATCGCACACAGTCCCTCGCAACTCAAGCTCTTCACATGATGGTTCTTTGCTATAAATGTCAATGTTGTTGAAACTAGGAAATATTTGTGATCTTCTAGATGTACAATCACTTACTTTAGTCTTTAGCAGGATACGTGCGTGCAAAGTTACTTTCTGTGAATTGTACCACCTCCTGTAAGACACAAATGTTGATAAGTGAGCCTGTTAATCTCAGTTATGGTCTACAAGGTTCTTGTTTATTCATATAATATGGAAAATTGGCGATTGAATTTTTATGTTACTCGTCCACTTCAAACAACTAAATTGGAGAAGACAATACTAAGCGAACTGTATTGAATGAAATAAGCTTAAATAGTTGACCAACCAATACACATAGAAACTAGATTAGCGCTTCTATAGTTAAGCTCAACCGTCTCTGTGAGTCACGAGAACAGCATATCCGAATTCTATGCATTGGCAGATAACCCAGTCCTGAAGAGCCATTAACCTACTTAATTTCTCGGTCCAGCAACGCATACTCAGCTCACTGTGGCAATCATGCAGTCCACGGTCGCCGTTGATGGCTTCCTCAATCACCTACAGCTAGAACGACATCCGAAGTTTCCCCTGTTTCCAACATTACCCAACGAACTCCAGCACATGGTGTGGAAAGAAGCGACTCGAGACGATGGCTATGGCGAGTACAAAAGAATGGTGGAAATCCGCTACGAGGCGGCGAATCTCAGACCATATACGCGAAGTGTGATACCAGACGGTATCAAGGTGCTCCTCTCAACCTGCCGAGCGTCCAATAAGGCGTATGTCCCTTTTCCATACGGGAATTTCCCTCTCCTTGAGAGATCTCTGACGGGTCATTTGCTTCTTTACATCCTGCTATCTCCACTTGTAACTATTCCTGGCGAATTAACACAGTACTAACTTGCAGCGCAGAGCGAATGAAGAATACCCCCATCGATTCCAAGTCAGTGGTTCTAGCGGCTTCCGGTTCAGTTCTTACAACGATACTCTGTTCCTTGCCGTTGAGTACGTGCTTGTGCCCATCCTCTTCGTCCAGGCAGCTCGTACCTGGATTGAAGTGGGGTGGGATACCGAGAAATCTAGTGACGCCTTGGTTCCTCTCATGTCGGATGGAGACTTGAAGAGCGTCTGGCGGTTAGCAGTTGACGACGACCTATACAACATCCTCCGTGACCGGCTTGCTGCTGAGAAGCAAGCGATGCAACGTCGCGGATTCCCTGAGCATCAACTGCAGATGGAAGCGATTCCGGCATTCAAGAACCTGGAAAGCTTAGCCATTGTCACTTGCTATACCTCAGGTCCGTGGGACGAGGATTTCTTTTGTGCCCCGGGTTGCCGGTGTCCCGGGTGCTCCTTAGAGCTGTGGAAAATGTGGGATAATGACAATGCGATTTGGGAGGCCTTAGATGATAACGAAGAGCCGGATTGGCGTGGAATGCTGGAGCTGATGGACAGAATCGACCTTCAAAACATCAGGGAGATTGACCCCGAATTTAAGGTCCCAGAGCTGGAGTATGTTATGAAGCATCCAGCGGGAGATTGGGCAATACCCAACTGGGCTAGGCGATAGAAAGTTTTAGACAATAAAAAATATGTACTGACCACTGGCGCAACTTTACTCTTCGTAGTCTTGCCGTTCTAGTGAAGTTTTAATGCATTTTGATAAAATATATTAAAATAATATGAACATTGCCGGATCTGTAGAGTTTAAAATTTCTTTCATTCTAAAAGTGTCATGAGGTATAATGAACATTGCCAGGTCTGTAGATTTTAAAATATCTTTCATTCTAAAAGTGTCACGAGGTATAATAAAAGAGAAGACCCGTCTTTCCAACACAGCTTGATATAAGTACTGAAGATATTAAGTTTTACTTTAGAGACATGGCCACGTCTGATAGAAGAGCATTCTAAATCATGTCACGTTCCTGGCTGTCAAGAGTATTTTGACTTCCTCTATAAAAGGGTAACCAAACATACATCAGGGTGTTTGGCATAAAGATAAACGCAGCCAAAAGATTACCAGTTTTAAGTAAACACGCATGTTTCTATTGTGCCGTAAAGCCTAATACAATCTAAGCCATATCTTTACGACAAATTACGCTATAAGGAACCGAAGATGATAAAGTGCGAGCTTAAAGATCCCAAGTTGTTTGGCATAACGTTCTGCAAAACTTGGAAACTTGGAAAGCATTAACAGCCCTAGAAAATTGATGTTGTATCCAGACATATCATGTAACCAGATCCTGTCTAGCTTGAAGAAATTTGTCCCAAGATAACGGAAGAACCAAGATTAGTTTCGTCCTACCAAGGTGTACAGTACAATGAGCAGAAAGTGTGAACTAAATATAGTCTACCAAAGTTGGCGGATATATAACAATGATTTTATGCGTTTCTGGTTAAGCCAAAAAAAAGGCATTTGGTTGAAGTGTTGAGACAAAAGCCAGCTACGAAAGCATAGCTAGGTAGGTAGTCAATGCCTTAGACCGACCGGGTGGGGGAAAGACAAGGGGCCCAGAAGTCGTTGGCGGTATGAGAGATGATTCCCGAGCATATCGGAGGATGATGGAGCGATCGAAGAAATGATCTAACAATCGATAGGAGGATCAGCACACGGGAGTAAAGTGTATGTTTCAGGGTTTTGTTAGGATGGGGTAAGTGGACCAAAGATCGAATGAATGAGTGAATGAGTGCGTTTGGATTGTGTGGGGTTTGGGGGAAAATCCTGGCATTTCTCCAAACCAACTTGCAGAACTCGCCTCCATGCACAATATTATTAAACCTGGACTTGTTACCAAAAGAAACACACACCGTAGGAATTGCGTAGATGTGACGGTAAGAAAGCCTGGCAATACAGCTCTAGTCTGTTACCATTAAACGGCGTACAGTGGTAGCCCCGTGGCAAATGTCCACACCCTGATGTCATATTGAAGAGAAGAACAAAACAGTAACTTAACTAGTATATGACTACTTGCTTATTAATATCTCCAAGCAACTCAATGGCAATGTGGATATACGTGATATGGTAGAGGAAAGGAAGTGCTACCACACCACACATTAGTAAGAGGCCTGCAACTCATTCAGTTACCCCCTTCTTAACCCTTATGCTTGAACTCCAACTTCCTCTCCAATTTCGATCTCGATCTGCAAAAGTCAAGAGGAACCAACGCCCAATACAGCAAGTAGACCATGATTGCAATCCAAAAGGGGACAAAAAAGCAACCAACGAGATGCGGAGACGCGTGCCGAAGGATCCGAATGAAGGCTCGCTTGACTAACCCCTGACTTCGCTTCCATACCGCATTTCTCTTCCAAGGACGCGCTTACTTAGCTCGTTCCCGCGTTGTGAAACAAAGCACTCTATCACCTACAATATCCAAACTTAAAATATATTGGTAGCCCGATCAAGCTGAGACGGAGACCTCCGAGGTTTTAACAACTCCTTTCCTCTGGTGGCGCAAGTTCTAGGAAGCTACATCCGAACCTTTCAATGTTGCTGGAGCAAAGCAGACATGATTTCATTTGATAAGAACGACGCTCAACTTTAGCGGGCCAAGGTATAATAAGGTGGATGAAAATACTCCAGTGTAGCTATCTAAAATGGGTATATATGTAAAACTATTTCTTTTTCCATGCAAGAAAGGGTATAATTCGTCGTGATCGTCAAAATTCCTCCTCACAGAATAACCGCACAGTTTCTCCCTCATTAGGTTCAGTGGTACCGGATGGCAACAGTCAGCTTTCGTAGCTCTAAACTCCAAACCCTAATTCCCTAACAGAAAGCACATTCCAAACATTCATTACAGTCGTCTATAGTGTCAAGCCTCCACAAGTATGGTGCGCTCAAAGAAAGCCACCCTCGTTGCTACCAAAAACTCCCACACTACCTCTCCAACCACATCGCTTGTCTCGTGTCTCGGAATTTATAGGTCCAGCTCCACCTCGTAGATTCACAGAACTTCTGTGTGTGAGCTTCTCATCCTCGACTCCAAATTCGCTGCTGGTTTTCCGGCTCCCATCTCGACCTGAGCTAGAGCTTGCATTGGTCTGAACCAGTAACAAGCTACTTGTAGAACTCAGCCGTCTTGCAAATTCAGTAAAGCTCAGTCTCTTTACGCTCGTGCTACTGCTCCGCTTGATATCTTTTGCATCACGATCCCCAGTTTTCAAATTTCCATTGCTAGTGCTTCCATGGAACTCTTTCGATTGGGGAATTGCAGCAGTTGATACAGAACGCGAAGGAAGGGCTAAAGACGTAGGCCGGCTGTTTCGTTTGGAGGATGATCCGGTACCAGTTCGGGGTCTTAGACCACCACTACTTGACGAAGCAGGGCCGCCGTGGAACGCAGACATAGCTTGTGGATTTAGGAACGGTATTGGAGGATCTTTCGTTTCGGGAGAAAATGGTCTTGAAGGTGACAATGGTGTTCGGCGCCCAGAAATATATTCCAAAGCTCGTTGGGCTGGTGTTGGAATAGCAATCTCTTCATCAGACATATCTAATGTATCAGCGGCGTCGTCTTCTTCCTCAAGATCATCATTGGAGGATTCGTCGGATTCCTCATCCAGTGACCAGCCACTCCGTCCAGGCCCATCGTGGACGGGCACTGTATGTTGTTGTTGTTGTTGTTGTTGTTGTCTTCGCTCATCCGATTCCCTCATCAAAACCTCAAATTTTGCAATACTGCTAATATTCTCCTCGTACTTATCTTGAATCTTCTCACTACCTGGAATACATCTCATCTGAAACGCCCTATCGAGAATAGTTTCCCGTGGACCGGGGGGCGTGGTTCCAATAGGCGGTGCATTCATGGTAACTGCGGACGCTATACTATTGCTGCCTCGCGTATGGTGTGACGAAAGCGTCGATGACCGCCCTTGGGCAGACGTCCACCCTTCTATGAACTGGTTGTCGTACCCCGAGGTAGATGCCGGGGACGGCAAATCCGACGGAAGTGTCGTGTAGTGTTTGGAATGGTTGGAACTGAAACCCATGGGTGGGTGCATTGAACTGCCACGCGAAGAAAGGTCTGAACGTCTGGAGCGTAGACTAGGGGATGGGGAAACTATAGCAGATGGCTTATCTCGGGGTGCATGAGGGTATGTGCTAGCAGTGGTGTTTTGGCTCGATGCCCTCTGTAGAAAGTCCGGCCTCGTCGAGGTGGAGGAAGAGGCATTGTCCCTCGCGAATGGATTCGAAAAGCTACTGAACATGGGACTTATAGGGCTCAGTTCGCTTTGGTAATCGTGAAAATCAGGAATTAACTGCGGTTTGATAGTGCTCTGCCAATTTTGAATGTTGTAGCGTTCTTCCGGAACAGTTCGAAACAGAAGAGTGCTCGCCCAAGGGTCCTTAGATGTGAGCCCTCCTGTTCTACTAGAGCGTCGCTTCCGGGCTATCTCAGTCGGTGCATCTGGCCTAAATTCGAGCATCATAGTGGGAAGTGAAGGCATCTGCTTTCGATGCTGAACATTCCTAATCTCGCAGGACTGGAAGACGGATATACAGTGTTGCGAGACAAACTCGAGGTCACCCTAAGAAAGTCAATGTTTATATTCCATGGCAGAAGAGTTTGATGGCGCACCTTTGCTTTGTAGATGGAGAGGTAGAGTCGCTCATCTTTCTCGTCTTCCTGTGTGACATCGACCAGACTCGGCTTCGAGGACGCTGATTTCAGGTCCTTGCGCGAGGATGCCGCCCGGGATGCGGTGTTCTGCGCTTTCAGCGATGCACCTGTACCGAAGACAACATAACGAGGCTATGCGAAAAAGTCAATTAACTGGGACGGCTGCATAGAAGAGGATGCTAACCTTCCACAATGCTCGCCCGATGAGAATCTGCCGCTCGGGAGGCACCAGCATCAAGCCCTCCATGATAATCATATTTCCCTTTGGTTTCCTTTGGATCCCTTGTTTCCCTTTGGATCCCTTGTTTCCCTTTGGATCCCTTGCTTCCCTTTCCCTTTCCCTATTCCTTTCCCTATCCCTCCCGGTTCCCTTCAGGTAACAAACAAATCGAGCCCCCTTAGAAGAGAAGAAGCGCAATATATGGACGATTAAAAACAGGATTAAAACATGATATCGAGACCTCGCAGTTCGCCCGCAAGAATCCGCACGAAAGAATGACTGGCACACACAAGGTAACGGAACGGGCAATTGATAGACAGCGTGGGATCGCTGACGATTGCGAAAGGGAGGAGGATGGAAAGGAAGAAAAGAAGGCTCGAGTTTGAATCAAGAGAAGTAATAAGAGCAAGCAAGTGCAAGTAGAGGGAGGGAGGGAGGGAGGGAGGGAGAGCGAGAGCGAGAGCGAGAGAGTGAGAGTGAGAGTGAGAGGGTCTTTCTTTGCGCTTTGACCGCTATTTATTTCTGGGGGTCTTGGGGTTGTTGGTGTGTGAGTGTGTGTGTGTGTGTGTGTGGTATTTTGGCGGTATTTCGGTGGGCTGCGCTGCTCTTAGTACTCCGAATACTCCTAGTACTATCCGGTCCTGGTTCTGGTTTCTGGTTTCTGGTTTCTGGTTCCTGGTTCTTTATTTACAGTATTGCTTTTACAGTAACCGCCCCCGGATGTATTAATATTATATGTAAGTACTGCATTTGCATTTACATCTGCGTTTGCGTTTCCGTTTCCGTTATCCACAGATCCAGATCCAGTTTCCAGTCTAGTCGGTAGATCGCCCGAGGGGTCGTCGCCCCTGGTTACACGTTTTACGAGATTGATTGATTGATTGATTGACTGACTGATTAATTAATTGATTTGACTTGGTTGATTGACTGATTGATTTGTCTGATTCATGCGAAGGACTGGACTATACTATATTTACCATATACACTTCAGGACAGTCGGTTTGATGACAAGTATTGTATTATTACATTATATTATATATAGATAACCTTCGGTTCTTGGTTCTTGGTTCTCGGTTCTTGGGATATGCGTGATGGGGGAGGGGGCTTGGGAGTAGATGGGATGATTTGCGAGCCGGCCGCGGTGGAACGATCACTTTGAAAGAGGGGGAAGAAGAGGTGAGATTGAGATTGAGGTTGAGATGAAGTTAGTTAGTTAGTTAATGCAGCTTCGTTGCAACGACGGTAGAACTTACCCTGAACCAAAACCAGGAGCAAAGAAAAGGGGGAACACTAAACAACCTTCGGCATGAAAAAACGTGTGCATATGGGTGTGTACATATGCACTATGCAGGTATGACCAGGCAAGCAATTCATGCAGTGGAAGGTGTTTTGGCTACTACTATCCTGGATGGATTGGATGGATTGGATGGATGTGGATAGATGTGGATAGATGCATGTACAGTATGTACTGTACGGGCTGGACTGGGGAGATAGTGGGGGGGCCCCTATATATTGAGAAGTTATTCATCTATATTATGTATAGATATATATACATGGATAGATGGATAGTGATATAAATAGATAAATATATAGATATGTACGGAGGTAGAGGTTTAAACAGAGAGAGAGAGATATATATATATAATATAGGGAGATCACCTTGATGTATAGATGTATAGATGTATAGCTGTATAGATGTATAGATGACATTAGGTACAGTACATACATAAAGAGAGAAGATATAGATATACACTACATACACTATATACATATACAGATACATATATATAGATAGATATACATTGTATTTTATAGCCATTATATTGTTTCTATTATATCTAATAAGAACTCCTGTAAAGTATTATACAGGACAGTAGTATACATGCATACCTTATACTTACATATATTCTATGTACAAGTCCCCAGAGATTGAATCGAAACCAGAACCCCTATCTGTCTGTTGTATATTCTCTCGCCTATATGAAGTGATCACAACTTTTGACTCGATTGTTGCCGGCGCCTTTTGCCTTTTGCTTTTGCTTTTGCCCTTTGCCCTTTGCCTAAGCTGGCTTCTTCTAATGGTTCTTTGACGACCATCCATCCATCCATCCATTATTTGTCACAGAGGTTGCTAAAGACTCCCGGCTACTCGTCCATGTCCTGGTCCCGGTCCTGGTCCTGACTACAGTACTCCAGATCTACCTGCTGGTGTCCAGTGTACACTAATGCTGCCAGCATGCAGGTTTTACTTTCTATCTAATATCTCTCCATTCACAGAACATGCGCCAGTGTGCTCTGGCCCTGCATTAACCTCCTCAGCCCGTCACTTAGTGTGCGCGGTCTCTCTCCATCCCCTCTCCGCAAGCCGTGATAGTTCATCAACGTTCGTGCACTAAGTTACCACTACTGTATAGTACGTACTACTGCTGCTGCTGCTGTTGCTGCTCATGCACATGCCATCCAAACAGATTTTGGTTATTTCATGCGAGTTTGTCTACCTACAGTACGTACGGTAATTTATCATAGATTAGCAGCTAGCAGAATCTAGACGATGCTACATCTTTATCCGCGTCCAAAATTACAACGTATGCATGTAAAAACTTCAAGCTGCGTGCTCCAATCTGTACCGTCAATTTAGCCACGGGCCAGCAAACGAAACAGCACTGATGACTTCAGCAAACGCCGGAAGGACGGAAACACCAGATTTCCCAAAAGCCAAATTCGTTTGACACTCCAAAAAAACCATCGTAAAAAAACTCAAAATCAGGGGGTCAGCTCAGGATCAATAGGCGGCACTATCAAAAATGGATCCTTACGTAGCTTCGGCTCTTCGTCCGAACTCTGAATAGTCTCGAGAGTGAACCAGGCGATGCCGATATTTACCTTCCACTGGAATAGGGAATAGATATTCTTGCTTTTGCGCGATCCCGCCCCATGAACCATGATTGGATCATATAAGACGTGTTAAGGTTCCCAGCGTTGTTAGTTTATGCATTTCCTTTCCGAACCGACTGTGGACGATCAGTACCGGGCCGTACCAGGAAGGTCTCAGCTTGTAGAAGCTTTGCCCCAATGTGGCGCTCGATACTTTGAATTCTTACAAGTACCGTACTGTACATCCATCCACTCCATACAGTCAGTCCTTGTCCCCATAGATGTCCACTACTTATATCCTTAGAAGTACAGGACCGAGAGTACTACGTTGTGTTTCTCCAACCGAGTCATCCAAAACTCTAAGACCGACCTGCATACAATCTTCATCATCTCTTTTTGTCTGGGCGAGAATCCTTTGGCCTAACTAGGTCCTGCAGTATCCTGTAATTGCTGTATGATTTGGCCCCTGACAGCGGCTCCACAACTTTCCAGAAAACTTCTTCTCACCTGTCAAATGTCTCATCTGCTCATGGTCTCAGCAGCCAGTGGCGGCCAGGTCAAGCAGCCGAGGATCTCGTTTGCCTGAATTTCGATCAGGCAAGATGGCAGGTCTCAAACCAAGGCCAACTAACGCCAGCTAGATAGTTATCGGGCAGGTTTAGTATTGTAGGTGGGAAGAGCGCAAGGGTTACGAGTCAAGTTGGGACAAGCACCGAATACAGTTCAATACATCATGCATTCTTACCCTTCAAAAACAATCCCACCAAGCAACGAGGAAGCTGGGTGCAGATCAGGGGCACAGCTGTAAACAAGCAAAATCTGCTACATCAAAGTTGGCACTGCAGATTGACGGAAAATAACATCGGGGCTATCATCATTTGACCCAACTTTTTCCTACAGCCGTCTTGCGACGTGATATCCTCCGTCCGGACGACACCCACGAGAGAAAGTTTATGCTCCCTTCGGCAGGCCGGCCGGACCGCCATCGGCTTGATTATGCATCCTTTGGTTGTCCGAATTCCGTTTCGAAAAGTTTCTGGTCGCGCAAGTTACTTACCCAAAAGCTCCTGCGTCGGCCATGCAAGCCGTCTTTATGCAGGTCTTACCTAAAGGGACCTCTATGGTATGAAAAGAAATGAAGTGCGATTACGTTAGCTGAGAGGCAACTACAAAACTTCTATTTGATGCTCAAAACATGTAACGTTTAACTGCTTGCATTTCATCACCGCCAGAGTGGCAAAAGATCTCAAAAACTTTGGGTCTGTAGTCTCTCTTGCTTGCTGACTTCGGCTCTCCCCTCTTATAGGAAACCAGATCCTGGATATGCATGAGCAGATGAACCTTGTGGGGGACAGTCAGACTACACTCTACCGCCCCCATATCAATATTCATGACATATTTTAATGGATTTGTGTACTACTTGCACTTGCTGTTTTTGCTGAACCTCTTTTGTGATTGGACTTTTGGTACATCGATGTATTCTTGAGATTTCAATTAATGTTCAACTTGCTAGTTTAATAAAGGGCAAGCACTGAATTATGGACACATTTTTGGGTCATACATTCGGGAGTGCCTTCTCTTCTACTCAAGCTGTTTTGAGTAACAGTGATAAGGTTTTCATGTCATTACTTTAATGCTGTAAAATTAACCCAGCGCAAAGCAAATCTTTAACGAACTTGGTGTGTTTATGTTTACCTATATATCTTGTATTTATGCATTTAGGATTTAGGATTTAAGCATGGTATTTGTGAGGACTCAACGTCCGACGCACCTTCCTTTAGCAACAGTAGAACTTAGGTATGAGGTCTTCAAGACCTTAGTAAAAGAGAATCAGACACTTTTACTACCTTTTCAGACTCACTACTGTGATCCCTGATAGTATTTGACAAGAGTTTATTCTCTTGTAATAGGCCAGACAAAGCCCAAGACAGTCTTTGATAATTCTAAGAAATAGCGTCTCACAAAGCTGTGTCGTTGATGGCCCTTCGTAGATTGTTAGCAGGCAGACCATGATGTACAAGTAGGATATGAAACTTTAGAAGATATAGTAGTTACAACTCTTTCAATGGGTTCTGGTGGTCTCGCTATAATAACCTCTCAACATGGTTTAGCTATGTGACTTGCGTTGAGGGTTTATTGTTTTGCTGCATCATTACAATACAGTCTAGTCTCTATGGCTTTCTCAACAATGTTCTTCACAATTATCACTAAAGCTACACAAAAGCCATTAATACTATATGGCACAACCCAAAACCTAGCCACCATCATTCCCTATATCACCAAAACTCTATATCATCCTACAAAACACCACTACAATGTTTCCTTGCACAATCGCTCTTCAAATTCACCCGCCAGGCTACCACCATTCACTCCATCTTCAAAACGCTCCAAGCGGACAAACCTTTTTCTTTTCACAACCGAATACAGCAGCAGCAGCAGCAGCATTAAAACCCTAAGAAGGTTCATTCGGGACATAAATCAAACCAAACAAACAAATGGGTTGGGTAGTTTAATGGTTCAAAAACACCTCCTTACAATCGGCCGTGGCGCGTTTTTTGGATAGTTGGCCCGTCGAGGGTGTTCTGTACATTAGAAGTCCACGGTTGGGGTACAACGGGAGGAGCACGGGGTTCGATTCTCCGCCTGATCAAAATTCCTTTTTGTTTTTTTTGTTTTTTTTGGCTGAGCACCTTTCTTTTGGCGGTGGTGGAGATGGTAGAGTGAGCAAAGGCTTGCTGTTTCATTCACGCTGTCCATTCTTTCTTTCTATCTTGTATACTTTTCCATGATGAAGTTGTGCTGGCGAAAAGAAAGAAACCTTTTGTATGTGCGTCCTCTGTTTTTGATAAGATGGTATTCAAGGAGACGAGAATAGTGAACTCGCTTTATTATAGATACTTGATCTCTAGCATAATGCATAGAGCAGATCCATTACCTTGTCTTGAGATGTTAACTAATTCTGTGAACACATGTAGTAATGATTCATGTCACAGTGCTTAAAATAAGTATAGTTTTGCTCATGCGCTCATTGAAAGAGTTGTTTATTTTCCTGCTAAATTGGGCAAAACAACCTCTACGGGATGCTAGATAGATTGTAATTAGCTTTATGTCATTCTCGTCCTTTCATTATGAGCTCCACCATGTCCTCTTGGTGAAGCTAGATCCTAAGAGGTGTCTCTTGTACAGTTGATGAAACAATCTCGGAGTTTATGTTGACAATTGTGTTCAGTCCCACAACACCAGAAAGGCTTTCAGGTACATATATACCTCACCCTTCAATCTTGTGAATATATTGTGAAATATATAAAGCATTTTGGGCCAAGTTCACAGGCAGGGGAGGCTATTTATAGGCTAGTATTTATGAGTTCAGGGTTTCTGTTTGACGAAATACACTTCCATTGATCAATTCCCAAAAGCTTTATGATACACAGCCCAAGCAGTTACAATTGAAGCCATCAACAGCCCCATCTACCCTCAATAATCTTCCTTGAATAAACAAATCAATTAGTCATAGTAGTGGCGTTCGCAAGGATTTCCTGCTGATTCATAAACATCCTTCAAAGAACTGATGGACGGACAAGAAATTATGACTAGAGTTTTGACCCGGAGATATGATTTCTTGTTATAAGAGCGCGAATGTGCCATAAATCCAGATTGAGATGTTCCCCTGAGCAAAGACACGATCAGAACATTACTAGAGAATTACAGAATAAGGTGAGATCATACAACGTACTCTATGCTATCATAGCTGAAGTTATCGTCATATTAGATCTATTGGAACTTAGGTCTTTTTCCAAACCATTGGCCGTGGCCATTTCATGCCTGTTAAGAGGCTATTTTCTTGTTTCGAGAACCGTAGCTCATTCCCATACTAAATAGAACCACTAGCCCATAGCTATTGAGCCACCGCTTCAAAAGAAACGCCACCAGATGAACATGAGTATGAAGACTGCTAATCCTCCCAATGGCCCATATTGCTTCAACAACAGCTCCCAGTTGATCCTCACAGCTGCCTTCCGGTACTTCAGACTATCCTCTCTCAGCCGACTACTAACCTCTCCCATGCGCTCTAAACTATCCCCTCTATACAGCAAATCCTCGATATTCTTCGTCATCACCTTGGTTACGTCCCGCAGTTCATCATTTAGTTTGTCCAAGTTTTGCGTGGCACGGGTATCAGAGTATGTGGCTTTTGTGCGAGATATAAAAGTGTCAAACTCCATGAAGGCGTAGGGACGAAGACTTGGAGATAGGACTTGGGATGATGAATAGGTGGTGGAGAACTCGTTGGAAAGGTCTGAGAGATAGGTGAATGCCAACTTTCGAGGGTACGACTTTTCGGCTATGCAGAGGTAGACGATTTCTTGAAAGATGAGGTAACTAAAAAGGTGAGTTAGAAACAATAAGTACACAACTTTTACTCCAGACTCTCCAAAACATGAATCCGAGGCCCTCGCAAATCTGCAGTAATAAATGTAGAAGAGCTATAGCCGTAGCCTTGCCTGACCAAGGCTATCTAGAATTTGCCAAAGACAAGGCATCCCGTAGGCTAGGGAAATAATTCTTCTGAAAGACCTGTCACTAGCAGTTCCCTCCTAGATAAAATTTGACATCCTATAACAGGAAATCTTATTATAGAAGCAGAATGTCGAGACAATCTCGCTTTGATGCTTCCAATTGCCACTTTTGGTCAAAATTTCAGTGTACGTACTGTAATGTGTATGCGCCACTCTCAATACTGGCTTGTGATTCGGAATTTCGATTTAATCTTCGGAGGACCATCTTAACCTGAGACTTTATCTCGGCGAGGGAGGATTCAGTCTAGTTGATCCAAGTTAGTATGCAAATTTTCGGTGCAAGGGGCGCTCCTTACCTGTTCATCATCGACGGAGGCACAAAGCATGAGACCTGCAAGTTGGCGTCAGCTATTGTAGAATCGAGCTTTAAACGAATAGTAGTACCATCCAGCCTAGCAATTTGTGTAGATCTGATCATTTTGAATATCCTGTGTATTCCTAGAGCTTCAATCTGTTATCCCAGAAGTTCTAGTTGTGTCCTTAATCCTATGGCTGTCGAGCGCAAGCTTCTGACCTTCCAAGAGGTGCTTTGATGTCAAGTTCCTGCAGGCAGAGCCACTGTAGGTTACAGTAGTATGGTATAGCTGGCAAAGGTTGCGAGAGGAAAATTGCTTCTAGGTTGCAAATTCAAGCTGGCCTCTTTATCATTGCGAATAAATCCGAGGCTCAGGGTCATTGGTGCATGTATGTGGTAAGGTTATGCCTGACGCTCGGGCCACTCTTCTGGGGTAGCCTTATACGTTGTAAAACGTACACGCTAGCCCTATGCTAGCGCTTTCTCAACGTGAACCAAACTATAATTGGCAACCCAACAACATGAACAAACAACATCAAATCTGAACCCGATCAATAAGAACTTCAGAATGGCTGGTACGGCCAACGGCAAGCCCAAACGCTCAGCACCTTCCCCTAGTGGCCGGGCAAATAAGAAATCCAAAGGAGATGCCATATATGACGATCCTGATGCTGTTTTGGAAAATAATAAATCCCCACTATACGAGGAAGACACCGATTTGATGGTAAGCAACAGTTTCCAAAACATCACGTGGAAAAATCTAACATATCTCCAAACAGGCAGTCCTCAATCATCCCAAGGCATTGGCAATCATGATAGCAGACTCATCAGAGCCACAGTCTCCACTTTCGTTCGCCAAATCAGAGCAGATGAAAACAGATATTGCTGCTTTCAAGAGTGATGGTCGCGGCGGTTGTTATGATAGAGATTGGGTTAGACAAGCCTTTGCAGCATCGGCGAGTCGTGCGAACGGGGAGTACGCAGATTACGAAAAGGAGAGATTTGAAGCAGACTGGGGAGACGCGAAAGTAGAACAGAACGATGATGACCAAGGTTCTGAGCAGAAAGAACCACCTCAAGAATGATCGGGTGCGTATATATCGTGATAGAAGAAGCAGTAAGTGATTTTCGCGTTCGTGTCCTTCACAGAAGTGTCACAAGTTGTGACACTTTCTTAGTCAAGATCCTTCCTTTAGTATCTCTACTCTCATACCGGATCCTACCATACCTTCCATCTATATTGTATGTCTGCGACTAGAGCCAAGTATCTACCAGTTCTTCGGACGCGCAATACAAAAACGAGCAGATTAGACTATTTGTCCTCTGACATAACCTTATAATTGGGTGTACCTGTTCGCCTCCTATCAACTGGTAAGGCTGGCCAACAGCGATAGCGGAGGGGATCTAGTTTTAACAAAATAGTCGCAATTAATGGAGTTCCATCAAAGAGGGACGAATCGGGCATGTCCTCTGTGCGAGGTATCAGGATACGCAAAAGAACCGAATCCTTACAATCCGTTGCCAATCCTTGATCTTCCTTGATGTTGATAAAGCCAGAAGTTTTTCTGCCATATCATATCAATTATCTATCACCTAGAAAGATTGCTCCATACTATTCATGGCCAGATGGATATACTAAATGATTTAGTTTAGAGGCTACGAGAAACATCATGGCGGCCAACTTATAGATTCTCTGGGAGGCAAAGTGTCTCTTCGATAATTTCTATACTGCTAGAGAAGGACGATGTTCTATAACCATAGCTATAGCGTCGTATGCTGCAAACTAACCTTGTGGTGCTTCAATGTATGTGCCTCGTCATTATCCGAAGTGCAGAATTTCTCGCATTGCTGGCATTTCACTATCATATCTTAGTTGTGTTATATTGTATTAGGAAATGGCGAGAGATTCTTAAGACCAATTACACAGATGTTGCGAGTACAAATTACCAGCGATGGCTGAAGTACGTAGAGTTATTTCACGCCTCGCCTTATTTCATTCGTCACAATATCCAACACTCTTATATTGTGTCTTGGACAGACTTCTGTGCCACTAGCCTGCATTGTCCTCAATGCTACTCAGCCTTGGTGACCTGAGCGCTCATTGTCCCAGTTACATTGTAGTGGGGTTACGGGGTAATTCGATTCTACCGCAGGTTCATACGAAGGCACAGTTTTCTTCTTGAGCTGGGGGTTTTAGAACTTTGTTTCTATACCAGAGATGCAGTTTTGGCATATTTCTACTGCTCCTGGACCTCTGTATTGCAAAACAGAAAGAGTTTATTGAATATCTAATATTCGGATTTTATATACCGTTCTTTCAAATCATCTTAAGTTTGGCTAGGTGTGTATGCTGCGGCGTGGTAAATCTCCTTTCGGATATCGAAGTCAGGGACCGTTGCTGGAAAGCCACCTTGATCTTGAGCACCCCTCTTACAGACAAGTCTGCACTATTTTTATAATTTGTCGGATCATTAGGAGTTACATCCACATTGTAAGATGCGGGCGATACCACTCGGATAGTTTTTTGCGTGCTCCCCATGTTATTCAGAATGTCTAAGATTGGTACATCGGGAGACTGTATAAGGCGCCACAATCCCCAATTCTCCATATCATGAGCTCTTAAGTAATTGCTTCGAACTCTGTCTGTCCTTTCCGTAATTTAAACACGCTCGCAAGTATGGCTCTTCTGCTTCTGTTGCTTGCGACTGCTGTACAAGCGACTTATCCCATACAACCTCCTCCCGTGTACTCAAATTCACCAACTTGGAACACTAAACCTTCAAATATCACCCAAGGGACATCACTGCTAAACCCATCAACTAAAACAACTACTCCGTCAACGATTACTCCTCCTGCAACCCTACCATCATCTACCACCATTTCCACCCCCACCCCCAGTTCAAATCAACTTTCAGACTCTGGATATCATCACAACAGCTCGAGCCTAGAGAGTCAATGTGGTGATATATATACAAAAGATTATCTATCATTTTTCCAAGCCGCTCCCCCTACTTCTTCTTTTGTTTATACAGCACACCCACCCTGTTGTGGTACGTGTGAGCTCTTCGGAGCCGATGTCCAAGTATACTTTTGGCCTCCGGCAGGTGGCTCTAATACCTCGACTGATACATCAATAATGGTCGATTCTTTAGGCTTTACTTTGTGAGTGGTTCTGGGATTCAGGTGCAATGCGAAACTAACTCTCGGCAGCCATTCGCCGTCCATATACGTGGGGTTCAAGTCACTTCATGCAACAGATTTGTGTAGTACGGGTAAGACCGTGACTACGACAACCCTCGCTTTTTCCGTAGGAGAACTATCTACGGATATTGGCTATAGATACGATAGAGAGCTCTATCTCACAAACCCACCCTATATTCCTCCAACATTCACCAAAGCTGTATGGGGAGACCAGTAGGTTGATCTATCTTAGCAATATCAGTATGCTAATACGAATATCAGACATCAATCTTGTCGAAATATCACTACTACTTTTTGGCAAAGACGCCGTGTTGCAGAAATGCTCACGGCTGTTGACGAGGCGCAAAAGTCAACTCTAGATCACTACACTGTTTCATATAATCCATGTTCTCCCACGATTGCTGTTCCAACCGGTCTCTTCCAAGCTCATCCCTTTTGGGTGAGTTGTAGCCCAGGGTATGTCAGGTTCCTTCGACAGAAACATCCAGAGAAATATTCTCTCACCATCCATTCAATATCACCATCGATATGGCTCTTGAAAATCGACTAATTATAGTATAGTCTAGCAGGATTCTATGACCCTCCATCAGCACTTCGACCATATACTGGAAGCATGCCAGCGCCTACGCAAATGCCACAACCACAACCCACTTACCAACCATATCCTGCACTGCCTATCAATGAAGCAGACCCTATTCCACCTCCAATTGCTCCAACTCCATATCCAACTCAATCTCCGGTGCCCGTAGTTGTCCCTAACCCAGACGCACCTAAAGATGCTGATTCATTACCTGTTAATAATGAGGTACACATCGGTGTGCCGCTCACTGATAATATAGTACCAAATAAGGCAGAGGCTGAAACACCTACCGCTAGCGAGAAGTAAGTTGATATTATTCCGGTTGTTCTATCTCCGTGCCCAAGCCGGTGACTCAGAATTTATCTTTTTCAATATAAATACTGACTTCATTTACAGTCAACCCGCGAAGCCTGCTGATCCAGGTTATAGCACGTTACAGCCTGATCCCGGAAACATACCTCTTCCTTCGTCAGGTTATGTTACTACGGATCTGTCTCACCTTCCAGAAAATAATGATAAACCAATCCCTGCTCCGGGATATGTAGCAACACATTCACCAAACAATCCGGGAAACCAGCTTCCATCTCCACCAGGCTCCATCGCAACACACCTACCCAACGGCCCAGGAAACCAGATCTTACCTACTACGAGTAGCATGTCCCCTGATGCAATTAACTCAACTGGTTCCGGCGACAAGAACAAAGTCCTGGCTGCAAGTCCAACCCCACCAATAGGTGACGTTGGTGTAGGCGGAATGATCGCAAGTCTTGGAGGGTTCGACGGAGCTGTGGCCTCAAGTAAATCACCTATATCCATCTACGGAAATACAACACATAAAAATGAGACTGTGGAGTTTCAAGGGGCAGGTCGCAGAGTTGTGGAGGCGGGACTATGCCTTTGGGGAATTACGTTAGGTTGTACAGTATTGGCCATTGGATTGTTGTAATTAGGATGTATTTAGGTAGACCTGGGACGTCTTTGTCAGATCTTTAAGTATCTATACCACATAGCGCTTCTTCATGTATATAGCAATAGGGAATGGTAGTCTTGATGATCAAAATGTAACCTGATGAAAATCTGGATGGGCTGGACTTTTGCTGTGAAGTAATAGCTCTACTTTGACGTGTTTTCTAGTCATTAAAGAACAGCACTACAGAAATTTACATAAAAGCGAGTTTTTGTTTTCGGTGGAAAGATGAAAACGGTATAGAAAAAATGACCTTCTGGCATATCATTGTCAACGAGAGGGAGTTCTGGAAACCACGTGAATGCAA
>Ga0247734_1000585_pt1 | contig 30739 bp, 26 predicted proteins | sample UWRJL103311B2_FD_180933 | JGI IMG/M metagenome (GOLD analysis project Ga0247734, IMG submission 180933) | Plant litter microbial communities from Arlington Agricultural Research Station in Wisconsin, United States - UWRJ-L103-311B-2 | ecosystem: Environmental > Terrestrial > Plant litter >...
GTATTTCTTCCCTAAGCTACGATAACTTAACCCATCTACCACTCGGTCATGAATAAGTTGGGCCATTGTTTTTTTGTCCATTTGTTTACTTTTTTGTGTAAACCTATTTCAGGACAAGACACACTAATGTGATTGTTTAATAATATCAATTAAACTCATTAATAATAAGTACTTTATGGATTTAAAGCTAATTTTACGCAGGTGTTCATTTTCTCCGCCGTTGTTGGTGTTTGAAAACTCGTACGAGTATGTCAAGTAGACTTATTAATGGATGACCTTAAGCTATTGCTTTCTTTATCGCCCGTTCTAAAATGTCAACGGCTTCTTCCATTTCCTTTAAATTCATGGATGCAAAGCCGAGGCGTACAAAATGGTGCTGGCAGGTATCGTCGTAAAAATAATCGCCGCAACGGCTCAGGGTTAAACCCATCTCTGCAGCTTTATCAGAAACCTTAGCGGGGCTTAAGGCGTGCTTATATTCTGCCCAAACGGCAAAACCGCCATTGGGAATGGTAAAGCTGAGATAATCGCCCAGTTTCTCCTGTAACAAGCGGCAAAGGGTATCGCGCCGTTCCTGGTAAAGCTTGTTAGCTTTTTTAAGGTGGCGGCCAATATCACCGTTGCGTAACAGGTTAGCCATGGCTTCTTCTAAAAGTTGCTCGCCCTGGCGGTCAATCAGGCGGCGTAGGCGGGTTGCCTGGTTTATAAGGTTTTGCGGGGCCACCATAAAACCAATGCGGATGCCTGATGCTACGGTTTTACAGAACGACCCTACGTAGATCACGCTGCCATAATCGTCGGCACTGGCAAGGGGCAAAATAGGGCTGCTGCTGTAGTGAAAATCATAATCGTAATCATCCTCAATAATGGCAAAGTTGTATTTCTTGGCCAGTTCCAGCAGGCGCATCCTCCGTTCGGAACATAAGGTTACTGTAGTAGGCTGATGGTGATGCGGGATCACGAAGAGCATCCTCACGGGCCCGGTTTTGCAAATAGCCTCTACGGCATCTATGCTGATGCCAAATTCATCAACCGGTACAGTGGCAATTTTTGCGCCGGCCTGTTCAAATATCTCGTTGGCCATGGTGTAACCCGGGTCGCCAACTATAACGGTGTCGCCTTTATCAATTAATATTTGTGCAGAAAGATACAGCGCCATCTGCACCCCTTTGGTGATCAGGATCTGGTCGGCAGTAACATGCAGGCCGCGGGTTTCCGAGAAGAATTTGGCCAATTCTATCCGCAGGTTTTCAGAGCCCTGCTCGGGGCCGTATTGTAAATATTTGGCGGTAAATTTATAGCTCGCCAGCCGGCGGTACTCGCGTATCATGGCTTCCAGCGGGGCAATGCGGGTATCGGGGTAGCCGTTGTTAAATACCAGGTTGCCTTCTGTAGCCGGTTTAAACATATCCAGGCAAATGATACGGCTCTCATCCACGGTGTAGTTTGTTTTACGCGCGTATCCTCCGGGATGTGCTTCCTCGGTAATGGGGCGCGGTGCAATGTTGGGCAGGTTTTTGGCTACAAAAATACCTTTACGCGGATATACATCTACCCAGCTTTGCGCATACAGTTCATCATAGGCGGCAACTACTGTTTTGCGGTGAATGTTGAGCGATGCCGCCAGCATGCGGCTGCCGGGCAGGGCCACGCCGGGTTTTAAAGTGCCTTTGCGGATGGAGCAGATCACATCATTAGCTATTTGCAGGTACACGGGCACCTGCAGGTTCTTATCTACAGATACAAGGCTTTCGAGTAATTCCATCTGGACTATCGTTGTTGTAAATTCTGGACTATGCGTATAGTCCACCAAGTACGTAATTTTATCTCAATAAATAAAACAAAATCATGCAGGTAACCGGCAATTTTAAAGCACAATCTGTTTTTTTGAGGGCGTCCGTCGGGGCGAGTTACTTATGGGCCAGTGCTGATAGACTGGGAGCTATTGGCGCACACGGCCAGCCGCATGTAGGCTGGGGCGACTGGCAGCATTTTATGCTTTACTGCAAACAGATCATGAGCTTTATGCCCGATGCATTGGTAGCGCCATTAGCAGTTGTGGCTACCACTGCCGAGATAGCTTTCGGCCTGCTTCTGATCCTGGGTTTGTTCACACGCATCGCTGCAATTGGCAGCGGCTTTTTAAGCTTATGTTTCGGCCTGTCAATGGCGCTTTCCTTCGGGATAGATTCGCCATTAAATTATTCGGTATTTACGCTGAGTGCTGCAAGCTTTTTGTTGGCCACCACACCGGTTTTTGCCTGGAGCCTGGATGCGCTGCTGCAACGCTGTGTGCAAAATCGCCTTAATTATTACGGCGGGAAGGATTTGATAGATATTATCAGGTAGTTTATAAGCTCTATTTCTATCAACCATAGCGGTGAGTTTGAAGGGTTGAGTGTTCGAAAGAAATACAAGAGTGAAGGGCATGTGCGATTCCTTCCCTGGGAAAGGAGAAGGAAGGGTTAAAAGTCCTGTCCTTTGGAGAGGATAAGGTGAGGACTAACAAATTTCATTTTTCAACATATATAATACCATACACAATGGAAACCACATCACTCAATAAACCCTCTACTTTACTTGTTGTTGCAGCATTTGCAACAGTTTACGTGGTATGGGGTTCTACCTACTTTTTTATACAGATGGCTATCCAGGGTATGCCGCCTATGCTGATGGGGGCTATCCGCTTTTTTACGGCGGGTGTGCTGCTGCTTGCCTGGTGCTGGTTTAAGGGCGATAGGGTGTTTGTAAAGAAAGATATTGTTACATCGGGTATCAGTGGCCTGCTAACGCTTTTTGTGGCCACAGGCATTGTTATATGGGTAGAAAAGTTTATCCCCAGCGCTATGGTAGCCATTATGGTATCGGCCAACCCAATTTGGTTTGTTGTTTTAGATAAAGCTAACTGGAAGATTAACCTCCGCAGTAAAACAACCGTTGCCGGCCTGGTGCTGGGTTTTGGCGGTGTATTGCTTTTATTTGGCGAGGCCTTTAGTAAATCTATTGCAAAAGGGATGGAGAAAGAGCAACTGATAGGTTTGTTGTTGCTGATTGCTGGGCCTGTAGCCTGGTCGGCAGGATCATTGTATTCTAAAAAGGCATCCGGCAATGCGCCTGCAAGGGTAAACACTTCCTGGCAGATGATTGTTGCCGGGCTGGCGTTTATTCCGGCAAGTTTTATCCATAACGAGTATAGCGGGTTCCAGCTGAGCTCCGTGCCTTTGCAATCATGGCTGGCGGTTGTTTATTTGATCTTCTTTGGGTCGATAGCGGCATTCAGCGCGTATGTTTGGCTGCTGCAGGTAAGGCCGGCTACGCAGGTAAGTACGCACTCTTACGTTAACCCGGTTATAGCGGTGATACTGGGTGTACTGTTCGCCGGTGAAGTGATCAGCTGGATGCAGGTAATTGGCTTGTTTATTATTCTCCTGAGCGTGCTGCTGGTAAATTTAACCAAGTATTCGTTTAAAAAACCGGTTGTTAAACCTAAGCCGGAAGAAAAGAAAATAATTGTGCAGGCTGATAAATTAAGCTGCGCGAATTAATGATCAGCGTTTTGGTTTAGTTAATGTGTAAGGCTGATGATCGTAAACGGTTATCAGCCTTTTTTGTTATACAGCTTCTTTAGCTAACAGGATAATCTCCTTACCCTCCACTACCTGTTTAGCGTATGGGTAATTTACCACGCGCATCATGGCTGCCGCCAGCTCCTGCAGCGTACAAAAGCCGGTAGGGTAGATGGCCCTGCCAATGGGGAAGAACCAGTTGATGTATTTATAAAAGCTATGCGTTTTTGTTAGCCCTTTTATGGGTTTGATAAAGCCTGGGCGAAAGGCGTATGCCTGTTTAAAAGGCAGCTTCATTATATCATTCTCGGTTTTGCCCTTTACGCGCGCCCACATGCTGCGGCCTTTTTCGGTGCTGTCTGTACCTGCGCCGGAGATGTAGCAGAAGGTCATATCCGGGTTGCGCCTGCTCAGCGTTTCGGCCACGTGCAGGGTTAGCGTGTAGGTTACTTTGGTGTAATCAGCCTCGTTCATCCCAACGGAGGATACGCCAAGACAAAAAAAGCAGGCGTTATACCCGCTTAAAGAACCCTCAATGGCCGAAAGATCATAAAAATCGGGGTGGATGATCTGCTTAAGCTTGGCATGCACCATATCCAGCGGTTTTCGGTTGATGATAAGCACCGTTTCTACCTGCGGATCGTTCAGGCATTCGTGCAGCACGCCTTCGCCCACCATCCCGGTAGTGCCGGTGATAATTGCCCTTATTTTTTCATCTGTTGCCATAATGTAGATAAAGCAGGATTATTAGTGATTGTTTAGATTTAATTGCGTTTATATATTTAAAGTGGCGGTGGCCTTATCGCCGCTTTGTAAACCGCTTTATTTCCCCATTAGCCCGTCGCCAAATTTCAGCAGCAGGTTAAACAGGTCCTCATACTCGGTAAGCGGCAGGGTAGCGCTTATGTCGTAAATATCATGGTAGGCTTTTATGCCGCCCAGCGTGTACATAAAAAATGCGGGTACGCCTTTTTCGGTAAAAAAGTAATGGTCGCTGTTGGCGGCTTTTCCGCGGGAGTTTACCTTAACCAAATAGTTTCCCTTTTCGTTCACCTGTTTCAGCAGGGCAAATTCTTTGGGATAAACAGAAGCGTTTACTACCGTAATGCCATCCACGCCGGTACCTTCCAGATCGAGATTGACGAGGAAGCGGATGTTCTTCAGGTCTATCAGCGGGTTTTCGGTAAAGTGTTTGGAGCCGAGGATACCGGCCTCTTCACCTGCGAACAGGATAAAAGCAATAGTGTAAGGCTGCGGGTGCTGCGCATAATATTTAGCTAAGCTCAATACTTGCGTAACGCCGCTTGCATTATCATTTGCGCCGGGGAAATAGGTGTTGCTGCCCATGCCACCCAAATGATCGTAATGCGCGGTGAATAGAATCACCGAATCGGGTTTGGAGGTGCCCCTTACCACGCCGCAGATGTTCACAGCCTCAAACTTCTCTACAAACTTATTCTCTATATTTACTTTAATGGTGGCGGGCTCTGCTTTTAGCAACTTTTTATCCAGTTGGATCACCGTATATTCCACCACCTGCTGCTCGGCCGACCAGGTAAGCTTATCCACCAGCTCCACCATCACCCGGTTAGGGATATCAAAATAGCGGATGCTATCCTGTTTGGTTAGTTTGCCTTCGCTTTTGATGCCGCGGCTATCAGGCCTCACAATAAAATCTTTACCTGGAATTAGTTGTGCGCCGTTTAATGCCACTTCCATTTTGCCGGGGTAGGTGTTAATGGGGTAGGTAAACTCCTGCATAAAGTTTTTGCCGTCCATAGGTTTTACACCGTAGCTTTTAAGCTGTGCGGTCAAAAAGTCGGCGGCTTTGCCCATGCCATCTTTGGTATAACCCCGGCCCCAAAAGTAGGGAGAGGTAAGGGTATCCACCATTTTACGGGCGAACTTGAGATCTTGCGCGGACGCGAATTGTGCTGAAAACAGTAGCAAGGCTACAATAAGAGGTTTAAGTTTCATCAGGCTTATTTTGCGTTAAAATAGAGATTTTAACGCAAAAGTGCAGAACGAAATTCATTGCAGGCTACATCCGCTCCAGCTTATCCATTTTAAAATAACCTAAGTGGATCTCATCCTCGGGCAGGCCTTCGGCAGAAGTGATTTGGATGTGATATTTTTGTTTGTAATCGGGCGGGAGAATCTCTTCTATCTTGTAGATATCATCCACATCAATGCCATACTTTTCATCGATATGAGAGTTGGCACCCTTAATGGTATTGGTTTTAAAGAATACGGTTTTCTTGGCATCCTGAATGGCAAGTGCACGGTCGTCCTGTACGGTGAGTACGGTGTAATGTTGCTCTTCCAGTTTGCCGGATTGGTAACCGCCAAGATTAATAAAAAAGAGTTTCCGTGGGGAAGCTTCTTCCGGAGCATCCTCCTTAAAAAACACCTTTACTTCAAAACCGTCAACCATGTTTACTTCGCGCCAGCCATCTAAGTGGATGCTTGCCCCGGCTTCGGGCCAAAAGGCTTTTATCTCGGGCACAAGTTCTTTTAAACTGGTGGCTATGCCGAAGAAGAAGTCGTGCTGCTCAATATTTCGCTTAGGCGCTTTAGAGCCTAAAAGTAACATGTATAATTTCAGGTTAGTCGGTTGTGACTGCGTGTTCATTTTTTAAAATACTTGTTATGATCCTCTCCGAAGCCTCCTCGCAAAAATCAAGCCCGGAGTAATCGGGATTTAAGCCGCCAATATACGGAACGGCCATAATGTAAAGGCGCTCGTTCAAAGCACCGTAATCATCTACCACGTTAAAGCTATCATTAATGGTGATACCAGCTACACGCATGTAATAATCGCCATTGGCATCCTGCTCTACACGCTTGCTGTCTTTTTCTTGCGCCTTTTTACCTTCAGCTGCAGAACGGTACTTCAGCCTTGCCGGACTAACCGTTTTATGCTTCAGCAATCCCTTAAACGGAAAATCCTCATACAATAAATGCGGCTGCCCAACACAGTTAACAAAGGTTTTGTAATATACAGCTTGCTTTTTGCCGTTTTCATCTGTGTAATGGTACGTAGCGCCGCCCTGGCTTTCGGCTTTTTCTTCACCGTCATCGCCAACGATAACCATCTCCAGCACCCCGGCGTTATGCAGGGCAAATATTTCCTCGCAGGAACTCTGCGGAATATAGGCTATTACTACGGAGATAAGCGGGGCCAGTGTTTTTTGCAGCCTGCGTATATCCTCGGCAGAAAAATGCTTAGCCGGGTAATTCATCGCAAAGCTGAGCACACCCAGCATCTCTTTCCAGTAAACAGATTTGCGTTGTTTAATGGATATTTCGGCCTCGCGGTATTCCAGCTTCATCAGCTCGAACGGGTCTAAATTTTCGCGCATGGCCATCATGGCGTTCACAAAGGTTTCCATGCTCATGTTTTTAATGAGCTGGTAAAACTCCGGCTCCTTATCGCGGAAGATCTCTTTAAAATCCTGCTCAAAAATATAATCGAGCGACAGAAAACCACCGTTTGCTACAATATGCGCCGCTATCTCCTCCTCTGTTAAAAGCGAATCGTTGGAAAGATGGGAATCTTCGAGGTGAAACCTTACAGCCGGCAGCAAGCCATTGCGGGTGTGCATCACCATTTTAAAGCCGTGGCTACTATCGGCCAGTTGGTAAACTAATTTACCTTCATCATTTTTATAATAACTGCCATTGGCGCGTGCCAGCGTACGTAAAGCATCAACCGCGGTAAGCGACGCTCCCTTTATAGCCACCGGATGATCTGCCTGCAGATGCAGCTTCATCGGCGGGTAAGGCGAATCAAAATAGCCGGGTATTTTGCCATCGTGCTTGTGCGGCCAGTTATGCCCGGTACACACGATCACCCGGTGGAAATCATATAGATCCGTGCCGTTTATTTGTACCTGTACCAGATTTTGCTGCTGGTAATCGGTAATATCTGTAACCGTGCTGTTATAGTGGATCTCGTAGGCAAGGCCAACTTCATCTGCCTTTTTCTTCAGCAGCTCAAACTGGGCGGAAAGGTATTCGCCAAACAACAGGCGGGGCAGCACCTTATAATCGTTATAGATCTGCGGGGTAATATTAAATCGCTCCAGGGTGGATTTTGGCGCAGTTTCAATCCAATCGGCAATGGAGGTAACCAACTCTGGGATCTCGTTGCCAGATACGTTGGTAATGTGCTCTTCACCGGCGCCTTCCTGGCTATAGGGCATGCCCGCGCCAAGCAGTTTCTTTTTTTCGAAGATGTGGATCTCAGCGCCAGTAAAGCCGGCATCCACAAATCGCTTAAACATAAATAATCCGCTTGGGCCCCCGCCTAAAATGGCAATGCGTTTGGTGTCTTTCAATTTAAATTTTGTTGTTCAATCTGCCTATTAACATCAATTGCACTTGAAGGTTTTATGCTTAATAACTAATAAATATTATTTCTTTATAAAACAATTAATTAATAATTACTTTCTATTAATCAGTTAATCACATCAAAAACGCTAACACACAACAATGGCACATTTAGAAGTAAAACCAAAATCATCGAGGCCGTGGTGGCTTTGGCTCCTTATCGCGCTCATCGCAATAGCAATATTGTTTTTCGCCTTAAAAGGTTGCGGTAACAAAGGTAGCGGAACTACCGGAGCAGATTCTACCGCCACTCCTGTAACGGATACAACTGGTAAACAAGCAATTGCCGCTACACAGCCCGACTGGAACAGTGTAGATTTTAATTCGCCGGCAACAACTGATCCGGATGTAACAGATAAGGATATAACCGTAAGCGGAAATGACCAGTACACCATTTATACACTGGGCGAAAATATCCTGTTTGCTACCGATCAAAATGCCTTACAAGGAAGTGCCGAAGATAAACTAAAACAAATTTCAGCCTCTATCAACAAGCGGTTTAAAGGTGCCAGCATTGGGGTGTATGGCAATACAGATTCTACCGGTAATGCCGGCCACAACAAACAATTAGGTACCGACCGTGCAAACGCGGTTAAAGACTGGCTGATAAAAACCGGTGGTATTGATGCCGGCAATGTTTCGGTACATTCTTTAGGTGAGAGCAAGCCTGTAGCTACTAATGCTACAGCAGATGGCCGCGAACAGAACAGGAACGTGCAGATAGTTGCCTTTCCGGCAGGTAAATAATTAAACTTATAAAATTTTAAAATTAAACATTATGGCTCTGGAAGAAAACAAATACGACCACCTGGAAGAACTAAGTGGCAGCGATTTTGAAATTGTAGATGGCGAACCTGATATTACCGGCTGGGATGTGTTAAACTCACTTGGCCAAAAGGTTGGCGAGGTTGACGACCTATTGTTCGATCCGAAATCGCGCCAGGTGCGTTACCTGGTTGTTGATTTGGAGGATAATGAACTGGACTTAGACACAGATAAAAAAGTGCTTGTACCTATCGGCGTAGCCGACCTGTATCAGGAAGGAGATGATGAGGATGATTTAAACGAAGATAACGACATTGCCTACGAAACCAACGTTGATGCTGACTTCCGAGCAGACACCGGGGATGTTAATGACCAGGAAGATGAAGGTGAGGATGATGAAGTAGTTGTACTGCCTAATATTACTTTAGAACAGTTGCAGGCACTACCTGCCTACGAACAAGGCAACATTACCCCGGATACTGAGGCGTACATACGCGACATCTTTAGCGGTACGGCAGCAGCAGGTTTAGCAAGCACCATTTATCAGCGGGAAAACTTTTATGAGCACGACCATTTTGATGAAGATAAATTTTACAACCGCGAGAAGCTACCTGTTACCGGTGCCGAGCCGCTTGGCAGTGTTGATGGCTCTGCAACTACCTGGGAAGCGGAAAATAATTTAGCAGATCGCCCGGTTGATGGTGGAGTGATAATTGTAAGTGAGGAACAGGACACCCCGGATAACCTTTCTGAGAACCCGCCGCGCACATCTGATGATGAGTATAAATCGGATGATCCTAAAAGGCACAATTTTTAAGACATATTTTTAAACAATGTTAAGCGGACAGGTGAGTGATTACTTGTCCGTTTTGCGTTTTGGAGTGATGGTTATAATTATACAAGAAAAAAAACGCCGGACTGTAAACCAGCCGGCGTTCCATTCAAATTAAATATCCTTAATCGGCCTTAAAGCCATACTTCTCGCTGAATTTGCGGTACAGTTGCTTGTGCAGGTTATCCAGGTTAATGCTGCGGCCTTGTATAAAGGCAGTTTCTACATTGAGGCCTATCATATCCAGTGCATCGCCGGTGGAGATGAACAGGTTGGCATCTTTGCCGGTTTCTAATGTTCCGGTAGTTTTGTCAATACCCAGTATCCTGGCGTTGTTAATGGTGATCATGGAGAGCGCCTGCTCTTTAGTTAAGCCGTAGCCTACTGCTTCGCCGGCCTCAAAAGGCAGGTTGCGCTGGCGCCAGAAACCGGTGCCGGTTAAGCCATACAGCACCCCTGCATCCTGCAAGATCTTTGGTAGTTTGTAAGGCAGGTATACATCGTCCTCATCCCTATCCGGCAGGGTTTGTGTTTCGCGGATAATTACCGGTACATTGTTGTCTTTTAAAACATCGGTAACAATGTAAGATTCCTTGCCGCCAACAATTACTACCTGTATGCCAAACTGTTTGCCAAAGCTAACGGCCTGCATAATTTGTTTAGCACCATCGGCAATCACAAACAGCTTTTTGCTGCCGTTGAACAAGCCTTTCATAGCCTCAAAGCGTGTGTTGGATGTGGCTGGTTTAACGCCCTCGCTGTAAGCCTTTGCCTCGGTAAAAAGGCGGGTAATAGCGTCAATAGCTTTTTGGGCGCGTTCGGCAGGTGTTTCTGCATTTGGCGCTGCGGGGCCACGTCTGCGGCCGCCGGCTGCGGATGGCCAGTTTAAGTGGATAGCCACATCAGTTTTGTAGGCTGCATCTTCCCAGTTCCAGGCATCCAGCTGTACTACTGATGATGTACCAGAGATAAGGCCGCCGCCAGGTGTAGGCTGCGCCAGCAAAATACCGTTAGAGCGTACAGTTGGGATAACCTTACTATCGGTATTAAAGGCTACTATAGAGCGCACGTGGGGGTTTAGGTCGCCGGTTTCTTCATCGTCAACGGTTCCGCGCGCGCCAGATTCTACTTCTACTAAACCCAATGTGGTCATGGGAGCTATAAAGCCAGGATAAACCTGCTTGCCAGCGGCGTTAACAACCTCGTAACCGGTGGCAGGGCCTGCGCCTTCGCCAATGCCAGTAATTTTGCCTTTATCAAAAGTAATGTAACCATTATTGATTACCTGCCCGTTACCCACGTGGATGGTAGCGCCGGTGATAATAACGGGTTTGCTTTGCGCTTTAGCGGGCGAAATATTTGCCTGCCCGTAACTAAGGGTAATGCCAAGCAGTAATCCCCCTAAACTTAATATTGTTCTTTTCATGTTGATATGCATTGTTGAGGGGTTAGCGAATTTTTGCTTGCTGCCTGTTTAGCCGCGCGTTCTTTCTCCATTTCGGTGTATTCATCAGCAACGGCAAAGTTTTCTTCTTCCAGTGTTTCGCACTGATAGGAGCGTGGCCTGCGCGGGCCGCCCGGGCGCTGTGTTGCTGCGCCGCCGTTTTTGCTATCCAGCATTTTTTGTACTAAGCGGGCTACATCAGTTTTAACGGCCTTTTGTTTGGCTGCATCCTGTGCTAAATCCCAGTATAAAATACCGTCTACATAAGTTTTCTCTACCACTGCGTAAATAGAAAGCGGGTTGGCCGACCATACCACAACATCGGCATCTTTACCAACTTTAATACTGCCTACGCGGTTATCTATATGCAGCATTTTTGCCGGGTTAAGGGTTACCAGTTTCAGGGCCTCCTCCTGGCTCATGTGGCCATAAGTTACTGCTTTGGCAGCTTCCTGGTTTAGGCGGCGGGCCATCTCTTCATCATCAGAGTTAAAGCCGGTTACCAAACCAACCTCGTGCATCAGCTTGCCGTTGTAGGGGATAGCCTCGGCAACCTCATTTTTGTACGCCCACCAATCGCTAAAGGTAGAGCCTGCAATGTTGTGCGCCTTCATTTTATCAGCCACTTTATAACCCTCTAAAATGTGGGTGAAGGTGTTTATCTTAAAGCCCATCGAATCGGCAACGTGCATCAGCATATTAATTTCCGATTGTACGTAGGAGTGGCAGGTAATAAAACGTTTGCCATCTAATATTTCTACCAGCGCATCCAGCTCCAGATCGCGGCGGGTGGTGCTGCCTTTTACGGCGCGGGCCGCTTTGTATTCTTTTGCGCGGGTAAAGGCATCAATATAAACCTCCTCAACACCCATACGCGTTTGCGGGAAACGCAGTACGGAACCATTTACAATATTATTGTTGCTGCCCTTCACGTTTTCGCCCAAAGCGAATTTAATGAACTGGTCGGCACCCTCAAATTTGATCTCCTCGGGCATTAATCCCCAGCGGTGTTTGATCAGTTGCGATTGGCCGCCCACAGCGTTTGCCGAACCATGCAGAATCTGCGAGGTGGTAACCCCGCCGGCCAATTGGCGGTAAATATTAATGTCTTCAGCGTCTATCACATCAGCAATGCGCACTTCGGCGGTTACCGATTGTGTGCCCTCGTTAATACCGCCAGTTGCAGCAATGTGCGAGTGTTCATCAACAATACCTGCAGTAATGTTTTTGCCGGTGGCGTCAACTACTTTGGCACCGCCTGCTGCCAGGTTCTTGCCTATAGCCTTGATCTTGCCGTTCTCTAACAATACATCGGTATTTTGCAGAATGCCGTCTTTCTCGTTGGTCCACACGGTGCCGTTTTTAAGAAGTACGGTTTCTGCCTTTGGCAATTCTGTATAACCATATGGCGCAAAGGGGTAAATAACGGGGCCAACTGCCAATACAGGTTTTGCTGCGTCCTTACGGGGCGCTGTCGCAGGGGCCGCACCGGTGTAAGTAGCGGTGAATGCGGTGTTGCTGCCATCGGGCAGAATAGCATTACCGCGAATAGTTACAGGTGATACCGATGAAATATGCCCTGCCAAACGGATGGTACCTGCAGGCTTTGTTTTATAGTTAAAGTAAATGCTGATATCATCGCCGGTACGGGTAATGGTGCCTTTTACTTTGGCACTATCGGCACCGGTGCGCTCAATATTGGCCTCGTAAGTGCCGGGCGTGCCGCTTATATTTAAAGTGGTATTGGCAAAACCGTCGCCGGTGAGGGCGTAGTTACCGCGCAGGTCGGCAACATTCATTTTGCTAACGATGTATTGGCGGCCTTCCACCCAGTTCTCGTAGATCACGTTATCGGCCTTAAACAGGCTGTCGCTGGTGATAATAAAACTGGCCAGTTTTCCTTTAGCAATTGTGCCTACCTTATCGCTAATACCCAGCATTTCGGCAGGGATGGTGGTTAAAGAGTTCAGCGCCTGTTTTTCGGTTAAGCCGTAACTGATGGCGCTGCGCAGGTTGGTCCAGAAATCTTTAGCGCTGGCAATACCGTATGAAGTTAAGGCGAATTTAACGCCTGCTTTTTCCAGCACAGCGGGATTAGTTGGTGCAAGTTCCCAGGCTTTTAATTGCTCGTAGCTTACGCTGCGGGCATCCAATGGGTCTTCAACATCATAAGCAGATGGAAAGTTTAACGGAACAATAAGTGTGCTGCCGGTAGCTTTAACTGCGGTAATACGCTGGTATTCCAATCCGTCGGTTTTAAATATATATTGTTTGCCAAACTCTTTGGCAATTTTTGCTGCGCGAAGGATGGATTGCGGATCGCTCACCTCAAAGATCTGCGGAAGTGTTTGGGTGCGGTTAAATTCATCCAGCGAGATATTATACTCCTGCTTTTGGGTTTTATACCACTGCGCATCGTAATAAGTTTGGCGCAGCAGGGCTATGCTGCCCATTAACGATGAAGGATAGTTAGTGGCGGCTGTACCCTTGCTGAAAGAGTAGTGAGCTGCAGCCTGGTCGTTTAGCATTACAAAGTTGTCGCGTTCGTCGCCCAAACTTACGGCTACCGAGGTGCCGCGGGCAATACCATCGTGTATCAGTGACTGAACCGTGCTGAAACCGTTTTTCTTCAGCGTTTCGGCCGCATCGGCGTTAACATGGAAAACGGTTTTGGCGTTCATCTCCGGCTTAATGGATTCGTTCCAGCCGTATGCGCCGGCTTTGGTAGATGTGTAAACTCTTGGGCCGCCAAAACCAAAAGATTGGCGCGGAGCTTCGGGCATACCGTAGGTGGTATAGGCGTCAACCAGGCCGGGGTAAATAAATTTGCCTTTAAGGTCTACCGTAATATAGCCTTTGGGGATGCTTACCTGTGTGCCAACGGCTTCAATCAGCCTGTCGTTCACCAGCAGGGTGGCGCCGCTGAGGGTTTGGCCGGCACTTGCCACAATGGTGGCGTTGGTAAAAGCGTATTTTCCGGGGCGGATATCCCAGCTGCCGTTAACCGGAAATGTTTCCTGGGCACGGCAAAATTGAAATATCAGCAGGAAAAAACAAAATAGTAACGATTTCTTCATTTGCGATATAGTTTTTTTACTAAATTATTAATTTTTCGTTTTGCAATTGTGAAGGATGATAACAATAATAGGATTGTTACAAGTGGCTTTGAATGTTAACCCTATATGCTAACTTTATATATGCGCATCTTAATTTTAGGGGCTACCGGCCGTACAGGTAAATTGCTTTTACAAGAGGCTTTGTACAACGGTTATGCTGTTAATGTTTTGCTGCGTGATAAGAATCGTTTAAAGATTAGCCACCCATTACTTAATGTGTTTGAAGGGTTGCCGACTGATAAATATGTACTTACGCAAGCTATGCAAGGCTACGAAGCCGTATTGAGTGCACTTAATATCTCCCGCAAATCTGATTTTCCCCGGGCTAAACTGCGCACACCGCCCGCGCTACTTTCTGATACGGCTGAGCTTATTATTGAACTTGCCCCGCAAAATAATATCAGGAAAGTAATAGTCACGTCTGCATGGGGAGTGGGAGATAGCTGGCAGTACCTGCCATGGTGGTTTCGCTGGTTAATCAGCCATAGCAATATAGGAGCGGGCTATACCGACCATAACAGGCAGGAGGAATTGCTTGCCGCGTCTAATCTTAACTACACCGCGGTAAGGCCTGTTGGTCTTATCAATTCGGCTAAAAGCAAACCAGTTTGTGTCAGCTTTAATAACATCCCTAAACCCCGTTTCATTATCAGTAGAAAAGATGTTGCAAAATTTATGATCTATGTACTTAAAAACGATTCATTAGGTAGAAAAATGCCTGTGATCTTCTATCCTTAAAACCAGGCGGCAATGTGAATATGTAAGGCTGAGATAGCTCAGATGCTTCCGTTTTTTAAAGAAACGAGGCCCGGGATCTGCCTCTTTACAATGGCAATGTTGCAACTTTAGTTATTGCTTTGTAAATAATGTGGTATTAATAATATAATAGCTTACTATAATAAGTTTTTATTAGTTAAGATATTCAACTTGTGGTAGGTGTTTCATTTTAAATTGATTATTTTTTATGATATATATAATTAGTAATAATTAAATATATATTTGGATCAATATTCCTGTTTAGTGTTGATGCAGAATATGTTATAGCCGACTCTTTATTTTATAAGTTTACTATTATATATTATTGCAGCTACCAAGTCCCCGCTTTGGCAGATGTGCCGCTATATATATCCATTTTTTTAAAATTTTAATTAATGATATGATGAAAACATCCACCATTGTGTGTATTTATTTGCCTAAATACTTATCAAGAACATTTGTGTGTACGGCGCTGGCTTTGGCGTTTACGTTTGCCTCCGCAAAGGCAAATCCGTCACCCTTATTAAGGCCTGTGTATAAGGCTGCATTTGCATCAACAATAACCTCTTTTTTGCCTGCCGGCGGATCTGTGGGTACGCTGGTAACGGTAAAAGGCAGCGGTTTTACTGCTGCATCAACACTTGCCATTGGCGGTAAAGAAGCAATAGTGGTGTCATTTACTACTACACAAATTGTAGGTATGGTAATGCCCGGTGCAGTTACCGGTAAAGTAGTAATTGATGGTGTAAGTTCTGCTACCGATTTTAAGGTTAATGCTACACCGTACCCAGGCTTACAACAAGGCCCCAAACTTATAGATAGCCTGAACCGGGATTTTGGTTTGTATGCACCATTGATTGCCCCGGGCCAGGGCCATTCGGTGGTACTAAGTGCCGATGGAAATGCGGCAATTGTAAACGGCACCGACGGCGCTTATCTAAACTATCTTTTTTATACCCGAACAGATGGGAAATGGAAGGTGTCTTCAGCATTCAAAGACGGCTTCGGTACCCCGGGTTTTGGCAATAATTTGGGATTGAGTGCCGATGGCAATACCGCAATAGTTGGTCAGGAATTTCTAAATTCATTACCGGCAAAACTCTACCGCCGTAAAAACGGCGTTTGGGCAGCAGCAGGTACTTTAAGCGATTCGGCAGGTAGTTCGGTGGGGCTTTCTGCTGATGGTAAAACAGCCATATTAGGCAAACGGATACAAGGCGGTGGCTATAGCGGCGGCCAAACGCCATTGGGGATCACCATTATGAAACTTATTGATAATACCTGGCAGCCACAGCAGGTGGAGGATGTACCTTACACCTTTGAAATGCGGCGGCGCTTTGTCAGGTACAATGATTCAGATTATGATGAAGACGGTAACCTCATCCCTGAGCCTATATATTACGAATTGGGCACAGCGAAACCCGGCAACCTGGTAGCTATAAGCGCAGATGGTAAAACCGCGGCGTCATCATCTTTTGCGCTCAATGGCCGGTATGATGGAATTACACTGGGCTACACGGTTATCTATGGGCTTACAGCAACAGGCTGGAAAGTGCAGGCAAAACTTCCGCAATCAAATTCTATAAGCCTGAGTGCCGACGGCAATACCTTTTTGATAGATAATAATGTTTATACCCGCAGTGGAACTACCTGGGGCAAGCAACAGCAACTGCCCAATGCCGGCGGCGCTATAAGTGCAGATGGCAATACTATCTTTTTTGCAGGCCTGTTGCCCGTTGCTTACGTACGCAGCGGCAACACCTGGGTGCAAAAAGAAGTGGCAGCGCCAAACCCTGCTCCGGTTTTTGATGTTTATTATGATCCGGCTTTTGCAACTGCATTAAGTGCGGATGGTACTACCGCGTTTGTAGGCGTAGCGGATGATAGAACGCGTACCGCCCATAATGCACCGCTTGGCTCTGTTACCGTTTATGGTGTTGATCCATATAACCCGCTTGATTACGCTGCCGCTATTTCTTTTTTAAATACAACTGATAAATCTACCACTTTAACATGGCCACGCGGAAACGGTACCATTAACAGGGCGGTGTTTTTAAAAATGGGTACAGCAGGTTTGCCTGCAACGGTTAAAGGTACGGCGTATGCCGCCGATAGCTCGTTTGCAAAGGGGGATTTGGTTGCTACAGGCTGGTATTGCGTTTACAACGGCACCGGCGGCCATGTAAATATTACCGGGCTAAAAACCGGTACCACCTACACGGCGTCGGTTGTGGAATATACGGGCAGCACCGGGGCTGAAACCTACCAGGTAACCGGTACAACTACGAGGGTAACTACCCCTTTTGTTGCTCCCGATTATCCAACAAATATAGTTGTTAACGAGGGTAAAAACCCTGCTACGATGATGGGCATTAAGTACAGTACTTACGGGCCGATGCCGGTAGGGTTCGCCATATTTGTGAAGGATTTAGGTTATGCCTATCCTAATGATAATAAAGAAATACCTACGCCGGGAATTGCCTATTACGCAGCGAACAGTAAGTTTGGTGCCGGCGAACAAATAGGTAATAGTGGTTGGTTCTGTGTTTACAACGGTGCTTATTTGCCGGAGGGTGTAAGTGTAACCAGCCTGCGGCCGGGTGCATATTACCGCATTGTTGCTGTTGCCTATAACGGAAGCAAAACAATCCCGGTATATACTAATCCGGATTATGTGGAAGGTTCGGGTGCCACATGGAGAACAAACGCTTTTGATCCGCCAACAGGTTATGCTACGGCATTAACATTTAGCAATACAACAGCTACATCAAGCACTTTAAGCTGGATTAACGGCACCGGTGCTTCGCGCGCGGTATTTATCAAAGCAGGTTCGTTGGGCGCACCTGTACCTGTAGATGGTTATCTTCCTGATGCCAGTAACCCTTACACGCAGGGCCAGCCATTGTACCAGGAATCGGGCAACCAGGATTGGTATTGCGTGTATACCGGTACAGGGAGTTCGGTAAATTTATTAGGCTTGTCACCTTCAACAACTTACCGGGTTGCCGTGGTAGATTACAATGGTGGAGAAGCGCCAATCCCGGTAGCTTTTGTAAAGCGCTTTAACGGCGCAAATGTAACTACCGCTGCACCTATCGGCGCACCTGCCACGCCGCCAACGGGCTATGCAACAGCTTTAATATTTAGCAATACTGCAGCAACATCAACTACATTAAGCTGGGCAAGCAGTAACGGCACTAAACGCGCGGTATTTCTTAAACTGGGTACCAGCGGGGCACTAAATGTAGTACAGGGCCAAACGTATACGGGTAATGCTATATTTAAGCTGGGTAGCCAGGCCGGTACCAATGGCTGGTATTGCGTTTATAATGGTACAGGCAGCAGCGTAAATATCAGCGGCTTAAATGCATCCGGCACGTACCGCGCAATTGTTATTGAATATAACGGCAGCGCAGGCGCAGAAGGCTACAACCTGAGTAGGTATAATGGGGCGAATGTTACCACTCTTTCGGCACCTTTAATGTTTGCATCATTAAATAAAAATCAGGCAGATGTGTTGAGATATACAGGAGGAGAGCCAGCCGCGCAGGAACTCATCATTCACCAGGGGGTATCTGCAAACGGAGACGGCGTTAATGATGTATTTACAATTGATGGTATTACAGCCTACCCGGAGAATACCGTAAAAGTAATGAACAGCAATGGTGAGGTGATCTATACTGCAGATGGTTATAACAACTCCGGCAAGGCGTTTAACGGCCACGCAAGTAATGGCATGCTGCAAAAAGCCGGTACTTACTTTTATTCATTAGAGTATAAAAAGGGAACTGAAGCGATTCGCAAAACGGGTTACCTGGTACTTAAATATTAGTATTAAGCAATGTTAGAAACGGCCTTCGGTAGCACCGGAGGCCGTTTCTTGTTAATAGATATGGTATTTTAAATATAAACTAATCCTGAGATCCTAAAGATCATAGTTCAGGCCACCGCGTTAGGGATGGGCGCGGATACCGGCCTGTGGCTAATGCCTTGTGCGCGTATGAGCAGACAGCCCGGGCCGCAGGCAACGCCATTTTTAGATAAATGACTTTGGGAGAAAAGAGAAAGGAAATAGATTTGGGAAGCTGGTTTCTTAGATAGAGTTCCCTCTAATCTCTTGTCTCTAACCTCTTATCTCCTCTAATTCAATCTCGCTTTCATTACCATTGATTTCCAGAAATAGGGCATACGGCCGCCGCCAGCAAAATTGGTTACCGTAAAACCGCTTTGTGTAAGCAGTTGACCCAAGCTGGCCCTCGACCAGAATTTAATGTGGCCACCTACCGCAACAGCGTTGGTATGCTTATCCCATTTATTGAAAACACTCAGCATCAGGTTTTTAAAATAACCATGGTACGGGGTAGACATAATGATCTCGCCGCCATTGTTCTTAGAGAGCACATCTTTGCATAAGTCCATAAACGTAAATGGGTTGTAGATGTGTTCTATCACCTCGGTGGAGATAATGGTATCAAATGGCAGGTCGCGAATCTCTTCGGGCAGGCGGTTGTCATCAAGGTCCTGGATAAAGAAGCGGTCGGGGTTAGTTTTCTTTGCTATGCTGATACCCTGTTGCGATGCATCAATGCCATAAGCATTATAGCCCTGCGAAATAAGGTAGTTAACAAAGTAACCATTGCCGCAGCCGAGGTCTAAAATGCAGCGGTTTTTATCTTTGGTAAGCAGGGTATGCATAATTGGGCGCACATATTGCCAAAAGGGGGTAGCGTGTTCGTCGTTATAACCATGTTCCTGATATTCTGCCATAGATATTATAATTTATGCCGCAATATAATACATTTTTCATAACGTAAAGGGTGGTTAATTGAATAAAAAATAATTATAATATTAGGATAGACTGGGTTAAAATTCGTATTATATAGGCTTTGGTTTATGTGAATTATACAGCGATTTTGCTATGTATTAATTTGATTGTTTATCCAACTAACTTTTCCAGTTCTTTTATCAGATCGGCCTGCGCGGGTATTATTTTTTGGAGGGCGGTAGCAATGTCGAACCAATCTGCGCGGTCTACTTCTTCAAAGCTGGCCTTTTTGCCGGAGCGTGGCGGCCACTCCATCTCAAAATAATTGCTTTTGATGTTGGTATGGTCTATCTCGGCTTCTATGGCCCAGGCGTGTACCACTTTGCCGTTTTTGTATTTTATGGGGGCGAGAGGATCGAACTCTCCATGTATAGTTTGGCCGGTTTCTTCGGCAAATTCGCGTTTGGCGGCGGTTAGCGGGTCTTCATCTTCTTCGTACTCGCCTTTAGGGATGCTCCATACGCCATCATCTTTTTTCTTGAAGAAAGGCCCACCCGGGTGCACCAGGAAAACCTGCAGCTGGTTATTGGTTTTACGGTAGGCTAAGATTCCTGCACTTTGCTTTGGCATGTGTAATTCGTTTAATGGTAGTTAGCAAACACAAAGTTTTATACTTAGTTTTATAAGAAGTATTTAAACCAATTATGGAAGACATCAGGTGGACTAAATTTAAAGTAGTGGGCGACTATAATATTGATATGCGCAGCCTGTACCTGGCCTGGGCTACTCCCGCCGGGCTGGAGAGATGGTTCCTGCGCAAGGCCGATTTTTTTACCATAATGATGCGGCAGCGCGCGCAGGATGAATTTATAGCTAAGGAAGATACTTACCAGTGGTACTGGCACGGCCACCATAACGATGTAGTGCAAAAAGGTAGCATATTGGAAGCCAACGGGCAGGATTTTATAAAATTCAGTTTTACCGGCGATACCATTGTGAGCGTGTCCCTATCCACCCGAAACGGTTTAACCATAGTAGAGGTGGAGCAGGAAAACATCCCGCAGGAAAACGACCCCGCCAAAAACTTATATGTGCAATGCCAGTTGGGGTGGACGTTCTACCTTGCCAACCTGAAATCGGTTATGGAAGGCGGTAAAGACCTGCGCAACAAACGGGTAGAACTGATGAGCAGTTTTAAATAATAGCGTCCTATTCAACAAAAATGATAATAACAGGGTGAAAGCGGGTATAATTGGTTAATAATTATTGCTGCCGATTGTGCATTTTACGGCTGCTAATTTCTGTTAACTAATGCAACTTGCGTAATGCTGAACATAATTCTCCTGATAACCTCCCTGAGCCTGTCGCCACAGGCAAAACCACCTGTTGCCGATACCATTATTACTATAAAGGCATACCTAAACCAGCGTTTGCAGGTAATAGATAATATTGGCGCAAGCGGGTGCTGGTTTTCCGAAGGGATTGGCAAATACTGGCCCGAAGCAAAAAAGGAGAAGATTGCGCAGTTGTTATTTAGCCGCAAGTTTGATAAACAGGGAAACCCGGAGGGGATCGGCCTGTCTGCATGGCGTTTTAATATTGGCGCAGGCACTACCGAGCAGGGCGATAGCAGCGGCATTAAAGATTTTAGAAAACGTACCGAAAGTTTTTTGGGTAAAGATGGTACTTATGACTGGAACAAGCAGGCCGGCTATCAATACTTTTTGAGGAAGGCACATAATTATGGTGTAGAAACGTTGATAGCATTCTCTAACTCGCCGCCGGTACAGTTCACAAAAAACGGGTTGGCTTATAAAATTGATAAAGACTATACCGCCAATTTAAAGGCGGAAAGCTACGATGCTTACGCGAAGTTTTTGGCAGATGTATTGAAGCATTTTGACAGCCAGGGCCTGCATTTTAAATACATTAGCCCGGTTAACGAACCGCAGTGGGATTGGGCCAGCAAATACAAAGAAGCCAGCCAGGAAGGCTCGCCATGGAAGAACGAGGAGATTTACAAGATCACTAAAGCACTTGATAAAAGCCTTACCGGGCAGCATTTGAACAGTAAGATCCTGATCACCGAAGCAGGTATGCTGAATTACCTCTACGGCGGTAAAACCGGTACCTCAAACCAGATTCAGCAATTTTTTAAACCGGGCAGCCCGCTGTATATGGGCGATCTTATTCATCTGCCTAAGATAGTTGCCGGGCACAGCTATTTTTCGGAAGCTAACGACAGTACTTTGGTAACCACGCGTAAGCACCTTGCCGACAGTACAAAAAAATATGGCGTAGAGTACTGGCAATCGGAATACAGTATGCTGGGCGATGGATATAAAGATGGTAACAAGGGCAAACGCAGTGCTATGGATTGCGCGTTGTTTTTAGCCAGGGTTATCCATACCGATATTGCTGTAGGCAACGCAACCGCCTGGCAATTCTGGAACAGCTACGAACCCGGCAGCGCCGAGTTTGATACCCGCTATTACCTGATAGCGCTAAACCCGCAGCCCGATTATAAGGATGGGGAGTTTACCGTAACCAAAAACCTTTGGGTACTGGGGCACTACAGCTTGTTTGTACGCCCGGGTATGCAGCGCATTGCCACAAGCGAAACCACCAAGAACTTAATGGTATCTGCCTATACAGATCCTAAAACCAATAAACTGGTAATGGTGGCCGTTAACTACGGCACAACACCTGCAAACATTAAGCTGGATATTAAAAACCCTGCTAAAAAGTATAAAAAGATAGCCGCATGGCTCACAACAGAAAGTAAAGACATAAACCTGCAGAAATTGCCGGTACAGGTTTATAACAACGCTGTTTTAGCCTTGCCTGCAAGATCTATCGTAACGTTAACGACAGAGTAGTGTAGCGGGTTTGCCGGGCTTTCGTGAGATTGTGATTGTCTTTTGAGGCAAATAAAACCTTAATTGTTAACTATTGGGCAGGTTTTAAGAGATAGGTTTTCCCAAAGGATAAGTTATTTTATATTTTATATTTTGTTTTTGAGGATATTATTTATCTATTTTTGGCATCAATAATAAAAAATAACCCCTCATCAATTATGTTACCTAAACTTAAATCTGCCGGTGTTTTAGCCATATTATGCGCTTGCGTTTTGTTCTATTCATCATGCCAGAAATCAGAAACTAAAACCACCGGTGGCGTAGATGCTGCTAAGTTCGGCAGCCAGCTTGCTTTAAATATTTACAACTCATTTAACGGCTCTATAAGCGGTACAGATCTTACGGCAACCAAGCCAGGTGTAAATGCGGTTCGTAACGGTATCAAAACCAATGAATTTACCTGCGGCCAGGTAATAGAAACCCCGGTAAGTTTTTCTACCAACCTGGGCGATACCGTAAAAGGTAAGGTTAGCGGCACCAATAAAATTACCATTAACTGCACAGGCGGCGCAATAAGCGGCTATGCTTTAATAAACGATGTTACCAGCATTGGCTTTAACCCCACTTACAGCTACGATTATATTATTAAAGAAAACTACACCGTAAAATCTTTAGCGGCTAATTACGATAAAATGGAGGTTAACGGTACACAAACATCCGTTATCAAAACCCAGTCTAAAAAGAATAAGGATGAATCATCGGTTCAAAACAACTCTTACGTAATGACTGGTTTTATCATTGATGCTACTAACAGGCCATTTGATATCACTGCAGGCAGAGCGCAATTCGTATCTGAAGGTACAAATGATGGCCGTACTTTTAGCTTTGCTGGCATCGTTGAGTTTTTAGGCGGCCACAAAGCCAAGGTTTCTTTTGATGGTAAAATAATTATGGTCGACCTGCTTACAGGTAAAACCACTCAGATCTAAAAAAAACTGTATAAATACAGAAAAGCGAATGCCCAAAACATCCGCTTTTTTTGTGCCCATAATTATGATTTTGTGATAACATACGGCATCGCCAAAATCTGTATTTTTGGGCATTATGTTTACAGGAATTATAGAAACTTTAGGCAAGGTGACCGACCTGCGCCACGATCAGGGCAACCTGCATATCACCGTTGAATCTGCCATTACTAACGAGCTGAAGATAGACCAATCGGTAGCTCATAACGGCGTGTGCCTTACCGTAGTTGCCCTTAGCGATCATAACTATACCGTAACCGCTATTGCCGAAACGCTGAGTAAAACCAGCCTTGGCCATTTAAAAACCGGCGAACCTGTAAACCTGGAGCGCTGTATGCAGATGAACGCCCGCCTGGATGGCCACATAGTACAAGGCCACGTAGACCAAACCGCCATCTGCACCAACTTTACCGAGCTTGACGGTAGCTGGGAATATACTTTTGAATACGATGCCTCAATAGGCAACGTAACGGTAGAAAAAGGCTCCATCTGTGTAAACGGCATCAGCCTAACGGTGGTAAACTCCGGCCCCAACTATTTTTCGGTAGCCATTATACCATACACCTACGAGCATACCAACCTCCACAACGTACGCCAGGGTTCGGTAGTGAACCTGGAGTTTGATATTATTGGCAAGTATGTTGCACGATTGATGCACAGGTAATTAATAGCAAAGAGGTACAATGTTAATTGCAAAGCGGGGGAAACGCGAAGTGTCGCGTTTCTACAAAATTCCGGTTGTAAAAAAATCCTGTCCAATCCATCAATCCTTTAATCGTGTAACTTATTGGGCAGCTAACGTTACCCTGCTCTTCGCATATTCCACGTAGCTTTTTTCCCTTTCTGGTGGTTTGGTGGCCAGGTATTTCTTGTAATATTTTACGGCGTTTTTCTTGTCCTTTAAGTGGGTATCATAAAGGTTAGCCAGCGAGTAGTAAAGCATAGGGCTTTCATCAAACTGTAAACCTTTCTGGTAAGCCAGGCTTGCTTTTTTATAGCGCGAAAGCTTTTCGTCACTATCCGCAATTTCACCATAGTAAGACGCTATGCTGGGCGAGATGCCATCTTTAACAGCGCTTTCCAGCATCGTGATAGCCATTTTATGATCCTTAAGTGCTTTGTAGCACATAGCAGCGTAGTAATAGGTAAATTTATTTTGTCCTATCGTTGGGATCTCTGCAAACGTTTCTGCACCGCAGGCGTAGTTCTTCAAGTTAAAATAGGCCACACCTAACTTGGTTTTCACTACGCCGCTTTCGTTGCCGTTTTTGATGAGTTTAAGGCAAACGTCCATGGTTTCGGGCCATTTCTTTTGCGCATAGGTTAGCCTCATCAGGCTTTCCAGCAGTACAATGTTTTCCTGGTCGGCAAGTATGGCTTTATTGAGTACTTTCTCTGCCGTCGGGATAAATTTCAGGTCGATGTACCGGTTGGCAAGTTCGGCAGCCACCTCAGCTTCTGATGGGTTTATTTTATTTGCGCGCTGCAGATAGGCTATGTTGGCGCCCATATCATTCTTATCCAGGCTGATCTGTGCCAGCTGTTTGTATACTATAAAATTGGTAGAATCCTTGGCGGCTATGCGTTTATAATAAACCTCGGCTTTGGTAGGGTTGCCGCGTTTTAAGTTGATACCACCCAGGCTGAACAGTACGCCAACGTTGGTGGTATCCAAATCATAAATGCGCTGATAATAGTCCTCGGCTTCGGGCAGTTTGCCCGCCATGTTTGAAGTGTATGCCAGCTGGGAGAGGGTCTTTTTATCCGTCACCGGTTCGGTATACACAGATTTAAGGTAGGCAGAAGCCTCTGCAAAACGCTGGGTTTGATAATAATCTAAAAGCAAGGCATCATCAACTTTAACCTGCCCAAATGTTGTGGCCGTTATAGTTAAAAACAAGAGGATTGAATAGATAGATTTCATATAACTAAATTATTAGTTATAAATGATAAATGCAAATGTTAAACAATTTTATGTTTTTAGTGTTGATATAGAAACAAATAACAGATACTATGGATAAGTTAAAGAAATTTGGATTAATGGAAAAGATCGTTCATGAACTGGAAGATCTGAAGAACAGCCAGCAGGCTATTATTCAAAAATTAGCCAAAATAGAAGTAGATAATATAGAACTTGGTGATAAACGACTGGAAAAAGACCTGCCCGATATGCACCAGCGCGTAGCAGATAACCTGGATACAATTGCTGCCATACTGGAAGATTTTGCCAGCCAAACCGACGAGTTTAGCGACAAAAACAATATCGCCGCCCTGAAAGAGCAGGACGCAATTGATAAGCTATAATAATGCTTATAAAGTAAAACAGAAAAAGCCCCATATTGGGGCTTTTTCTGTTTTACTGATATTGGATATACAATGGCGCGGGTTTCAGCTTTAACACTTCCTCAGGCGTCATCATGCGGTTGGGCTTGTTCTTAACGTCGTTTTTGTAAAATAGCTTAAACCCGGTAAACTGCACAGGTTCGCCCTGTACAAAGTATTTGTAGGTGCCTTTCTTCAGTTCGGGGCCGCCCCAGCCATCCATATCCATCACAAACTGAACATTATCGCGCAGCTTAATATCCTGGTAGTTAGTCACCATACGTTTGGTAAAACGGTGTACTACAAAAACCTTTGGGGGCAGGTTGTATTTTTTGCAGAGGTTACCCAGGTATTCGCTCACAAAATTAATGTCCTTAGCATCAAAGGTGCCAATGCGTTTGCCAGGCACACTACCTTCCTTCATCGAAAATTCAGGGTCTATCCCAAAATGCACGTTGGGCATCTTCAGGTATTTTTCCAGCATAGGCAGCTCAGTTTCCACGGTGCTGTAACCCACCTGGATATCTAAAAACACCAGCGCGTCTATCTGCTTAGCCATCTCAATCACCTTGTCTATCTGGCTAAACGGCATGCGCAGGCTGTGCAAACCGTTGCGGCCGGCATCGGCCTGTGCGGTAATACATATGTAATGCAGGGCAGGCTTTACCGGTGTTTGCGGGTCGGCGGCTTCCCAGTTCTTTACTTCGGCTTTTAATTTTTCCAGCATCAATTTGGGTTCGTACTGGCCCAGTATGCCCATGTTTTTAGAGTACATGTTGCCATAGTAAGCCACAATACGGTTAAATGGTAATATAGCGCCGGGCAGGGGATAGGGGGCATTTTTAACCGGCCAGCGTTTATCGCCGTTAGCCATGCGCGTCATCAGCGAATCGTAGCGGGCGGTATCCAGCGAAAGCTTTTTGGCGGTAGTATCGGTTGGTAAAGTTTGTGCAGAAGCGACGACTGTTGAAGCGGTGAATGTAATCAGCAGCGCGCGGAAAATGTTTTTCAAGATCATGTTATTTGGTGCATGCAAATAACGCTTTTTTATACAATGGGTTTTACTACTGTAACCTTAAACCGAAAATAAAATTTGGGCGTTGCTATAAGGACGATGTGCCAATCTCTTTCTAGATTTTTAACGGCAGTGCCGTTTTTTGAAGTTTGTTCTTAGTGTACGTTAGTCTGCCCATAGCCGCAACGGCCTATTTCTTTTTCTTGATAAAAAGAAACAAAAATCAAGACAGAAAAAAGCTTCCCCGCACAGGCCTTTACCTTTGGCCCGCTTTCTGTCAGCCCCACGCTCAGGTAAATCAAAATTATAGTGTGATTAATATCGTAACCTCAGCAATAAATTTTATTAACTCTGCATCGAAAACCAATCAATCACCAAAATCTACTGAATACGGGTTCTACTCTATACTCTTACCCTTCATTGCTACGCTAATAGCTTGGTCCATCACACGTTCTGCAAAATCGCGGGTAAAATTATTTACATCGTCAATTTTTTTATGAATTTGATCCTTGTCGCCGCTTTCGAGTGCCAATTTTAACGATGCCACATGTTCTTGCGTATCGCTGATCTCTTTGGCGTTTAGCAGGACACCATGCTTAATAATGAATTGTTCAACGGTGTAAACCATCTGCTCGCCTTCGGTTCTGGCTTCAATCAGCATACGGGCGCTCACATCTTCTTTGGCATTGGTTATACTGTCCATCAGCATTTTTTCTACCAGTTCGTCGTTAATACCATAGGCCGGTTTTACTTCCACTTCCTGTTTAACGCCGCTGCGCAGTTCAATCGCCTGGATCTTCAGGATCCCATCGGCATTCAGTACAAAGTTGATATCCACCTTAGGGAAGCCCGCAGGCATAGCCGGGATGCCCTTTAGTTCAAACTCGGCTAGTTTGCGGTTCTCTTTGATTAGGTCGCGTTCGCCCTGGTAAACGGCAATCTTCATGTTCACCTGCCCGTCTTTACTGGTGGTGTATTGCCTGCCCGCTTTAGTAGGGATCTTGGAATTACGGGGGATAATGGTATCCATCAGGCCGCCCATGGTTTCAATACCTAAAGAAAGCGGGGTAACATCCAGCAATAAGATATCGCTGCGGTTACCCGCCAAAACATCGGCCTGTATAGCGGCGCCAAGGGCAACCACCTCATCGGGGTTAACATCATCATGCACCGGGCGGCCGAAAAACTCAGCCACCATTTTCTTAACCAGTGCCGTGCGCGTACTGCCACCCACCATAATCACCTCGTTAATATCGGCAATGGTAAGTTTAGCATCTTTTAAAGCATTCTGACAAGCGGTGATGGTTTGCTGTACTTTAGGCAGTATCAGTTCTTCAAAGGTATTGCGGTCTATAGTACACCAGATGTCGCCAATTTTTTCATTGAAGATGCTTTGGTGCGCAAATGCTTTCTTGGCTTCTTCGGCTTTAAGGCGCAGCTGCTGGGTAAGCTCGCGATTTTCTGCCAGTTCGGCTTTATCAATATTGTTCTTTTCAATCCAGTAATCGGCAATGGCACGGTCAAAATCGTCGCCGCCTAAAAAGGTATCGCCATTGGTAGATAATACCTCGAAGATACCGTTCTGGATCTGCAGGATAGATACATCAAACGTACCCCCGCCAAGATCGTAAACCGCAACGGTTTTGGTTTCTTCAGGATTTAAGCCGATGCCATAAGCCAAACTGGCGGCGGTTGGCTCATTAACAATGCGCAGTACATCAAGTCCGGCCAGTTTACCCGCATCCCGTGTGGCCTGGCGCTGCGAATCGTTAAAATAAGCAGGAACGGTAATTACCGCGCGGTTCACCGGGGTTTTAAGAGCATGCTCTGCACGGTCTTTAAGTTCTTTCAGGATCAGTCCCGATAGCTCGATGGGCGTGTAGAATTTGTCGCCTACTTTTATTTTTACCAGGCTTTCGGTATCATCATCAATAATTTTGTAGGAGAAAAAGTTCTGGTAGTTCTTTACATCTGCATAAGAGCGGCCCAGCAAACGCTTTACCGAAAATACAGTGTTCTGCGGATCGCTAATTAAAAACTCCTTTGCCTCGTTGCCTACTTTAATATCGCCCGTTGCGCCAAAATGCACCACCGAAGGTACTAAAACGCCCTTGCCGGTATCATTAATAACTTTTGGGTTCTTATCCGGATCGATAAAAGCCACCAGCGAGTTGGTGGTGCCCAAATCAATACCTACAATAATATCTTCTTTTTGGATAGAGCCTGTTGCCAGGTTGATGGAAACTTTAGCCATGGTATGTTATAACAAAAGGCAAATGTACTTAGTTTTAAGGCAGGAAATGTCATTTGGATTTCGGATTTCGGAGTTTCGATTTCGGATTTACTTCAGATTGTAACAGGCCGAACTACAACCGTAAAATCGGCCTTGGCCTGTTCGGTTACCACAACCCTTGCGCAGGCACATCCTTTCATAGAACAGGGCGCAGCCGGGAGTTTTTTCTTTGGTGACTTTCTTTTTTGCGGAAAAAAAGAAAGTTACTTCCACTGTTGTTCATAAATCATAAAACGCTCCTAACAAGGCACTGATAATGCATTGTACAGATTATTATTTTCCTTACTTTCATCCCAAATGAAACGCCTGCTGATACCCCTGTTATTTTTAACGGCTACAGTTGCCAAAGCACAAACCTTTGGCGGCAACCCACCATCTATTAAATGGAAGCAGGTGAACACTAAATCTGCACGGGTGATATTCCCCGAGGGAATGGATTCTACAGGTATAAAGGTGGCGGAGATTATCCGGTGGATGTATCCGGCTGTGCAGCCAAGCATTGGTTATAAGCAAAAACAGGTGAGCATTGTACTGCAAAACCAAACTACTATCTCCAATGCCTATGTGGGGCTGGCGCCTTTCCGCAGCGAGTTTTATTTAACACCATCGCAAAATAGTTTTGAATTGGGCAGCCTGTACTGGCCCGGGCAATTGGCTATACATGAGTTTAGGCATGTGCAGCAATACAATAATTTTAATGTAGGCCTCTCGCATGTGCTAAAGATTTTGTTTGGCGAAGGCGGCCAGGCATTAGGCAACGACCTGTCCGTACCCAATTGGTTTTTTGAGGGGGATGCCGTATTTAACGAAACGCTTGTAAGCCGGCAGGGAAGAGGGCGTTTGCCTTATTTTTTTAATGACTACCGTGCGCTGTGGGCAGCAGGCAAAAGTTATAGCTGGATGAAATTGCGGAACGGCTCTTACAAAGATCTTACCCCTAACCATTACCCTTTGGGCTACATGATGGTAGCTTACGGCCGTGAGCAATATGGGGCCGGGTTCTGGCGAAAGGTTACGCATGATGCTGCAGCGTACAATACCGGTTTTTATCCTTTGCAAAATGCGCTAAAGAAATACGCGGGTGTAACTTATACCAGTTTCCGCAACAGCGCCCTTGATCATTTTAAAAAAGAGTTTAAGGATGATAAACAGGTAATAACTTACAAAAAGAACCAGCATTTTATAGCCAACCAGGAATACCCGGCATATATTAACGATAGTACGCTCATATACCTTAAAACAACTTATAACCATATCCCGCAGTTTATCATCAGAACGGGTAACACCGAAAAAGCGATAGCGGTACAGGGAATTACTACCGATAATTATTTCAACTATCACAATGGTAAGTTGGTTTATGCCGGCTACCGGCCCGATCTGCGTTGGGGATACCGCAATTATAACGAACTACGGGTACTGGATATTAATACCGGCGAAGAGCGCCGCATTACCCGCAAAACCAAATACTTTTCACCTGCTTTTAGCGATGATGGTAAAAATATTGTCGCTGTGGATGTTGATCCATCGGGCAAAAGTACGCTGCATATTCTGGATGCGGAAAGCGGGAAGGTGGTTAAAGTTTTACCGAAT
>Ga0247734_1000586_pt1 | contig 30728 bp, 39 predicted proteins | sample UWRJL103311B2_FD_180933 | JGI IMG/M metagenome (GOLD analysis project Ga0247734, IMG submission 180933) | Plant litter microbial communities from Arlington Agricultural Research Station in Wisconsin, United States - UWRJ-L103-311B-2 | ecosystem: Environmental > Terrestrial > Plant litter >...
GCTGTAGGTGTTGTGGTAGAAGTGAGAATTGGTGGGGATGAAATTGGAATTTTGGAAATGTTGAAGTGGGAGATTGCTGGAGATTGTGGTTGATAGTGGATGTGGTTGATAGCAGGTGGAGTGATGGCGGGATGGGATGGGATGGGATAGCAGAATGGGTTGCTACAGTACTAAAATTGCTGGGTGGCTGCAAACTACCGTTTGGATGGGACCGGACTGCGGGAATGACGATAATAAGGCTTCCGTTTTCGGCCTAGCACGGATTAGGTAAGGTGTGGATTCGAGGATCGATGATCGATGACCAGACCAGACCAGACCAGAGACGAAATATCACCCAAATATCACAACGTCAATTATTTAATATAAAGAAAGCAAGGAAATGTTGGTTGAAGGTTCTGTCTCTTCTATTTTATATAACAAAGTGATACATATATGGGTTAGTTAGAGAGAAAGGATATCCATAACGGATCTCATCCACCCTCCCTCCAATCTCACCAAGCTTGGTCGTTCTGTACAAGATCAACGTAAGGCTATATCCCAGAGATGGGGTATCTCCCAAACATTTCAAATTGTGTTGTTTCACATGCTATAGGGATCAACAGGCCTGATCGCTGTCCACCAAACAAACGTCAGATTATTCCCTTACTCGTAAATGCCAAGCAGCAGCGAACTACTCCTGTCCTTGTTTGGCTATCCTTCCATTTAACTTTTACTTCATCAACCTTTCATGCAGCGATCTTAGGGGAATCCATAATAATCAGTCGTGTGACAGAGCCATGTGTTTGAGCAAGCAGACAGTCTGAAAGTATATCCTTCTTCCCCATCTTTCCTTTACCGGATCTGTGGTTGAACTTTTCTTTGTTTTGTCTTGGCGGATAAGCGAAGCCCCTTTCCAAAAGAACAGATAGGGAGGCATTAGCTAAGGTATCCTTCATTTCAAGTTGATCTCTTTATTAGGTTGTTACTTATCAAAAGGTCTATTTCTTCAACACCCTTCTTCGAGACATCAATTCGGGCATATCAATTGTACAGTACTTGATAGTGACTGACATCCGGCTTTACCGGAGCTCCTTACCCGGATGAAAATTACGGTAATGGCCGAAAGTTAATTATGAGGACGTCACAACCAAAGCTAAATCCAAACATGTGGCAAGAAGATAGTTTTGTCGGATGGGATTTCAAATCTGCATGTGAATTTAGATTGGTATTAATGTGGAGAAGCTGCAATGCTATATTTCACGAATGACGTCATATACAGCCGCAAGTTGGGGACGAGGCCGACAAACTTATACTCTAAGGACGGCGAGCCATCATATGCATTTCACTGTAGTATTTTTCTCCTCGAAAGTACTTACGGCTTATGTTTCTTTATGAAACCCCGACTAACACACGATTCTGTCTCGTGCTACTTGTGCCACAACCGTGGGCTAGTTTTTATTCGTCTTTGCCTGCTCACGGTTTAATTTTGTATTAATATGATCGTTCAGTTGTGCTTGTCACCCATATTTAAGGTTGTCTTCCATTGCCATTTGAATTTCTGCTGTCAATTATTAAGATTATTTTCAAAGGTGAGGAGAAACCAAAAGTCTTTATCAAAAAACACAATGAACATTTATTTTTAAAAGAACCAGAATCGAGCAAGATCCTACTGAGCTTTGGACTGATTCAAGTATATATTATCTATGGCTCGAGGTCCAATATTTTGATATAAATACCTCCGGGATTGGCAGCTGATAGATGAGTGACTTTGCATATTTATAGGGGTTTGGATGGAACTTGTTGATTAGTTAGCAAAAGTCCAGTGATTGAATAAGCAACATTGCTTTCAATACGAAACATATTGCTGACTGTATCCTGTGACTGTAGTGCAGTGTCACAATTTCAAAATCTCAGTTATATAAGTCCCCATGAGCTCGATGCTCACTCTTATGCCTCAAGTGACCAAAGACTAGTTATCAAGGAGCTTTTGTGCAGCCTCGTATTGTCAGTTCTTTCATGTCTCTAGCCACCTTTATTCTAATTAAAAGGCCAACATGTGATGCACCCTGTCTCTTGATGTGTGTAGATGTTTCGTAGGGCCCATGTGAATAAATGCTCTTGATATTGTCAATTTCAAATTTACTGTTGTTGTCGTTATCATGTATTTCATGTTTTCAAATGCGACAGAGATTGATTAGGGATTGATAGCTACAATGCGAAGTACCTAGCAAAGTGTGGAAAATCACGATGTGGTTCTCAGTAGTGGTGGCTTATATCTGAATCTTCCATCCCCAGACGGAACGTCTGGCTATACAGTTCTAGTGCTAGATATATGAGAGGTGGAACCAATCGTGTCTCCTGACACAAAACACCTATCGAAATGGCTGCTTTTTATATAAGTTTTATTGGTACCACACAGTGCATTAGTGCTATGAATCACGAGCGCTTGGGTGGTACTATAGTGAATCGAACCTGAGGTATAATTAAAAGTGTGAATACAACTTGAAGACTTCCTTCAATATTTACCTAATTTAATTTATGTATCTTGAAATCTTCCGACCTGGAAAACATAAGCCCCTGAAATAAGCGAGTCTTCCAAGGAATATATTTTACACTTAACGCGTCTACGCGACGTGATTTCTTGGCACCTGACTTCAACCTGGTTCTAACAAAACCAACAGACATGCCCCCATACGCAAGATTCACTCTGCCCAATCCGTCTTCCCAATGTCAACCTTCGCCTCTGTCATATTCGAGCTTTCCGATCAAATTGTCTCACATAACCTCCCCTCACACCACCAAGACGTCGATATATTCTTTAAAAATAGAAACATCTACCCTCATCCCGAAAAGCAATGCCTGCATGCACCATGTCCGCCTATGAAACGCAAATCTAACGATGAAGTCCATACCACAAGCCGCAAAACAAGACGAAAAACAACAAGCAGGAAAGGGACCTCGGAAGTGAGCGATAGCAGGTCTCCAAAGGGGAGCAGAGAAAGAGGTCTTCAGACCCCACCATCTAGCCAGGAAACTGTGCAAACACGAGCCGCATCGCCAGCGCACCCAACGAGATCAAATCGATACGTCGCTGGGCGGTTGTCACCGCTTCATACCCCGCCATCGAGTCCCCCCCTCGACGCACAAAAAGATATACATGAGATTGAGAACTGGTATGAGGACTTTGATTTCAGTCAATTCCTGTCTGTCGATAACGGGAATGCGGAGGAGAACAAGGGTGGAGATCAAGAAGCAATGTCAGGATATTGGAATCCGCTGGGATATCTGAACGACGATCTGAACGAGTCTCTGGAAATGGAAAACTCCAAAGACGATGCTGGTATTCTCGACTCGGATTGCAGGGACAACTTCTCCCTTGGCGAGGAGCCTTCTGCCATACATAATGACAGTCCGATGGATGAAGAGACTAGTTACAGTCTAGACGAAGATGCAATGGTCCTGAACGGACTATTTGGAGATACTAGCGCCATGCCATCTAGTTCCCGATTGCCAAGTCCTACAACTATACAAGCCTTCAGCCCGCCAAACTCAACATTCCAATTCTCCGAATCGGCGGGGAGAGATTCTTCCCCTCAAAACAGCACTGCATATCCATCCTTCTCACTCACCTACGATACCCATTCTCCATCCCAGAGCCAAGCAACAACTCTACCCTCCGACACAACCACCGGCCAGGACACCCCGCTCATACCCGAAAGGATCCACGCCCACCGCACCATTCCCCACCCCCAATATCTAATCCAATGGTCCAACTTGCCCTCCCCCAGCTCCTGGTCCTGGGCTTCGCAACACCACATCACTCACCTCGCTCCCTTGCTCGTAGCTAGCTATCTCTCCTTCCTCCCCTCCAACCAGCAGAATCCCGACAACACCCACGATACCGACAACAATGACTACACCAACAACAACGACAATACCAATAGCAATAACAAGAAAGAAAATAACGAGAAGGACAAAAACACCGAAGGCGAAAATGAAGTACTATACATCCCCGACCGCATCCTCGGCAAGAAAAAGGTGAAGAACGTATGGTGCTATCTAGTGAAGTGGGAAGGCTTCGAGAGGGAGGAGGATCGGACGTGGGAGCCCTGTTGGAGGCTGAAGGTTGACGTCCCGTTGCTGGTGGAGGAGTTTGAGGATGGCAAAGGGAAAGGGAAAAGGAAAGGGAAGCGGTGAATGTTAGGGATATTGCAAATCATCTGTCTAGTGTTTGTGAATTTTTTTAATCTATCTATATATTGTCGTTTGATATATAAATTGCAATATGGGAATAGCAGATCGGTGCTAATCAATATAAGATTCATCAAAGAGGTGAAAATTGGCACGAAATATTGAGTCTGGTAGGATATTGAATTGTTTTTTGTTCCGTTGAGGATCTATTTTATGTTGTGACAGGCAATTATTATTGACGCCGTCTCATCTTATTCTCACACCTCACCAAATCCTATGACCATAGGCATCGATGACCACCATCCGTCTAAACTTTTCCATCCATCCATTCTCTATTCGCAAAGACCGCGACTTGCAAAAAAGCTTTGCTCAAATATTCAGGATTTCTTTACTGAGCACAAACAAAAGAAAGGATTACCACATTTACCCTCCAGTCATCCACTATGAGCGAGATTTCCCGTTAGGACTTCCATTGGGCGTCTCTCTCAAGGCCCCCTTCCGACCTTTCTTCGCATTGGGATACAACTCTCTCCCCACGCCCTTCAACGCATCAGCACCTGCCTTCTCCGCCGCAGCCGAATAATCAACTCCCTTTCCGCTAGCTCTCTTAAGGTAGCTCTTGACGAAAAATCGCATAAACAAGAACGTCAATGGAGTGAGGTAAAATACGTTAAGCCAGACCGCGAAAGTTTGTCCGCTGGTATCGATACATGGGATACTGGCGTATTCGGTGTGGTAAAGTCCCGAGTGCGAACCCTGGGTGGATTGCTGGGAATCTCGAGGTGCAACAGCAGGACGACCATTGACATTTTCGGCCAATGCGGGCTCGCCAGCTGCACGGAGGAGCAGTTTCTTGACAAAATCTCCTACTCCAGCGGAAGTTGCGGCCGCGGCGGCGGAAGTGATAACACTGGACGCAGCGGAGGCGGCACCTTTGACTGTGGTATTTGAAACTTGGATGGGTACGGTGTAGGTGAGGAAGCTGTGGATGGATGCGTATGATGTTCCAACCAGGAATTGGATAATTTGCATGGTTGTTAGGGTGCGCTTCAGCAGACCTGGGATGGGGACTGAGAAGGCAGTTAGGGTGTAATACGTATACTAAATAGTGTTAGCGTAAAACGTAGAAATCATTCATGGGTGATCTTACCATCAGGGTGTGAATTGCTGAGTTGACAAACACAAACATCCAGATGGGTGGTGACATGTAGCGAATTCCTGCCCACATGCACATCATTGCACCAGCATGATGATAGGTTTGCAGAGTCGAACTTCGCTTTCCCTTGGCCAAAATAATAAAAGTATCGAGGACTTCGTAAAACTTGCTGAGGTAGAAGAACCATCCATAGAATGCCAATCCCTCATTCCACAATCGCCCAAGATCCGTAGCATCTGGTGCTCCATTCTCACCTAGTCGAATGGTGAAAGGCGATTGTGAGGTCCAGGCCGAAGATTCGGGGTTGTAGACTACAGCATTTCCAAGCCCACGGGCTCCTTGGATCTTGCAGAGACTGTCGACTGTTCCTACTAGCCCATCTGCTCCCCATGGGTTGGCAACCGATCGTCGAAGCGCTCCCCACATTCCCACAAATGTCCAAGCTGAGTATACGGCTAAGAACACATTATGCACGACCACGAACCAAAAGAATGACTTGGTCTTGCTAATTCCCCATGCCGTATTTCCCCTGCTCTTGTTGTATCTGTTTACCGATATGACCGTGGTGGCATATAGGATTGCGATTGTGATTGGAACTCTGAAGTCGAGAGCGGCATTGAAAATGGAGTCTGGAATAGAGAACAGCGGCGCGGAGAGAGTCGAGCCAGATTGCGGAGGTGAGAGAGTTCGTGGATCGATATTTGGTGGGAAGACGAAGAGAGAGGAGGAAGGAGCGGAGAGTTGGAGGTCAGAATCCATGATGCTCAGCACTTGAGTAGTATAGTCTGTTTGTCGGGGAGTCGGAGGGTCGTAGAGTCAGATATTCCTGGTTCGATTGGAATGTGGGTTGTTGCCGGGCGGAAAGAAAGAATGAGCACTGGCGCAGGCTTCCGGTGAACAGAATGCTAAAAGAAGAAACCGAGCACACGACACAACTGAAGATGCCAAAGACGAAGATATCAGACGTCAGAGATCAACAGTTCCAGTCTATCCGTGCACAGGTATTCCCGTTGATGATAGATAGGAGTGACCTGAGATGTTGCTGGCAGGCAAGGCAACAAACAAAGAAACCGACAAACCAAGAAGAATATAAGATAATGTAAGACAGACAACCCAGGAGCTGCGGTGGAAGATATAGAGCGACTTCTTGTATGACCAGCAGCCGAGGTGTTTTTGGGAAGAGATTGAGGTGAAGATGAGCTTCACATGTGAGGTTATCCAGAAGAGGAAGCGGAGGAGAAGAAAAAGAAGAAGAGACGAATAGAAGAAGAGTCTTACCGATTAGATCCATCCATGGTTGCCCATCAAAATCCTCGAATTATCCACTCGCGGACGTACCTTCCCTTCATTGTTGCTTTCCCCCTTCACTTTTCCTCAACAAATGCGCGTCACCATATCCAGCACCCCTGTCACATCCCTGCAGGGCCCCATTACGGAACATCGTTTTCCCGTTCAGCCTTAGGAAGCGAAGAGCGGACCTTTTTCCGTTTTTCGCCCATAAGCATGGATATCATTCATTACAGTGGGCAAACCTGTTCTGCAGTGCACCAAATATGAGGCCGATCCCATTAGATTATCTCATAACCAGGAATGGAAAGTGGCCAACGGCCAATGGTAAATCAGACCTGGAGAGTTTCAAAGCTTTCAACAAACATTGGCTTGGTTTGGTGGGGTTCAAATTGTTGAGAGACTTGCCTGAATGAGGAGCTCCCTCCGACCCTTTTGCCGAGGTTCCCGTGATTTTCTTTTCATCTCCTTTAAATTTAAGCGAGTAACCTTCTACGTTATATGTACTCTGTAATAATTGCGTGAAGAATTCTTCCAGAAAGAAAGAATGCCAACCATCGCATTAATTATCCTGTGACAAAGTTAGACTGGTCGTCAAGTCAGACTCCCGCGCACGAAAATGGGAAGTTGATAGCTTGAGAGTTGGTATTGTGGGGAGCAGTTCTTTGGAAACTTGATGCATCTCATACACCTGTGATTAAATGTCGTATCTGGCTGCAATACGATGCAATACGAGATTGGCATGGGCATGGAGAAGCGGACTTCCTAAACTATCGAGGACAAAATGGAACTAAGTATCGTCTCTCTAATGCTCGGGTTCGACTACGGTCAGGAAGAATAAAGAAAGAAGAAGAGGACCCAAACCAGTTAACACAGCATAGGTAGGTATTCCACAAGCCATTCTCTCAACAAATCTTATAAGCCTTAGCCTTTGAGGTTTATCACATATTTGAGGAATTATCCAGCTCTGTCAATGTCAAATTCCAATTCCTTTACTCCTGTCTCGATTGGGATTTGGCCCAGGAGAAGTGTTTCGATTCCGTCAGACTCCCAAAAAAATCCACTCTCCCGCCAAAAGCCAGAAGCGAAAGCGGATTATCAGAGTGAGAAGAATCAAGAATAGAACGAAAACGAAGACTCACTGGTCTTTTTCATCGCGTTAGATGTTTTAGCATAGTAAATGCTGATTCTATTAGCAATCATGCTTGACACTCCCGTTCTCGACTTACATAGAGATATGTAAGATACGTTCACTCGTTTTTGACAGCAGAGAATGGATGAAAAAAAGGTTGAAATCCAAGGAGGTAGGGCTTATAACCTTCTCGCGGCTCATCTGTCGAAAACAACACCGCCTATGTTTCTCGTTAGGTTTGGTTTGGTAACACTGACATGGTAGAACAGACTCTTCTTGGGCTATGAATTTCTTAACAACATGCGCACCAGTCGAGGTACGATGTCACGTCTAGAACATGTCTTTTCGCAAAGGAGTAGTGGTAAGAAGGAAAGGGTTCATTACCTAGGTCAACCCTCATCCTCTTTCCTTCACGGCCGAGAGTTCACATTCATGTTTTCAAATACGAGACAAACCCGTGTGGAGTCATTTGTGTTATTCGCATCCTTGTTCTGACCTGCATTACGTTCATGCTAGATTGAGGCATAGAAGTGAGGAACCTGCCAGATTAAGACACGATTCGTACTCATTGTTTCTCTTATTCTTTATCTGAAAGCGCTGTGCAAGTAATACTGCGCTCCTCAGTAGTATTAGAGGCTTCTAAGTCACTTTACATGTTAATACTGAGCATATGACCTCCCTAACACTGATTATATCACGTGATACAACTTATCCCTCAAGGTTGTCTCGTACCGTTCAGCACTGGTCCTGCGGTACCATGCTACAGACAGTCTCATTTTAAACAGTTTTATAAAGGTTCCCGAGGTTGTCTTCCAGCTCAGTTGTCTCTCATACTGTGGTTGTAAGGCTTAAGCGAACCCCTGGCCACTTTTCCTAAAAGGGTTTTGAATAGGAAGTGGTTAACCTCAAAGCCACATACCCTCGGGATCGCCAACTAGGGGTAATGAAATCAATTCTTCGTCAGAAATGCAAGACAAAATTCAAGACCCCTCGGAAAACTTTCAGTTCTGAATCTCGAGTGGTGTGTTGAATTGTTCACTGCGGTCATTCCTATTGGCAATCCTCAATAGTAGCATATTCTCGCTTAGCTTCCGTTTAATCGTACCTCCTATTGCCGTAATGATTTCACATCTAATTATTGAGAAACCACTCCTATTGAAAAGCATATCTCCATCCAAGTCAAAAGCCGCCATGGCTTTCTCATCTCCTACTCATTTTCTTCATCATCAAACTCGTCACAAACATACCGCTGTCTTTCCTCACAAGATTCGTATCCAAATCTCAAGATCCAGACCTCTGATCTACGTCCTTTGTTTCTCATACCGGGACCCAACCATCCGTCAAGGAACTCGTCTCAGTTGCTCGCCCCCAGCCGTCTCGTCGATCTCTCGCTACATACATATCTAGTCTCTTTCTCCCCGGCGGAAGAAATGGATTACATCGATCCAAATCCGGCCAGAATGGACGTCCCACCGCCCCAAGGTCCATTCTATACCAGCGCAAACACCATTACCATCACTGTCCTTACAGGCATCGTCATTCTTCTCAATGTCGTCCCATTTCACACGCTCTATGCGGCCAAGCAGCTGCCAGCTTGCACTATGATTGTAGTTACAGACCTCGTTCTCTTCTTCAACTTCATTAATGCTCTTATATGGCACGACGACGATATTACGAAATGGTGGAACGGAAATGGACTTTGTGATGTAGAGGTTTTGCTTAAAGCAGTACTCAGCACTCTGTGTGCCAGCTCAACCGCATGCCTCACTCGCAATCTCAGCCAAGCAGTTGATGTCGATAACAATCCTCGACTCTTTGAGAGCGGGGCTATGAGACGTAGGCGCATAGCTGGCGAGCTATTATTCTGTTTTGGAATCCCGTTCATCCAATTGGTCACTCATTACTTTATCCAAGCTGGTCGATATGCCATCATCACTACCTATGGCTGTATCGATGTGGTTGATAACAGCTGGGTGACCGTTTTCCTTTTCACGGTTTGGCCCCTCTTTTTCTACCTCATTAATTGTTACTATGCCAGTAAGTTCTCTATTAATCTATCCCCAAACCGTAAAATGATAGAGGACTAACCCACACAAGCCTTGGTAATAATTCGACTACGTCGCCATCGTGGAAACCTCACCACCACCCTTTCAAGTAGCGGCTCTTCATTCACTGCCCGTCGTTTTATAAAGCTATTCTTCCTCTGTATGCTTTTCTTTATCCTCCAACTACCAGCCGCTCTCGGATTCTTCTATTTCAACATCCGAAATTCCCTCCCTTTCCGCCCCTACTCCTGGAGTCAGATTCACGACCCAACTACCTGGCCCCTCATCATTTACTTCACCACCCCAGACTATCCATTGCTGCAATATTATGGATGGCCGCCTTTTATCCTCGGGCTTGGAGTGTTCCTCTTTTATGGAATGAACAATGAGGCTATCGATAGGTATCGACGAGTTGCAGTCTTTTGTAGACTGGGAAAATTCTGGCCCAGTGTTACCCAACCAAGAGAGCCACGACGTAGGGGAAGTGAGTCAAGATCTAGTTGGGCGAGTCATATGGATGTCATTGGAAAAGCAGTCCGATATTTCGATGGAAAGAGGAAACACAGCCAAGCCTCCACCGTCGGTGGTTCTGAAATGTAAGTTCTCCCTTTTTCCACCACCCATAGATTCACTTTTCTTCGTCTCCTTAAACCGAAATACTAACAATCAACATTAGTGATCGATCCCGCAAAGGCTCCATGACCCTCACAAACATCACCTCAACTTGCACCTCCCCCACCACGCCCACCTCCTCATTTGCCCCACAACACTCCCGCACCACCACTCCATCAGAGCCCTGCCTCTGTTCTCCAACCGGAGACTCAACCACCACAACGTCATTATCCCCATCTCCCCCTCCACTCTCGGGGTTCCGCACCTATATGCACATCCCCTTCCCTCTCTTCCCCAAAAAGACTCGCTCCACTACCGAAACCCGCCAGCAAAACACCGAACATGGTTCCGATCATGCATATAACATCCATACAGCCCAACAGGCTATGTATTCAACCTCTCCTGCCTTTGTTCAAACGACCGTCTCCACTGGTCCCTCATCCTCTGTGGGAATTGCACACGGTGACTCTGATGAAGAGGACGGCGGTCCAAAACGTGGCACGAGAGCATATCGCGAGCGAGAACGCAGAGATAGAGAAAAGTATCATGCATCACATGGCTCTGGGGAGACGGGCGTTAAAGTCGAGAAGAGCGTGGATCAGCACTCTTCGCACTAAAACTCTCTATCACCTATCAATCACGCGGCACTGTATGTAGCATCATGATTGACGAGGATGAGAATTCAAGGAGAAGATGGAAGTTTGCATTTTTCTTTTGTCTTTCCTTTTTGGGACATTAAAAGGGGATGTTTCACTTTAGTTGGTTGGTGAAGTTGGACGTTGCACAGAGAAGAGACTGTATAATAGAAACACATGAGAAAAAAGAAAACGCACATAGCTTACCTAGGTATGTTACATAAACAGAGCATGTAGTCCAAAACTGCTCCCCAAACTGTCGAAACTGTCGTTATTACCTTCTTGCTAAATGTTGCTTTCCGTGACTGGCATACAATCGTAACGTGATATCTGTTTTGACTAGATAACTTCCGTCCATGCGGCACTAAGCAGTATGCTAGGCCTCTATTCCTATAGGAAGAGTTGATCAAGTGGTCTAAATGAAGCAGATTTGTTGAAATTTCCGATATTTTTGCCAACTTGAGGACTCTAGATCCTATCTGTAACCGTGGTTTGTGGTTTTGTGTAACCTGAAAGGAAGAGTTGAGGCATTATCAAAAGCGGTAGAACTTCAGAGGATGCTAAGTTAATTAACTATTTGAGATCACGCTTGCTTCTTCTTGGAGGTTTTAGCTGTTCCTACTTTCTTTTTCTTTAACTTAGTGGCGTTGAGAGCAGGTGGTATATTTTGCCTTGCTTTTGGATATGCATCTGTAAACACAACAGCTATGAGATTTTGGAGTACATTAGTAGGTAGTGATAATATAATGGATCAACAGCAGCTTAAACTACATTGTTTATCCTTCATTGACTGAGCTTGCTTTCTTCTTGCCGTTTGCACTGACAATTTTCGTCCTAGAGGAATACATTGAGCTGAGATGTATATGGGCGAGAGTATGAGCATTGCACAAAATACAAAACAAATTATGACATACAACGAAAACTCAAGTTTCATTCAAATACTTGGCAATGCTCAATTCTGTTTTAAATACAATAATTTCCAGCCATTTAACTTATTCACTTCCTGCAACCTCACTTGACAAACCAGTCTGCTCTTCTTTCCATGCCTTGTATGCATCAGCACCGGCTAAAGTGCGAGGATGTGTTGCCCCAAGTATCCTTGTCGAAATCTCCACACATGTAGACATCAAGCTTAGAGCTTTTGTGTCTTGACCTTGATCTTTATATGTCCATGCAAGATTGTTCATGCTAGTTAACGTGGCTGGATGCTCCTGGCCTAACACCCGTTCCTGTACCTCTAGTACTTGTATATGTAGATCTTCAGCTTTTTTCCAGCGCCCCTGGCTATTATAAGTATCTGCAAGATTATTCATGCTAGTTAACGTGGCTGGATGCTTCTGGCCTAACACCCGTTCCCGCACCTCTAGCACTTGTATATGTAGATCTTCAGCTTCTTTCCAGCGCGCCTGGCTTTTATAAGTTTCTGCAAGATTATTCATGCTTCTTAATGTGTCTGGATGCTCCTGGCCTAACACCCGTTCCTGTATCTCTAGCACTTGTTTATGCAGATCTTCAGCCTCTTTCCAGCGCCCCTGGCTATTATAAGTTTCTGCAAGATTATTCATGCTTCCTAATGTGTCTGGATGCTCCTGGCCTAACACCCGTTCCCGTACCTCTAGCACTTGTTTATGCAGGTCTTCCGCCTTATTCCAGCGCCCCTGGCTATTATAAGTATCTGCAATATTATTCATGCTACTTAACGTGTCTGGATGCTCCTGGCCTAGCATCCGTTTACGTATCTCTAGCACTTGCATATGCAGATCTTCAGCCTCTTTCAAGCGCCCCTGGCCATGATAAGTGTTTGCAAGACTATTCATGCTAATTAATGTGTCTGGATACTTATTTCCAAATATATCTTTTCTTGCCATCAACACCTCATTGAATATCTTCTCGGCCTCCACGAGTTTTCCCTGGGCTTGTAACACTGACCCAAGCAGAAACTTGCTAGCAAGCGTACCTGGATTATCCTTTCCTAATATCGCCTCTTCAAGTAACAACGTCTCTTCAACCATCTTCTTGGACTCCGCATACTTTCCCTGGCTGTTCAACACTGCCCCAAGATTGTGTCTGGTAACTAGCGTATCGAGGTCCTTCTGTACAAGTAACTTTTCATTGAGTGTCAATATTTCTCGATATATCTTCTCCGCCTCAGGGTACTTTCCCTGGTACTGTAAAGATAACCCAATTTCATTTCTGCTCACCAGTGTGTCTTCATGCTCCTTCCCTATCACCCTTTCTCTTAAATCCAATGCTCTTCGGTGTATCTTCTCTGCTTCACCATACTGCCCTATATCCAATTGACAATCGCCTAGCCTATGCAGTAATGCCATCGTAACCATCTCGTTTTTCTTAGAAATCTTTATTGCGTTGGCGAGATGAATCGCATGTGGTAAATATCTTGTCCACATTTCTCGATTAATAAGACGACCATCTTCTGGCAGAACCTCGACCAATCTATGCAGTGCCCTATCTTCCCATATCGATAGTTCATTATCTCTGCTGAGCCAGCTGCGAGTTGCCAAATGAACCAGTCGATGCACATCATATGACTGCTCCTCTTTCCGCGGAGTTAAGAAAGAATATGCTATCAAAGTTCCAATAGCCTTTCCCCGTTTGAGCAAAGAGTCCTCCGGTGGCAATAACGATATATGGATATCTTCTCGGAGTATTACTCCAATGTATGATAAGTATTCAGCCGCAAGAGCATTGTGACGTTTCATTTGGGTGAACGAAATAAGCCATGTCGTTGCAATTGGATTCTTTTGATTTTTGTACCTTCCACGATCTTCGAAATCTTCACTTAGAACCTCGATAATCTCTTGTTCGCCCCTTTTATAAAACAAGATATATTCTGAAATGGGAGTTGAATTCTCGTTTATAAATGCAGCTGCTTGCTTGATTGCGAGTGGCAAATCAAGAAGCAGATCCAAGAGCTCTGTAATACTTACTGCATTGTCGAGTAGGCTTTGGGATTGCTCTTGGACACTGTTTTTGAAGAGTTCTGTCGCTTCGCACCTGTTCATCTTCTTAATACGAATCACATTTGCCTCGGCAAATTTCCCTGCAGCCTTCTTATCCCGAGTAGTGAAAAGGACCGCACCATTACCACGATTTGGAAGATATGTGATCAATGCAGCAGCTCCATTAGTGTCATTTGAATTGAGAAGAACCTCGTAATCATCGGCGTTGTCTATAACAAGCAACCATGGGCTAGGAAGATTCACGAGTGCTGTAGAGACTAGATGCTTAACGTCTGCTTTGTCGTCCTCAAGCCCCGGTATTCCTAGCGTTTGGGCGATTTCGCGGTATGATTTATTAAAACTCGTAGCATCACTTGCCTGAACCCAAAAAGTCGAACATTCTGGATACATATCTTGGATCCGGTAGGCAACTTCCAAAGCGATTTGAGTTTTGCCAATGCCACCAAGACCATCCAGTGCTACCCACGGACATGTGTTAGTATGCAACTTAGGGTCAAGCTTTGTGATGAGCTGATCTAAGTAGAATTCACGGCCAACAAAATTTTCGTTGCGCGGGAATGGAAGAGATTGGTGACCTGAATGTAATTAGCACTTTGATACATTGGTGACTTAACAAGCATTAAATATCACCTCGTGCTGATCGCTCAGTAAGTGTAACTTTTACGGCAAAAGTTAGTTGAATTTTGTGTACATAAACATAACTAATTGAGAATCTACTGTAACGTACGAATTTTACCCAGAGTGATATCGTGTGTCAGCATTGTCCCTGCGCTACCATTGCAAAGAAGGTCTACCACCGGTTTTAACATAGTATGTCCTGGATGCCCAGGATCAAAATAAACCTTAGTGCTAGCTGTTATTCGATCAAGCGTTGAATCATCAACCTCAGAAAGCCCGATATCTCCTATCTCTGGTATGTTGAACCGAAAATATACGTTGCTGTGATGTTTGAAGCAACGTTCTAGATTCTGAGAAGTCTTCTCGCAATCGAGGGCAATGTCTTTTAGAGTCTTGATGACATTTTTTGGGAGGAATTTATCTAGTGCGGAAGGTGCTTCATATCGAACTATAGACTTTACACCACAGCCAATACTGACTAATATCCTAAGTGGAGTGGAGGCACCAAAGATAGTTTGTGCTTCTTCGATAACTTCTTCGGTAGGATTGTTGGACCTGAAGGCTGCGTCTACGAATCGATTTTTAGAGCCATTAGGCCATGTGATAGACAGTGCTTTGAAATATGTTGGTGCTGCTGTTGTTGCTCGTGCTGCCTCCCATATCTCACAGTCGTAAACCATTTCTCCCTGGACCTTATATGTTCTGAGATGATATGGCCTTGTCATATTTTCGGCTGCCAGTGCACATACAAAACTTCCAATGAGTTAACCTTAGTTTGTTGTAATTGAATGATATGAGGTTTTATATACTTGCCCTTTTGAACCTATCTGGACGTCTCCACTTGGGAGCATACGTGAGCCATCACTACTTTCCATCACAATTGCTTTTACAGAGTCCTCTAGTGTTGATGCCTTGAATGTGCCATCTTGTCCTTTTCGTTTTTGATTCGCTTTCGAAAATATCTTGCCAGCAAGTTTGAAATATTGTACGAGAGCCTCGGAAGCGGTCATTCCTAGTCGAACTAGCATGATAGTGATCAGGCTACCAAAAGTCAGAATGAGACTTTGTGATCATGTTTCTGTGCTTACCCTCCCGTGCTTGTCCCACCAGTTAGGTCAAAGTAATCACGTGGACGGGGCTCGTCTGGAAGCTGGAGGCGGCCCTGTACAGCAACCATAATATGTTGCAAGATAAGAAGCTCGGAAATGCCTTTAATGCCACCTCCATCTACTCAATCAGGTCAGGTATATAATCATGATGAAAACTCAGAATCACAAACCTAGGGACAACAGGCAAACTGGTGGGTGGGGTGTTTGGGCGGACATCTCGGGTGTCTGATAGCAATGTTGAATGGCTGTCGGACGTGGAGGCGAGCGTCCTGTTCTTCCCAAACACAGTGATGGCAAGGCTCGGGGGCTACTTCCTTGATTTAGTGTTGAAACCAGCCTGCTTTTATGTGTGAGCAATGACGAAGCAACTTGAAGACGACCAGCTGATGGTTATTGCCAGATTGCAATAGGAGTGAGGAATGAAGCAAAGAGGGGAAAGAAGGCTGTGATGTAGTCGAACTAATGCAATGTTATTCTCAGATACAAATTCGTGTGACCAAAAGGTTCAGCTGCGGTGTGTCTGTATGCGATTGGCCAACTCTTAGTAGGGTATGAGTATATCACTGTTGCAGGGCGGATAGCTTCTTGAACAACTTATTTGAATTTTTCTGAGCTAGCATTCTTTCCATCCACAGGTTACGCGCTACAAGAGTTTAACATAACAATCGGTGGTGACACGATAGGAAAAGAATAATCTCTTTGAAGCATTGTCTTCTCGCAAGGCTGCACTTTCGCGTGATGGTGCGAAAGTACAGTACACTCTCTTGACTCTATATGGGAAGGCATGGATCCAAGCGTATTACAGTCTAGTCACGGTTCGAGTTTCCTGGGTAACTGGCTCATGCGGCAATAACTTCCGAATTTGCTAAAACTGGGGATTCTTTGTGTAACTCTAATGATGGCCACTACGAGTAAGCGATCCAATGAAAGAATTGTCATGTGCTTTCCTCTCACTCTGTTAAAGGGAAAGTTGGGGTCGGGAAATTGGCAGTAGGGTTAACATCTGCACAACTCCACTGTTACATTTTTGGGGCATTTCTTTTTTCAGAATCTGGAATTTGGAGGTTAAATACTACGAGTAAGCATACCTAGCTTGCCATATTTAATATTATTCTCTAGCGTTTCACTTTGTCCAGCTATGACATGGTTTAGATGCTAGATTAGTAGGGTTAAACTCGAGGAGAGATACTAATTGGGAGTGCCCACCGCACAATCATATTTCTCAACCTGCCCAACGGGACCATAGAGAGTAATAGTATTTGGTAAACACAACGAGCTATAAACCCAACTGGAACGAGATAAAAGCTCTTTTTATCTAATTTCTAGATATCTAGTAGATTGGCATCGCTATATAATACTGCAATAGCAAAAAGTCAAGATAATATATCACTTTATTCCTAACCGCACAAGTTTTCGACTCATGCTCTTGTCTTGATGAAATCTGCACATCTCTCAGCCACCATGACCGCCGGAGCCTGCGTATGCGAAGAGATGATTTCAGGAAAGACACTGGTATCACAAACCCTCAGATTCTGCACTCCATACACTCTCAACTCATCATCCACAACGCCAGGAGACACTTCATCATCACGCGGCGCCATTCGACAACTACATGAGTAATGGAAAGTAGATCTCGTTTGCTGTCGAATAAACTTGTCCATCTCTACGGTATTACCGTTCTCAATATCCAACTTATGTAGCTCTTCAGGGTAGCTTAGATTACGCAGCAGAGGAAACCCAGCCGCTTTCATTGTTTCCCCGAGTTTTAAAGAGAGCCGAATGGCCTTTCGTGCAAGCGTGATATCAGAGGGATCGGAAAGATAGTTAAAATCAACAACGGGTCGATCGAGAGGATTCGAGGACGCTAGCCGAACCGTGCCACGGGATTTGGCTTGTAAAAGGGTAGCTAGGATGGTGAAAAGACCAATCTTTGGATAGAGTGCTAGGTTTTCTTCTAAAGTTAAGTCCATAGCATTTATCGGAAGAGGCATGAGTTCAATGTCAGGAATAAGGTCGATAGAGCTTAACCCGGTAGTCATCTTGATCTCACTTGAATGGTTTGAGACAGGGTTTGTAGTGAGCCCGCTTCCATCTTCATCCAGGAAAGCGGACCGTACGAAGAGAGACAGTGTCTGTAGTGGAATGCTCAGAATACCGCTATTCAAGAACACATACTTTATCATTTCAAAGGTCCCCTTGAGAATTGGGGAGTTGGCTAATGAGTTCAGTGATTCCCCGATAGGAACCTCCCAAAGGACTGGGATTGCGGTATGGTCGGTCTATTTCGTCATTAATTTTATGGTTTTATCACTGTGTAGGAATGGTCTGGCATACCAAGTGCGACCCAACTCCAGGTAAATCTTGCACGACTTTGACTCCGTGTTCTTCCAAATGTTTGCGAGGACCAATACCACTAAAAAGTCACACATGTTATGTTATTCTTGCGGGTATATAAAATGACAATATATTGTCGGAGTCATACCTAAGCATTAAGATTTGTGGTGTTGAAATGGCCCCGGAGCAGACGATGACCTCTTTTCTCACCTTCACTGAAAAGGTTTCCTTGGAGCTTGAGTGACTGGATTTATACATAACCTTGTTGCACCAAAGATTTCCATCCTGTTTATCAAAGGAAAGATGAGTGACAATTGCGTTTGTACATATTGTCAAGTTATTTTGTCTTTCAATGGCAATATGCTGTGGGAGGAACGCATCAAAGCTCGATACTCGCTGGCTATTTTGATTGACAGTTAAATCATGTGTGGCTATTCCATCTGCAAGTGCATGTGGTGAATTTATATCGTCGATTCGTTTAAACCCTATAGTCTCAGCCGCGTCCGAAAATCTAGTTGTATCAGAGACTGGACAAATTTAAGTTAAGTGATGCAGAAAGAATGCTTACACTCGAAAAACATTGAAAACCCAATCAAAATACGTGACTTTTCTTGTGATCCAAGGACCTGCAAGAATTAACTTTCCCAATAACAAATGCGGAACAAATTGAATAGCAAACCCGAAGCCCCACGAAAGGTAGATTTTGGATGATCAAGATTATTTTCTCCTTTCACAAAATATGGCAACACCTTCTCATAGGTCCAATCAGGATGACCATTACTAGCCCAAGCATCATAGTCTGCAGCAGTTCCTCGCGTATACAACATGCTATTGATCCGGGTCCCTCCGCCCAGAATCTCCCCTACATATACTGTACCCCTCCTATCATCACAATGCTTCATCGGTTCAGATTTCCAATGAGAGGCTCCGCTATTTGACCGAAACACATTGGACGATACAATGGGAATTCGGGATAACCACGTGTTGTTGACAGGACCCCGTTCTAGGACCAAGACGGTAGTATTGGAGTCTTCGCTTAGACGTGATGCTAGCGCACATCCTGCTGTTCCGCCTAGGAGAAAAGTGAATAAACAAGGGAAATGGATAACTCAGTGCGTCAACAGAGATTAAGTACATACCTCCCACTACTACGTAGTCGTACTCCAGGGAATCAATATCCTTTGGGCTGCGCTCGGGATACTTGGGAGAGAATGGCCACATTTTGGCACCACAAATCAACCTAGCTGGAATAAGATCCACCTTGAAGAAGAATATGCTTCCTACAGGTAGAAAATCAGTTCTGTTAAATGTGTAGACCAAGGTGAAGGCTGGTCGTTAGGGTCATTTGGCACTTTGTTGGAAAAAAATTCTTTTTTCTTTCTTTTCGCGGTAAAGGTTTTCTGGGGAAATCCAGGAATGCACAATAAACGCGTGATGTCACATGATAGGGTTAACGTACGAGACACATGTAATTAACTCAGATCTGGTATAATTTACCTCCATATAGGGTAACTCAAGTTTTGCTTCAATAACTGGAATGTGTCTACGTTCAAAGGCTGTGGTATATATGTAAGGTGTTGTAGTATTTGGAACTGTCTCCTTTAAATTTCCAAACAATAATCCACAAACGATTAAGTGAGCTACCGAATATACCCCCTCGTATATCAACATCCTGCATTCCCAGTTGTTCAACTTTTCGTGAATCTGTAAAAACGTTCAAGATAGTAGGGGATGCTTTGTCTTAAATAAGAAGTTTTCGAGTTGAGTAAGCAACAGTTTCTTTCAAGAAAAAGAATAAGTTAAAGTTATAATTATTTGAAATCCAGCTTGAAAAGGCCAACAAGAAATTTAACAGCCGCCATTAATTGGCTGCTGATATTGTGTAGCAAGAATATTGCACCTGTTAACTAAGCCTTCACATCTCGAAGCATACATATATGGACGTATATGCCCCTTTCCGAGTTTCCAGATCTGAGACTTAGATCTGATTCGACTTCCTCTACAGCCACAAATCTAAATTTCACATAGAGCATAAACGAATTGGGGCCTGAGATCAACCACATGGGCAATTTCTCCTCGTCTGCTACTTGTGTCTCCCATTCCAGATGCTGCGACGCCACCACCATGCCTCGATGATTAGGAAGCGTGGCGATGAGGTCCAGCTCTGTAAGCAGTAGATAGAAAAGGGGCTTGGTTGGGGGAAGCACGCTCTCTTTAATGTTTCTCCTGGTTGGGATGACTTTTACCATCGCGTTTCCGGTCACCCAAAATTTTCTTCTGACATTCTACTACTTTAGCTGTCATGCTCTTAGCGCATTAATCATTGAGGCGGCTTTATCAATGCTGCATCCGCTGCCTCCGCTGATCATTTCGAATTTCCCCTGGTGCTGAAAAGTTGACAGGCTAACGCTCAATGGAATCAGAAATTTTCTCGTTAAGGGCAATATTTTGGAACGAAGCGCGGGTAAAAGCGTCGTCGGCAAAGCCTGGATATTGATCTCTGACAGCTGCTACACTATCTTCCAATTAGATTGGTAATAAGTTGAAGGATTTCGAATGTGTCATTTTAATAGTCACGTAAGGCTGTTTCTTGTTAAAATCAAAAGGGATGCATATGCTGAGCCAGTGTGCGGTCTACTATTTGGGACTAGTGTTGAAACTTCATGTGCCAAGTAGAGTTGAGCGCTTATATGCATATGATGAGGCTCTGACACTCACAGTCGACAAAATCAAAACAACAAACATAGACAGCATTGTAAAATGTCTTTCGGCTGGTCGGTAGGCGATCTTGTTGCAGCAATAAAGCTACTTACGGAAGTAGCTGCGACTCTGGACGATGTGGGCGGTGCTTCAAGCGAATATCAGGAAAGCGCACGTTTTCTACGAAGTCTTATCCACACGCTGGAGCCGCTGAGAAATCTCGATAATATTAATATCTCAGTCTCATATAAAGAAGAAATATGCTCTGAAGTAGAATCAATTCGTGTTCCCGTCGAGGACTTCTTGAGTTTTATCAAGAAGTACGAGGCTGGGCTCGGAGCGCAAGCACCCACAGGTAGGCATCGAAATATTAGACAGAAGTTACAGTGGCACTTTGGGGGAGATCTGAAGAAGTTGGAAAAGTTACAAGTGAGGATTGAGAGACATATGACAACTCTAGATGCCTTATTGCAAAGGTTGATCATGTGAGTTTCATGAATTTATATCAACCTCGTAAAATATCACCTTTTGAGATAGCATTAACGAAGCAATTAGAGATCTGATCACGAATGCTCAAATGAATCTACCGGACCAGCTTCGTACAGCCTTTACAGAAGTATTGGATGGACGACTACAGTCTGAGTTTCGAGAAGAACTTCTTCCAATTCAGGGCCATCTGCTCGAACTGCGTGAACAAGTCTCTCAAAGTCATCAGGCTTTATTAGAATACTTAGAGAAGAATCAGCTCATAACAATGGCTGTGGATACTGTTCTAAGAACGATTTTGGACACCCAGAAAAGGCAAATTGGTGTTACATCTGTTCCAGCGAGGAGCGCACTACCCTTACTTGACACTCCTATAGTGGCAGCAAATACGGTATCTTCTAATGATCACCAAGAGTATACTACCGACCATGTATTGGATTTAGAGAAATATGACCAAATGCCGTTACCAAAGAGTCACATTCTTCAAGTAGGACAATTTCGAGCAGAGAAACGATTAAACACTCGGCTCGAAGAATGGTGGATTAATCCCAAATCACAACTCCTTTGGGTTCAGGAGCCACTAAATACTAGTATATCATACATTGCGTCAAGCATTTATTTGGCGGCAGAAACAGCAAACATATCAGTTGCAGGATACCTAAATCAGCGTGGATTTTATGACAAGACGATAAAACGCGATCCTCATGAACTTTTCTTGAGGATGATCTACTCGATGATACTACAGATGACTGATAATATAACCAAGTCATCCATCTGTAACCATGGGCTCAAAAGGACCTGGAGTAAAGGTCTAGATGGATCCTTATCCTCTTTGGAGATTGCTTTCTCTATTCTAAGAGAACTTCTCTTAAAATCTACCGGACCACAAATCATTGTCACAGATGGACTTCACCTGATCGACAGAGGGACGGATCCAACTTTGAGGGCAAATGTTTTGAAATTACTGGAAGTTTTGCGTTCATCTGGAATGAACCAGGATAAAACAACAATCGCACCGTTGATCAAAGTATTGATAGTGACACCAGGCCAGACTTTAACACTTCTAGATACTGTAGAGTGGAACGAGAAACTAGATATAACTGTTGCGAAAGGGACACACTATCTACCTCTGGTTGCAGAGCTGAAATCAATGTTTCGAAGTCCGTAGTAAATATAGCTAGCTGCTTTTTTCACTTGAGATTACGATCTCGTCTAATGCCCTCACTCAAGGCCCGCTCCTCTAGGGTCATATTGCGAATGCTGTCAGTATCCTGGACAAACATTCTACGCCTCTCGATAACTCGCTGAAAATGGTCTGGTTGAACCTCAATATAGCTGGCAGTGCCGTCCGGCGAGTGTGAGTCAGCATCATAAGTTGCTAAAGCAATAGCAGTTTGGAGTGCTTCGCAAAAAGACATTAATTAGTGATCATCGTACATATTGACAGAACAGAAAGGAGTGACTACTAACCATTTCTAATCTCTCGTCCATTTAACTCTAGCTTCCTTAATGTCTCGTCTGAACGCAAGAAGATCTTTGATCGTTCCGTGACGGTAATATCGGAACGTTCTTTCTTTAGCCTCTGGAAGAAATTGTTCCAGATCTGATTGCGTGCAGTTTCAGTCAATGTTTCGTAACCGATGGCGACTTGAATACGTGATAAGAAAGCATCGTCAATTTCTCCAACTCGGTTTGTTGTCTTGCAGAACTGTTTAGAGCAATTCATGACAGTCGGGGTAACTAACTTACCAAGAAGAGCATCCCTGAGAAGTATTCCATCGTTCGCAGGAATACTAGAAATAAATAGGACTGCTTAGTTTTTGCCGCTTAGCTCTATCTCCGAGTTGAACTAACCTGAAACAAGACCGTTTTTTGCAACACTGTTCGCATTAGAACTCCTCCTCTCTAGAAAGATGTCTGCTTCGTCAATGAGAACAATGGCTTGCCAACTCTCTGCTAAGCTAAACCACTTCATTAATTCTTTTTCTAGCGACAATCTCGTCGGAATGAAATCTGAGACTGTTAAAGAAACTAGGGGCCGCCTAGTATACTCTGCCATGCATTCTTTTTTACGTTAGGATTCGAATATTCTCAAATACCGAGTGGATGATTACGTACCAACAGTATATGTCTTTCCTGTTCCAGGTGGACCTGTAGAAGTAATTATATAAGCCATAATACCGTTGTAGATTAGCATTATTCATACATACCATGCAGCAGGAAAGCCTGGCCTTCTCCTTTTCCCTTTATAGGATCCGCAGCCCATATAGTCTCTTTTCGCAGACTTCCTTTCTTCCTCGACAATGCCTTCAGGATTGAGATGTCATCTCTTTCGGGAGAGAGTACAAGATTGCTCAATGCATTGTCAGTTTCTGAGGGCCACTCGATGTTTCGGATGCTGTCTATAGAAAGCATAGCTATTTACCCCAGATGTTAGTACAAATATATTCAGACTTCATCGCAAAAGATTTACCCCAGGATTTTGACTTGAGGTTGAACCCTTCAATCTGCGAGGGTAGAAGAAAATAATGATGTTTAGACAAATGTGGCTGTGTCTTTGGATCTATATCATTATACTCTGCCCAAGTTTCTCCGCCACCTAGGTCATTAGGTTCTTGGTCAGTATCCATATCGACTTCGTTTTCATTTTCAGAATCCGCATCTAGATCAGGACGACGAATAGTCCTCCTCAATAAATCTCGGAACCCATGGTAACCTTTAGGATCAATCATGACTTGACCTTGATACTATTGGGTAGGGTCAGTTATATACGCGCACATACTTCTAGAAGGTCACGTTACCCATGTCGCCCCATCCTGACGATTTTCTTTACGAGCCAGCGGATCTACCATCTCAAAATCTAGGATAGAAGTCTGTCCATCATAGTTTGAGTGCAAAGGTAAATTTTTCGTAATCTCAAAGTAATGGGAGCCCGTCTTTTCACACTGCATCCGAGTTGCTCCTCCGTCATTTGCGTCTAAATATTGGCATGGGTATATGCGCAGGGAACTATTTTATTTCAATAAAAACACAGCTGGTCGGTAGCCTAGCAGTTGGAATCTCCGCTCATACAGAAAGATAGACTTACGTGATTGCCCTCTCTCCTTCAAATTCTCGGATCCTGAATTTCTGTCGTCTACGCTGGATCTTTCCACTAAGTGTCAAGGCAAGATGCCATACAGATATTACCCAACGGTTATGCAAGTCCCTGCGACGTCGTGGATCAGAAATCTTGACCTTTTCTTTGTGATTTATCTCCTGTACAACGAATACCGCAAGCCGCCCATTAGATAGCGCATAGACATCCGTTCCTGTCGAATGTCAATTGTTTAGTCTTTAGTAACAGTACATAAAGAGTGGACAGAGTAACATACCTGGTTTAAATAGAAGCCATAACATCTCATATGTTGCTAAAGGCTGTTCCTGATTGTATAGTCTAAGTTCTGGTCTGATCTCTGTCTCGTGGTTTAGCCGTACATAATTCAAGATCGTTTCTATCTGGAGAGCAGTAGCCCCGTTCTGCATCGTTTCGGGAATTCTCAACTTGGAGAGATACTGTTGGCAATTTTCGTACTTCGGGTTAGACTTTCCTGTGCAAGCATCTTTCACGGCTTCTAATTCGTCATAGTAATGCAATAAAGATCTATAGGGGTGCTGTATCTTAATTTGGTTCCCTGTCAATGTCTGGCTGGGGTAATATTTGATAACTCGCCTTAGCACGGTAGTCATGGATTGCGAGTTTAAAACAATGGGTGATTTATTCGATGACGCTGGTTCGAATCCTCTACCTGAATGGGTGGCAGGCACCGTTTTGAACCCGTGGAAGGCCTTTACGTCGCCTACGCTGCCAGAAATCTCTTTTCCACGGACTGAAAGTGCAACCATTATGGAGGGTAGTTTCTGTGCTGGTGTTGCGCTAATCGTTGGTTTAAATACACCGTCACTTTCTTTAAGTGGCACATCGCTGTAGAAAACCATTCCACTCTTATCATCTTCTGTGCAACACACCCTATAAAGGATGCCCGGTAGTTTGGCTTGTTTAGGTATTTCTGTCTCTTCTTCAATAACAACTCCATTATGAGCATCAGGGAGATGGCTATCATCCTTTTGAGGCTTATCTATCATCGTGTAAGAATAAGCTAGGTAGGGTATCGATCGAGTCGAATCATGAAAACCCTACCATCGGCCTCATGAGCCTCAATACTATCCTGCGTGCTCATCTCACCCAGGGAAGGTACCTCGGATTCCATTCTCAATGATGCACGGCTTAAGTGCAGATGCTCTACCAGAAGAGACCAATTTAGAAACAGAGTCAATGCTCACAACCACATTATGTTTTTATAAACTAGTGATAACAATATATGGTAAAGCAATTTGTTTGGACCTCTTAAGTGGAAAATGAGGCTAGAGGAGATATAGAAAGGTGGCTTTCAAGAACCTGAGTGAGGCTGAGGGGCAGAGTCTGACAACTACGGTGACCCGGTGTTTCAGCCACAATGTGCCTAGGCGGCTCCCAACCGGCCCAATATATAGCTCTAACAGTTAGCTTTAACTGAAACTTGTATATGAAAGGGTAAGAGTATCTAGGTAAGGTGCTTCTGAAATTCCAATTAAAGTAAGCAATCGCAGAGTAGCACATAACATATGGTCCTTGGTAAAGAAAAGAAAGAAAGAAAAGAAAAGAAAAGAAACGTGCAAATCGCCTTGCGCCTCCGCAAAAACCCGACGCCCAGTACTTAGGTTACGGTAGAAGTAGGCCGACACATCACATGGCGCCACAGGCAGCGAATTCGAGAATATATATCCCAATGTTTTCCGACTTCCAACAAATTGTCATCCATAATCACAACCATCTTTCGCTTTGGGTTTGGTCCACAATCAATCCTTGTGCTATATTAGCTCGTTGTTGTTTGTTTAATTCCGCTGGTTATATTACAGGGTGGAAGAGAACTTTAAAGCTTTTCATAAAAGACGATACGATCTACATAATATCGTACTTGAAACTAGCGAATCCACATCGGATTAGATTTAGTATATCTCGCTTCCATGGAATACATGATTAATCAGGTGTCATGGCGCCATGTTGGGGTCACAGCTGCCACTTACTTCGCGAGCCTGGCAATATATCGCTTGTATTTTCACCCCCTTTCTAAATTTCCAGGTCCAAAGCTAGCAGCTATCACCCGATACTATGAAGCATATTTCGACATTATTCAAAATGGTCAATACGTTTTCAAAATTGCTGACCTGCACAAGAAGTATGGTATGTAGCCACTATACCGATTCCTTTGCCGTTTCATATTGGTCATAGTAGCCCATTATGCCCAAATACAACTTACCAATTCATAGGTCCCATCATACGCATCAGTCCTTACGAACTTCATGTAAATGATGCAGCTTTCTTGGAACAACTATATCGTCAAGATGGGCGTTGGAATAAGTACGCGTTTACGTACGATGCTTTCGTCACGAAAGGTGCCACTATATGTACCGCAGACCACGATATCCATCGAGCCCGTCGACATCCGCTCAGCCCATTCTTTTCCAAGGTCAAAGTCGCTGCTCACCAAGATCTTATTCGGGGAAACATTCAAAAACTCTGCAGTCGTCTAGATACGTTTTCTGAATCCGGAACTATTGTCAATTTTGGAGCGGCGATCAGTGCGCTGACTCGAGATATTGCAAACGAATTTATCCTTGGCAAAAATCATAATCAACTAGACTGTGAAGATTTCGAGACAGCAATGACGAATGTATTTCAAAACTCCAATTTCATGTGGCGAATCACCAAGCACGTTACCTGGTTTGGTCCTCTTATGCTGTCAATTCCACCAACTTGGCTAATGAAAGTTGTTGACGATGGTACTAAAGCGTTATTGAACTATATCATGCAGAATGAAAGCTACACGAAAGATCTGATGGCAGCACACGCTTCGTCCGCAATAGAGGAAGAAAGGCCCCGCACTATAGTGCATGAAATTCTTGACTCTAATTTACCGCCTAGTGACAAGACTTTTCCTCGCATTTTTGATGATGTGGTTACAATATCTGCAGCTGGCTTTGAGACAAGCGCTAGTGTTCTACGCTTGGTATTTTACCATATTTACTGCAATCCCGAAATCCTTCAACGACTACGAAACGAGCTCGCATCAACCACTGCCGAAACCTTCGACATAGATACAGTCGAATTGAAGACACTAGAACATCTACCGTATCTCACATCAGTATTAATGGAAGGATTACGATTAAGTCCTGGGATTGCCACGCGTATGGCACGGATCGCTCCTGACCGAGAACTGATATACGAAAAATGGCACATACCCGCTGGAACGCCCGTTGGAATGACAACTTTATTGACCCATACAGACCCGTCAATATATCCAGAACCCATGACTTTTAATCCTGATCGTTGGATGGATTCCAGTACACGTAAGACCTTAGAAAAGACCTTTGCTCCTTTTTCGAAAGGCACAAGAATGTGCATAGGCATGCAGTAAGCTTCTGGTTTTCAAATGTTGTTGTTTAGCCTATAGATTCTACACAGGCTAACATGAAGTTTTACAGTCTTGCATGGGCCGAGATGTACCTAGTTCTTGCAGCACTTGTTCAACGCTACAACTTCCAATTTGTGGATGTGAGCGCTAAGGATTTTGAGTGTGAGAGTGATCAATTTGTCATATCCACCAAGGCTGGGGGCAACTTAAATGGGTTCATAACCTCCTACACTGCCTGATATGGTTAAAAGAGCACCGATACCTTCAGACTTTTGTTCTCTGTACTTTTATATTTGGAACTTCGCCTCTCAAAATCACATCCTCAACTCTACAAAACTACTTATGAGTAAAGAAGGCTTAGATAGCAGTATGCTTATGTACCTGCAAACTCAAAATTATAATTATATTTTCAAGACAGAGTCTGAGACTTACTGCAAGCGTCTACAGGTAGATTGGATTTTCTTCTTGGATCTTAAAATTTTGGTGAAAATGTAAAGAAACTTTTGCAATCTACCCCTGCTTTTATATTAAGTACTAGGGAATTCTGTGGGAGATAGAGGAAAACCTTTGTCAATTTATCGATACTTGACTGTATCAGATTAAAAGTTCAATGTTTGATATGGCACGAGTAAGCATATTATCACCTAATATATAAAATCATAATTACATCGAAGAGACATATGTTTGCAATGAGTTGACTAAAGAAACATTTGGGCTCAGTTCCTGCTCTGTAGAACCTCTGGCACCCCACGGCTTACAACCTTCTCTCGATATGTAACCACATCTTAAATTATCATATTTTGAGAGCCTTAATGTAGTGCTATAATTGGAAATAGTTTTCCTCCATAGCCCATAGTTGCCGAAAGAAAGAATCAATGGACTTAAAAACCAAAGTGTTTTTGTAGCCAACTTTATTACATGTAGAGTTTCGGACGATGGAGATTCTACTTGCAATCATTGTGGCCACCCCTGTCGGCACTTGTGTCTGATAATACCTGCGACCTAGCATACATTTACCATTTTTGCTTCGCAATGCCAGCATTTGCCTTCATATTAATAGCATAGGAAGCTTCTTACCAGGTCGATACAATTAGATGCTTTGGGTATGGTACAAATATCGATCACGTAGCACATTTATGAGGATATGAGTTAATCCAGAACAATAATGTTCCCACTTCTCACATCGCGATACACCCAGGGTATTCCTGATTTTCCTCCACCCCCACCATGCACCTAATACCAAACAACGCAGCCAAGAATTATAAATATTGAAGATCAGCGGCCTCCTGCCGTGCTTGCTTCCTTATTTGGCCACGGCAACGTTTTTGTTGCAAATATTGGCGGCATGTCAGGTAGATGTGTTTTGTGGCTGATCTTAGGAAGCCGCCCACGGGTGGTGAGAATCGCATGACTAAAGCTCCTAAGCGAAGCGGATGGGGGCTACAGACAGGACTTGAAGGTAACTTTCCGACTGTTAATAACAAATCCAAAACTGCTTCGAGAGAGACGTGCTAAGTGATACAAAACTTCTGTAGTGCGAATGGATGATTTTCCACTCGGAAGTTTAATATGCTTTCCATGTTTTTATCTTTCCATTTCCCGAAAGCTTCTAGTGCTTGGTAGCGGCACTGGGTTTTGCCCTGAACCCCTGCTACCCCGTGGTTCCCCACAACTTCCCCCTTCCGCGAGCCGCCTGGATCGCTGGCCCTAAGGTTTACTAGCGATCAATCACGACTCAAGTTTGGTATGTCCATTGGATACAACAGAGTTTTGAGTTTGAAGTTCAAGGATAGTGATTTGGCAAATAATCTCCTCGTCAGTACACGGTAAGTGCATTTCCCACCTATAGTCGTCATCGTTAGTAAGTAACGCTTGCAACGTTTCCCCTGATAGACTCCAGGAATGAACTCTAAATTCCCTCATAAGATCGATTCATGTGCAGTTGACATGCTGACTTGAGATTTCTTTTTCTTGACACATCGGATTTGCTGCATTTCAAAAGCGCACTGCAAGGTTGAAACTTGTACAGCAGAGCAGCCTTCATGTTATACGCAGTACCACGGGCTCTGTCTGACATCGAGAAATAATGGCGGATGAGGACAAAAGAACCATGGTGGTTGCCGTTTGTGCTTCGATGTTGGCGTTTGCAGCAGTTGGCGTAGCCATCAGGATGGCGACGAGGGTGGTAAGACACTCCTCTAAAACACCAGTTCTCAATTTTATGAATGTGATTATCGTTATAACAATGCTAAATCATGACACTTTCAGTGGATTATTCTGGGTGTTGGTCTTGATGACTGGTTGATCGTAGCAGCACTGGTGATGACTGCACTTGAGACTATCAGCATGCTCGTTGGTAAGTAAAAGATATGCTGGATGAAGCAGCATAGGATAACAAAATAACAGCAACAAAATATGGGCTGGGCAGGCATGTGGAATACCAAGCTGCTTGGATGATCGAACCATATCAGAAATCTCTTCTTGTTTCATCACCAGCTTACTCAGGCGCTGCAGCCTTTATAAAGCTCTCGCTTTTGGCTTTCTACTTACGACTCTCGAATGATAGAAGTTTTCGGTACTTTATCTATGCAATGGCCTTCGTTTCGTCTGGGTTCGGGATTGCTAGCATTGTAACTGTAGCCTTTCAATGCATTCCATTGTCCATGCTTTGGGATCCCAAGCAGACCGGATCCTGTCTTGATTTACAGGCTTTCTACTGTAAGGAACCATCCGAATAAACTGACCCCTCGTTGGTGATATTGAGTGATGAATATAGCTAATTTCAACTAGATGCAAATGCTGCTCTTAATATTGCCACGGATTTTATTATCTATGCCCTGCCTATCCCGATGCTTTGGAGATTACGCCTGCCACTCCTACAGAGACTGGGTCTTTGTCTTGTGTTGAGTATGGGTGCTCTGGCCGTTTTTGCCAGTATCTTTCGTACGTTAAAAACATACACCGTTGTA
>Ga0247734_1000587_pt1 | contig 30688 bp, 23 predicted proteins | sample UWRJL103311B2_FD_180933 | JGI IMG/M metagenome (GOLD analysis project Ga0247734, IMG submission 180933) | Plant litter microbial communities from Arlington Agricultural Research Station in Wisconsin, United States - UWRJ-L103-311B-2 | ecosystem: Environmental > Terrestrial > Plant litter >...
TATATGACTTCACCGGAACCGGGGTTACTATAACCCGATGCTTACATCAGCATCCCCAGCTTATGTAAGCCGATTCGGAAGGTCAGTATACCAACAATATCTTATTGGAAACGCCTGCATATATTCAATGTCACTAATATGTTTGAAGTGTTTACCAGTTAACCTTCAGTTTTCTTTAATAGATTGCATATGAATGCGATTCAAATGCCATGAGAGATTGAATACAAAGGGCATAAGCAAGGTCTTGTTAATTGCCTTCTTGAATTTGTTGAATTTGAATTTGATCTCGCAGAACATACTGCTCGGGTTGTAAAATTAAAAATCGAGTATAGCAAGTCTTGTCGTGGTAAGACTACAATTAGAAATCAGTTTGATCAAGCCCCTTCAAGAACCTTATACCACTGAAATGGTTCATCGCACATACTTTGAAACTGAATTTTCGAAATTCTTCTTTTGCTTTTCATGCAGTTTTATTAGATGATGGTAATCATTTTCGTAATTTTAAGCTTTTGGGATCCAGAGCATAAGCAAGATAAGAATCTCAACTTCTAGAGTTCTGACTACATCTGACTTCCAGGTTTCTAGCTAGTAGAAGAAGTGCAATGCTTCTCAGCCCTGAATCGACAGATCTAACACGTTGGCTCTTACTTTTGATCGCACAATCAATCAGTAAGAGTCGAGGCCTATGGACAGGCAGCTACCACATTAGGTACAGAGAGTATTAGATAGCGATCACGGCTGCGACTAATTCTCGACTGTTCACTAATTTCTCACTCAAACAAAACTGGCCACGAAATAGGTCAGCGTAGGTAGAGTACCGTCACTGTGATCCTTCAGGCCATTTAAGATATAGCTCTCGTTAAAAATAGGTCATAACCCACGTGGAACTCCGGATGAAGCGAGACAAGGACCTCACTTACCATCGCTGTGCTGACAAGATTAAGCTTGGTGGCTCGAATTAAGCATCTGAACAACAGAAATGACATCTTCGATTGGCTAACAGGTGGTGGATTAATCCCTAATGGGGCTTTGCTGTTGTATAGTATTGATCAACCATATTCCTCCAAATTTAAGCGCGTGAGATCATTCAACGAGGTAGCGAGCCAAACAAACCATGTGGCTGAGCGACTGTTGGTTTAAGTTGTTGCGGAAAGGATACGCGGTAAACGATGCTGAGGAGGATTTTGGGGGCTTAAGCGAAAGACTGGGGGAGCTCGATCTTATTTATAGGACGAGCTGACCAATTGGCGAGCGATCCCGCGGCACAGCCAAGGATCGTGGAGAATAAGCCCCACAAACTAGTTCTTAAGCGTTGAGCTAACCGCTTTGGAAGCCTGTAAATCTCCTGAAGCGGTGGTGTTGGATGATTGGGATGACTGGAGGAGATTGAGGGATGGAAAAACGAGCCTCATGTAACATGAACTTTAGTGGAGGTTGCTGGCACGGTTGGACACACAGTCTTTCTTACTCGCTGGATTTCGCTAGACCTGCTTGCTCCTTTTGAGCCGCATGTAGAAGGCCAGCCGATGGACTCTGGAAGGAGTTTGCACAGCTTTAATCCACCGTTGAAGCTACCCATTCCTACCATGTACTGACTGCGTACTGCGGTACCAGAGTAGTACCATGGTCTCACACAGAATGGAAAAGTATATAGAGACTCCAATTCTCCCTTCAATATATCTCTTCATTCTCATCAACATCTTCATCTTCAACAATCACTACTCAACAACAATCTTCCAACTCTTTCACATTTAACTTTTCAATCAACACTCTTCTTTCCAACTTCTCAACCCAACCAAAACAATCGCAAACATGGTTTCCTTCACCTCCACCATCATCGCTGCTGTCGCTGCCTTCGCAATGGTCGCACCAACCGAAGCTGGTTTCATCGGCAAGCTCCTCGGTGGCAAGAAGCGCTCTGTCGCATTCTCCGCCCGCGATGCCACCGCTCTCTGGACTCGTGCTTCCACCCTCGAGCAATCATTCAGCACCTGCATGGAGAGCGCCCGCGAGATCCTCGTCGTCACCAAGGTCGGCGGTGCCAGCTTCAAGCTCTCTGCCGAAGACGGCTCCTTCCCAGAGCCTTGCATCGTCGTTGCAAAGTCTTATATCAGCTCCGCTCAGGCTGATGGCCAGCTTTTCGACAACAAGGATGGATCCTACACTCTCCACCCCAACGCTAAGGATGTTGCCAGCCTCGCTGCTTTGGTCAAGAACAACTAGAGTCTCTTGAGTTCGCTTGGGTGGTCGGTGCTTGGCTATTGGTGGTCCAACATTGTGTCTGTTGTTTATTAAAAAATGGCGTTTTGGGACAAAAACCTCAAAGGGGTGATTAGCATTGGGTGGCAGCGATTTGTATCTTTTGGGTCTGTTCAGTCATTATGTATAGAAAGTGCGGCAAAAAGTTGTGGTTTATAGTTTTCGGGCGGACGCGTCTGAATTGCCAATGAACATCTTCAAATAACTCAAATGGCTTATTTCCCCTGTGACTTGCTTGTGTTTGGTACTGGCTTCATTTCCACAATATTTCTCAAGAACTTCATCCATCTGCTTGACATTTATCCATATGCTTGTTTTGATAGAACAACTGTCAGCGAAGCCATGTTCCTTCAAGACGGGATTTACCTTGATCAAATTGTCCAGTTCGACCCTGGCTGGAAAGATATTTAATCACAGATTGTGCCAAGTTTTATTGAGCTTGAAAATTGAAGCTTAGTCTATCTTCTGATATTGCGATAGTGGATCCTGATACTTACATTACACACCAGGAGTCCGATCTTCTAAAATAATGGCCGGTTTTTATTCGATTTCGCTCGTACTTCCTATCTGACATTTTGGTGGGCCATACCAATCAATGCATCCTTTGAGAGTTCGTCCTCCCAATTTATCGCTAGATCCATGGCATCCTTCTTCTGCGCTACTATTAACCTGTCGCCCTTAAAATATACAAGCACACCTCCGCTCTTGCCATCCCCAGCAGCCGTAATCCTATATAGTGGTCCTTGAGCATGCATGACTTTCCTCTCTGGAACAAAGAATATATCATTCTCTTGACACCATTCCTCCACCCTGTCTCTAAAGCTAACTTCAACGGGTATTTCAGCGCGAGCAGCAGGAATCGGGGCAGGAGATTTAGCTTTCTCTGCCTTGGAACTGGACTCGGAATAGGATGGTGCAGGTAGATTTGTTGCTGCTCTAGATCCAAGATCAAGTGCCTGGTTTATCATTTCCGTCCCTTTCTGAAATTCGTGCTGGATTGATTTGAGGTTCCTGATTGCTTCCGGGAAAACGTCGTCACTCCACCACTGAAACCACGCCCCGATTTCTTCGTAGTTTTGACTTGATCCAGTGAGCCATTGGTGTAGAACACTGTGCCACATCGGGAAGACAACTTCAACGATGACCTGGCCAACAGACTTAGCGCCGAGGATATCTTGCCAGGCCAAAACACCATATAGAGATTTGAGGAATGGCTCCTGATCCTGAGGGTCGACAGCGAAATTCCTAGGGTCTTTGAGAAAATGAGCTATTCTGGGCAAGACATGATTCATTATCAATGGAGTCCACAAGTCCTTCTTGCCAGGGCGTTGAAGTACTTCACGCCACTGTTGCAACCCTGGAGTAAGACCTTTTGAGAAATCCCAAGAATCAATAAGTTGGCGGAACTTTCGCTTGACATCAGTGACCAGTCCCGTTTTGCTTTCTGGGTCGGCATGGTGTGGTGATAAATATTGAAGCCACGGAAACAGCCACAGATGAGGAAGTTCTCTAGGACGGCTTTTTCGTGGCTTCCAGTTCGATACTGCATCGTTGAGCTTGTTCACTACCGCTTGATCAATAATTTGAGAACGAACAAATGCTGGTAAAAGGTCCTTCCAAACATCCAACAGGGTCAGCAATGGAGTTGGATCGTGAACATCCCAACTCTGAGTAACTGCCGATGCAATTTTAGGAAATATGATCTGGTGGATCATAGTCTCATATGGCGTGGTGGCTTTAGGCCGAGCTCGTGGTTCATCAACACCAAGAACATGTCGAATTTTCAGAAGAGATGGGGCGATATTGCCCATATTTGGATCCTCTAATGGCCTCCAGTTTTGAGCAAACTTTCGCAGAAATGGATGGACAGCTGCGATAGCTATATTTGATATTATGTCGCTATATTGTATCATGTTCAAGTTAATACCCCTGGCGACTCCCGCGATTGCAGTCCCTGGTACTCCAGCAGGTGATTCGTTATTATCGATCGTGCTATCGTCTGTGACTGATAGAAGCGCTTGGTAGATAGGCTCCCATTCGGTGTTACCTGATAATTGACAAGCTGTAATGATTTTAACAGCTTTAGCAAACTCCCTGACTTGCTCAAGACCTTGTTTCGCGGCTTCGATCCCTTGGCGTTGCTCAAGTGCTTGCAGCTCGTTGTAAGCTTTCCGCTCTTGAAGGCTCTTCCACTCTTCCACAAAAGCTGACATATCAGACTGAGCCCGCCGAGTCAATTTCCGTGACTCTGCTTGCTCCAAGCTCTCAGATCCGGCGGTTGGCGTCATGAGCCCAGATGTTGACATTAGAAGCTTCTTGCCGGGCCCAGTCATATCGAGAATACTCGCAAAAGTATCAGGAATCTCTAGACCAGGAGCCTCTTTTTCTATTTCCTGGATAGTCCGGAATTTTGGTTTGGCCCTCTTCGGGGTTGACATACCACTGCTTGAACCAGTTCCACTGATCTTTGGCCTGCGCGTCTTCTTTTTAGCTCGTTCCTCATCAGAGTCCTCATATTTCTCTCCCTTCAAGATAGCCTGTCTCTTCTCTTCCTCTTTTTCTTGCTTGCCTTTCTCACGCACAGCACCCAGACCAGCGCCTTGAGGTCGCAATTGTGTCTCAATGATTCCTGTGCGACCCTGTCCCTCCTTTCCTAGACCTTTGCCCTTCTCCCAGCCCTGCTTGGCCATCATCTTCTCGCCGAAAGACATTGGCTTTGACTTGATCTTTCCGCTATTACCCGAGGCGGGAGTATCAAATGCACTCCGCCATTTTTGTTTCGGTGTCGACACTTCGACGTTGGCGTCCTCGCGGAGAATAGGGGTTGCTGCTGAGGATGGCACAAATCCTTTGCCTAATGGTGTATTTCGACCAAATTCAGAAGCCTTTGGTTTATTTGGTGTGGATGTCTGAAAGCCCAATCCCCTCGATGCGCCAAAACCGAGGCCCAGGCCAACTTTCGGAGCATCTTCCTCTGCATCCTTCATATCAACATCCTCGTTGTCATCTTCTTCCTCATCCTCGTCATCCTCGTCGTCCTCGTCATCCAGTGTTTTCTGCCCCGTGCTAACAAACGCCATCCCCTTCCCCCTTAGCGTCTTCTTCTTCCATCGCTTCCCCGGCCCATCGTCCTCACTTTCCGAGCCAAATATCCCAAGCGCCGCGCTCTCCTTCGCATCGCGGCCGGTTCGTCGGCGCTTTCGAGGGTTGAAATCTCCAAACTCTTCGTCGGCATTCGGATCCGTGGAAGGAAAGGCGAAGTCGCCCTCTTCTCCCGATGACTCGTCCGACGAGTCACGCGCAAATGCATGCATAGATGACATTGTGGGCAATATGGCAGAAGTAACGGTTGTTCGTTCGTGCTTTGTTGGAGCTCCAGTCCTTTTCTACGATGCTCGTCAAATTAAAGTGGGCCGGATGCATTCCCGAATAGGAAGTTTATTTGCTGGCCTACGTAGGTAACAATATTGTGCAACACCCTGGATGAACTTTTCGTAACTGTATTTGATATTCGATGGTTTCAGATTTAATTAAAAAACGTTCATACTAGCATTACCATATTCTTGATTGTTACTGTTTAGAACTATTACAAGGGTTCAATAATAGCAAATCACCACAACCTTTAAATAGCACTATTCATGAACAAACACAATGTCAAAAGTCCATAAAACCTGGTATCATATTGCTAATTACCTGCTGCCTAATTGAGTAGCATAATAACGACTGGGGTATCCTGCCTATAAAACTGTCGACCATTACCATTCAGCATCAAACTCCTAAGGCCTCCCTATTCAGAATTAAGAGGTAGGCAGGATATAAAAGTACAAAGTATCGATAATCAAGCGCCGCGCCGCGCCGAAAATTGACAAGGGGTATTGTGTAGATGCAGATTAAGTAGACCATGCTAAGTCACCAAATCGTCAGCGATCAGCCTTGCTTAAATATTCTCGACAACATGAGCATTGATAGCTCGTTGGAAACCGGAGTCCTGACCTCCAAAATCTTGATCGAATTTCTGTGCGGCATTTCCGCTATTGTGCTCGGGCCCCTCGCCGAACGAGCTTGCCATCTGCATCTGAGCACCCACGGATGAGGCTCCGGGGAGGAAAATAACCTTGCTATTGGCAGATTTCGCCATAGCTTGCATGGCCTCGAGATATCTGATTTGCATAGCGGGGGCACTGGAGAGGATGTCGGCAGCTTGTCTCATCAGTTTTGCAGATTCAACTTCTGCACGAGCTGCAATGACCTTCGACTCTCCAATACGCTTCGATTGAGCAGCCATGGAGAGGGAGTCTTGTAGCTCGTTGCTGAAAATGATATCCTTGATGAGCATGCTCTCAACCTGCACTCCCCAGCCCGACGCTACGTCCTCGATGATCTCTTCGATGGACTGTGCTACTTCCTCACGTCGCTCAATGACATCTTGTAGAACACGGGCTCCGACGACGTGTCGCAGCGTAGTCTGCGTACGCTCAACAAGGGCCTGTCGCACATTGGAGATACCGAAGGCAGCCTTGTGAGGAGAAGTGATATGATAGTAGATGACGGATGTCAGGTGGAGAGTAACATTGTCTTTGGTCATGCACACCTGCTTAGGCACCTCTGCGATCGGGTTAGCCCTAGATTGCCATTACTTTTAGTGTTTATACATACCCACGATCTGGATCTTCACGTCGACTTGAATGAGTTTCTCACTCAGCGGGTTGATCTTGACCAGCCCAGGGTCAACAGCTCGATAGAATCGACCAAATTTAGTGACGAGGCCAACATTACCCTGTGAAACAGGCTTGTATGGGTTGGGGCAGACGATACAACATGGGAAGGCGCCCATGGTTCCAATGCACGATCCGAGTGTATTAACTGGATTATATGTCAGTGGTGAACGTAGCTACGGGGGGGGGCGCAAACATACTCATCGATCCATACCAGCCATGGTTGCCCTGATCGCTCTCGCCCGCGAGTGTCTGCGCATAGCTCGGTTGTAGATCCTCTCTCTTGGGGGGTTCAACATGCATCAGGGGATTGTCGCTGCGGCCAGGCGTGCTCTTTCCAGCACCGTTGGTGCGGGCGGTTGAAGGACCGGCCGTTTTGTGATCATCGGTCTCGAAGGAGGACGACATTGTGATCGTAATAAGTCAGAGGAGGTGAAGTGTATGTGGAATTGGTGGTAGGGGAAAGTGAGTGAGTAGTGGGTGAGTGGGTGAAGGGAGTGAACGGATAATTTTGATGGAGGGAGGGGTATTACTACTTATATAGTAGTAGATCGTGAACGGTTGATAGCTCGACTGTGGAGGAGGGTGGAGAGGGGGTAGTGGTGTGGTGGTGTGGTGCACGGGTGGGATCTGCCTTACTATTAACCTTATTTTGTATGAGTGTACTTAACTCTGAGGGTTGATTCACGCCCCCCCCCCTTTTGATTCACGCCCCCCCCCCCCTCGTATGTAGTAGGCGGTGACGAGCTGAGCCAGGGGTAAATCTTGGCCATAGTAATTTAGGTGTAGAAAATTATATCGTAACTCAATATACCATATCAACCTCGCCGTCGCCATCTCGCTGTCGCCACCTCGCTGTCGCTCCCTAAACTCAATATGTCATCTGCTGCTTCTGCTACTGAAAGTTTGCCCTCTCCAGAAGCAACTTGCATTCCAGCCCCTTTATCCTTGCCCCCTGAGCGCGATTTTGACTCATACGAAGAGCTTCTTCAATTTGCGCAGGCATATGCAAAATCAGCTTTATATGCTTTAGTTATAGGCAAAAGTGAGCGTCGTAAGGGTCGAATGATTCAAATACTAGTCTGCCAGTGTAAAGGGCATTCTTCTAAGAAATCAACCTATAGGCCAGGGATTAGTGAAGACTTACAATCAAAGAATAAATCTACCTTAAAAATAGGCTATTTATTCTCAATCAAAGCTCAAGAGCGCAAAACTGGCACCTGGTCACTTTCTTACTGTGAAAATGAAGGTTTTTCAACTCATAATTATCCTGCGGCTGAGACTAGTAGTGCTTTTGCGTCACATTAACAATTGACAGATTCTCAACTACAAATCGTATATGTAAACCACCTGGCTAGAATAGCTCCAATTCATATTGTAATCGCTCTTCGTTAGTAAGACTCTACATTAGAAATCATACCTCGAGATATATATAACATCAATGCTGAATTAGATTATATGAAACGTTAGGGCAGATCATCACCTAAAGCTCTAATTATTGAATTAGAGCTTCAAAAAGCTAAAGGCAAGATCGTATTTACGTACGAAAAAGACTCTTAAGGCCATATTAACTTCTTGTTTCTCGCAGCTGTCAAATCAGTCAAATACTTCAATAAAAACCCCGAAATTGTATTGCTTGATTATACTTACAAAACAAATAGGTTTGGTATGCCCTTACTTCATATAATAGGTATTGATGGCCTAAATTAAACCTTTATAATTACAGTTTGTTTTCTTGATCAAGAAACCGGCGAATTCTACAACAAAGCAATTCTTCAATTATATCACCTTCTTCAACCTGGCATATGGCCTTCAATATTCGCAACTAACAGTGAAGTTGCCCTAATTAGTGCCCTAGAGCGTCACTTTCCTCCTATTTGTACAAAGATAATCCTCTGCTTTTGGCACATCTGCAAGAATGTCGCATTTCACTATAAAGCTCAATTCGAAACTACCGACCGCTGGGAGGACTTTATAAAGGGGTTTCGTGATGTTGTACAGGCCAAAATAGAGGAGGATTTCGACGATATATTAGAAGAGTGGAAGGTTGAATTTCATTGGAATAATGGCCAGATTCACTCAGCGCCAGGGCCTAATACATCGACAGAGCACACTTTAGAATTGGCTGATTTTGAGCTTGAGCATCAAGCTTTGGTTTATTATATAGGTCAATAGTTGACAACTTATAAAACAAAGATTGTATACACTTGGATTGATCGATATTTCCATGCTGGCACTCGTACGACGTCAAGGCTTAAAGAAGGCCATCATATATTGAAGAATTGGATAGGAGGCCCAACAGGAGATTTGACACGAGCTTGGGAATCAACTCTTCTTATAATTGATATTGAGCTTATTCAAATAAGTTAAAAGAGATCTTGAGAGCTTCAATTAATTCCTACAGCCTTATCAAATCAATTCTACTACGGATTACACCATAAAATTACATATTACGGCTTATATAAGCTAAAGGAGCAATACGACCTATTTCGTCGATATTCGGATAATCCAAATCATGATTCTAATACTCTCTATACTGGCAATTTCTATTCGTCATTTGGCCTACCTTGCTGGTATATTATTCGAACTAAGATTTCTAATAAAGAGATTATTTAGCCTCTAGATTTCCATCCATTTTACCACTATTATAAACCTCCTCCAGGCGCAGAGCCCATCGTATTCGAACCTCCAATTCTCGACCCTGTAAGCCGTCAGCAACGACATGCCTTTGAAACTGAAAGAAGAGCTCACACTCGTCAGAATCAAAGGCTTCGTATAGCGCAAACTGGAAGGATATTAAGTTAATTTAAGCAAGCTATTTAACGTCTACGGCATTGCTCTGCCTGCCTAATACATGGCCACGATCGAGCAACCTGTCAGGGATATCGATCTACAGGCTATATAAGGAGTAATTGCCCTTTTATAACTGCTAATATTTAGTCAAATATACTACAAATATAGCAATATCAAGGGCAGAATTGGGAGGTAGAAAACTCATTATATGGATATCAATCGCAAATAGAAGAAGTAATACCTGCTACGCAATATTCTACTAGTTTACTATATCAATTCAATTAGACTTGAAATAAAACATCACTACTACTGCGGCTCAACATCTTATTTTGGTGTATTCTCCACTTAATTTAATGATTGGTGGCAGAAAGAGCTATTGTGGAGAGGGGGGGGGGCGTGAATCAACCCTCTTAACCTTTAGCTTAACTGCCGTCACCATCCCTCCTCGAGTCGTGTCAAGACAAGAGTGGAGTTAAGCGAGCCGTACAATACATAAATAATACCGATTGATAAGGTATGGCTAGGGCGATGGCGTATGGGAGTAGTGGTACTCGCTGGTGCTCTATGGTATCTTGGAGTCGTATTTGAAGGCTCGGTACCTTCGGACACAGAGGAATAGTAGCTTAAAATTCGATGAGATTAGCTAAATGTGTCTTGATGCAGCATGCACTTTGTATGCAGTAAGGTTACCTAAATTATTACACAGCATCTATTCCTGATAGCCTTTCGAAGATACGGTATAATCCTACTCTGTTATTCTTCTGTGCCGTCTTGCTGCGACACTGGCTCGTATATTACTTCCTAATCCTTTTGTGAATAAAAAAAAAGACTCGCAGGAGAACACATCCTTCGATCAAGCCGCCGACAAACTGTGAAGATGCAATTGCGAGTCTACAACCTATAAATGGATTCGATATCTGCGTTCCATACGAATAAATGCCCCCCACGACCTATCCCTACCTAGTAGATGGGAATATGGCTGATCCCGTCTTGTCCCGTCGAACCCGCTGTCGATCAAGGATTCTTTCCCTTCCGTAAACCAACGGCACAACGACGTTGAAACTCGTGGCAAGCTTCGAAGGATCGAAGGACTATTGCGTGCTAATATCGTGATGAACATCTTGAAACATCCCGACACATCATGAACTAACTGGTACAATGAGGCTACACTTGAAGCACTTCCTTCATCTACTTTCAATACTTAGCTGTCCCCAATAGCGTTACATTCTTGCTCCTAACTCTTTTTCTTCTACCTCAAATGTGCCAATATTGACCTGCATGTGCATGTGCATAAAGCATATCTTGCTGTAAGAGTAAACTCTAATTTTTTTTTGTAACATGGTGAGGCACGGCCTCCTTTCCTTGGACGTAACCCTCTTCTTTTAATATTATAAGATAAGTATTATGTTAATCGATTTATTTAATTCGCGAAACTTTAAAGCTCTCATGTCTAAATCGCTATGTGTGAGGATCAAAACCAGGAATTGGAGTCAAGCCAGGAAAATGAGGGTTTTCATAAGTAACAAGTTTTCGAACAACTCGTGCGTTACAAATTCTCGCAAAAACAGAGGGGCTGATTTATGAGATAACTTTAACCGTCACAGCGGTTTACGTCCAATGTGGGGACCGCTAATAGCTTAATTTGCTTGCTCAAAATCCCTTAGATCTCAAAAGTTTCAGACATATTGTGTGAAAATTGGTAGTTTATTCTAAGAGTGCGCAAGGATGCTATCTAAGACTACTTTTCAAATTTTTGTGTGGCCGTATCTAACTTCCAAGTACAATACTAAAAAAGTAACATTTGCTAGGCACTGATTGTAATAGTCGAATATTTTACAGGGTCTGACACAACGAAAGACAATACATTCTAGACTGTAGAGTATGTATAGACGAAGCGGAAACTATAGCTTTGTATCCTGGCAACACTCTGATCTTTAATTCTGTTCAAAGGACATGAGAGAGATATCGTCTATTTTCTTCGGAGTACAGTAACACCCCGAATTCTAATTGAGATGAGAATTAAGTATAGATGATGCATTCCTCGGCAACACCCACTTCAATATCCTCGTCCTCCAACCGACATTCGCAACCATACTTGGTGCGGAACTCTGGCAATGGTAAACCTTTCAAAACTTCCACTGCTTTCTTCGCAGCGTTCACCTTCGCATACCGAGTGCTTTCCGCAGTATGGTCTGAAATGACCTGTTCATGTACCAAAACTACACACATCACTAGGGGTTTACTACCATCGATATTCGGAATCTCCCGAGTTTGCAAGGTCCAGTCCAAACAGCCCATAGATACCTGAAGAAACTTCGTTAGGAAAGTGGTAGGATGTTTGTTCGCGTACGAGTCGTAAATGGACATATCTTTGAAAAACCACTTTATATGCTCATCAAAAAATCGCTCGACCTGAGAGTAGTCATATTCTGAATCAACAAACACACTTCCGACGTACGCCTCAACTATATCAGGGAGACACTTTGGGGGTTGACGAACAGACCTCCAGTAGTCTGGCACGCAATCATCTTTGTTTCTACCAGCACGCATAGCATCTTCTTCAACCTGGAGTCGAGCTTCTCTGACATCAGTGACGTAGTCAGTAATTTGGCTTTGTAGCTTTGCGTTGAAAGTTAGGAGATGGGTATGGAAATCCAGTTGAACGCACAGTGCGCCCAAAAACTGATTGGAAACCATTGCCATCTTGTGTTCGGTCAACCACTGGGGATCTTTGTCAGGAAATGTGTGGAACAGGAAGTTGATGCATGCCATATCAAGAAGCGAGTCCCCCAAAAATTCAAGTCGTTGGTAGCTTGGGATTTTCTCAGTCATGAATGTGACAGAAGAATGGATAAATACAGATCGCAGCAGTCGTGGAGATTTAAAAATGTAGGCGTGTTTTCTCTCGACCTGTCTTGCCAGATCTTTGTGTGCTTCCGTGGCCATTGCTGTCTGATAAGCTGGCTTTTTGTACAGTTTGTAGTATTCAGAGTATGACATGACTCGATGATTTTCACTCGAAACTAATTCCGTCACAGCCCTTACTGCATTGTCCATATTATCTGTAGAAAGAAGAGAGGCTCCAATCAAAGCCTCGCATACGTCGGCGATCGTCTTGTCACCAAGCCTGTGAGAGTTTGGTGCTGCAGTATTTTTTCCCTTCTTCAAGATCAAACCTTCTGGATACCATGCTCTTCGACTAAACCCCTGGGATCGAATGTATTCATAGAGCTTAAGGTTGACAGCGTTGTTTCGTAGATTCTTGTTGCAAATCAACAGCATTCGGTCCACATGGTAAGCGTACTCATCATTCTCGGGATGAATACCGTAGAGAGAAATTGAGGTTGCCATTTTTAGGAAGCAGTCTCCCAAGAATTCCCTGCCAAAAAGTTAATATTTCAAAGTCTCAAAAACTACATACCTCGATTGTACCAGAACTCGTGACATATCCAGCTTGTAGAAGTGTTTACAGATCAACACTATTGCCTCAAATATTGAATTTGTCATGATCTCTGATACCTCCGAACAATGATGCTGGCACGTAGCATAGAAATTTGTTATACATACAAGCGCTCATAGTTATTGCCCATTCCGCGCTGGAAATTAATTTGCTCATCTCCATGCTCTCCCGAGTTATCGGAGTCCTTTGTAAACGCTTCCAAAGCCAGGTCTGGGCGAACATTTAAATGTAGCAAGGCACAGCCATCAAGAGCGATGAGGTACGATTCAAGACGATGAATTATCGCAGGAAAGAGATAGGCCGTAGCGACTACGGTTGTAGGTAGTGGTGATACTTTCAGAGGTTCGAGAACAATAAAGCATCTTTGAGATTCGTTTTCAGAGGCATCAAAAGGATCAAGCAGATTTCGTCGCAATGATATGACTTTCGCCTCAATCACGGGTTGGTGCTCATCGAAAGTAACTCGTTGTCTAGCCTTCGCCCATAGACTGCAGCTATATTCTAGGATGTTCTCATTATTCCGCCGTGTTCCCTTGCGAACAGCCGCACCTGCGGGCACTGGATCAAGTGGTTTATATTGGTGAGTAAGACCTACAGTCCATAGTTTTCTTGATCCATCGTATGGATCTACTATAAATTTGTCCGAGAAGAACTCATCCGGAACATCTTTCCACACTTTATTTTCCCACTTGTGGTTTTCCTGTCCCTTTCTTTCTTGCGTCTGATTCTCTCGCTTCTGTCTTTCTCGCTGCTGATTCCACTCCTCTTGATTCTGGGTGACGTGACTAATAATGTCCCAAGCAATTATCTGGACTGGATTAGAGTTGCCGTCGAAGCTTGTGTTGATTTTGATAGGGACAAGGAAGTATGGCATCTTTCCGATGTCTGAAAAGTACTCCTTACTAAACACGTCATCAAAGATGCAAAGAGTGAAAGTATTGATCTGGTCTAACAACGAGTCTGTAAGCTTCAATGATCTTACGAAGGGAGTTAAATGGATGGGAGAATTCTTGCCAGCTCCAAAGTGCAAGATAAAGGATGGCAGTTGAGGAAGGATAGTCCTTGTTAGTATGGCCAATGGTTGTGAGGGACGATCAAGACACTGGCAATCTTCTAAATCCAGGACCGTCAAGTATAGCTCCTCTGGAATACCTCTCAAGGACCACAAATTAGGTTTTGTCCGCATATCAAAAGCCTCACGTTTCTTTGAGTCTACCGCTAGTAAAGCGTTACGCATGGCTGGAAGCTGCTTCGTGAAAATAGGAAGGAGATTTTCATCTAGATACTTCCCCTCGCGAAGTAAAACACAAGTCTCAAAGGCAGCCGAGCATTTGGCGACAGCTTTTGTCGAATGTGGTCTGCCAATGGCTCCTCGAATCGGTGATGTTTCAGGTAAAATCACCTCGCAGATATATTCCTTGTTTTGAACAGTCACTATATAGTCCGGATTTGTTGGACCGTCTGGACGAAGTATCAAAGAATCCACGAAGTTTGCAAGCACCATCAGGCTCATTTTGTAAGTGAGTTTGGCTCCTGTTTCCGGGACTACGTAAACGCGGTGTAATCTTTCCTTTGCGAGAAAGTGGTCTATGTCTCCTTCTTTGCCTAACAATTTTCTGTCTTCTGGGAGAGCGCGACAGAACTTTTCCAAAACGCCTTCGTTAAGACGAACTTCTCGAATGATGGATGCGTGTTCATGGTTCCCAGCCTCGTACATGTGAATGAATCTCGAGTTGGCTTGACGTGCACGACCTTTAGATTGAATGTATTGAATCAAAGTAGAGTACAGATCGAAGCGAATGACCAAATTGCAATCAGGTATATCCAGGCCCTCCTCAGCTACGGATGTAGCAAATAAACAATTTATTGTTCCCTTCCGGAAGTTCATCATTGTAATAACTTGGTCTCGAAATGAAACTTTCAAGTCTCCAGCGTCTCCGGATCGAGTTCCAACTAGGCTTCCAACTCTGAGATGCTCTGGGCAAATGTGTTCGTGCTGAAAGAGTCTAGCAAGTAGACGAGCAGTATATCTTTGTTTGACAAAAACGATAGCTTTATCATCCGTTGGCCGCTCAAATCGCTCTCGTAAATACTGAATAAGCAGAACAACTTTTGAAGAAAGGTTGCTTGAAACAAGCGAATCTTTGTTGTAATCTGGCTTCTCGAATACATGAGCTTTAATAATTTCACTCGCTTCTTTTAGTTGCGCTTTACGGCCTTCAAGGACAAGCAAAGGCTCTGGGACCTTTCTACTATGATAATGTGTTTCTGTCTTGGAAATCAACTTCTTCGACTCGTCATCATCTAGGCAGAATGGCCAGACTTGGTCCGAACCCCAAGCTCCAAGATCGCGGCTAGCTACAAAAGCAAAATTCAACGGCTTCCGCAAAATCAGATTTGATTTGAAACGGCTATGCATTTGCTCATAAAGAGCTGTTCTAAATGGCGGCATGAGTGGCTCATATTTGGCAAGTTGCTCCTGCTTCGATGTGACTTTGTAACCACCCAGAGTCCCGTCGGCAGCTGTGATTATCTGGGAATGCAAGATCGTCTCCAGTTCTGTTGCAGCTTTTTTAACATCTGTCCGTGAGTCTACTGGCGAAGCTGTCATTCCAAAGATCCTAGGCAACACAACGTGCTTCGGCTGTCTTGCGTAATGGTCCATTATAATCCGAGCATAAGGATGCCCTTTTTTGGCGTGATGGGCTTCGTCAAATATGAGGAGGTTGATATTGTCAATAGAGATAAATGCGTGAGCAAGGCAGTGACGAAGAACTTCTGCCGTACAGACTATGACCATATTCTCATTCATGTGCTTTTCCCAAATTTCCCGACTCCAAAGATCACAACCCATGTCACCACAGAAGAGGTTCATAGGCTGATCAAGATTGGCCTTAAGAACAGCATGTTGCTGGAAAAGCAAAGTCACCGAGTCGACTAGAAAGAAAGCAACTCGCTTTGGTTTGCCAATCGCTCTAGATTCCAGCTCTTGGGCAAAGGTATGCCGCAGGAGGAGGACCGCAATCAGCGTCTTCCCTGAACCAGTATCAAGAACAGCAATGACATTCTTCTCTTTGGCTAGTTCAAAAAGCTCAATCTGGTATGTTCTCGGCGTCGAGATAATATGCTGATTCTCACTTTGGTTTACTAACCATCGAGTGGATTGCTTTGATTCTTCTCCAGGCTTGACTGTGGCAATTCCGTCCCTGAGAGATTTCTGAAGTATAGCCTGTATATACCTATCTGCAATAGCAGCGGCTCGTTTCTTTCGCTCCGAGATTATTCTAGGCTTGGCTACCGGCGTGTTTTCTTCAAGGTCATCTTCATCATAAATGTCTTGATCCTCTTCATGGTCCTCGTCTTTTAGTGACAAATTGTTTGCGTCTGAGATCATCCATTGTTTAACGACCTGGGGTTTTAAGGTGGAAGATGGACCTGCTGTGGAGTAACGCTTGTCACCGCCGGTTTTTGAGGCACCAGTAGGTCGTTTCAAGTCTGCGATGACATCCTGCGTCGTCCTTGTTGCAAGTGCTGTGGATTGATGTGCTAGCCTAAGAGAAGGTAAAACTTTACTCATGGGGCTTAGAAGCACCGTGTCCAAATCACACCCAGGATCGGCTTCTAAAGTAGGTGTGGTTATCGCCATTGTCGAAAGTCACTACCGAAACAATCAATTCTTTAGTTGATCACTACCACGAGTAAATCGAAGGTGGAAGAAATGTAACAAACCTAACTGAGTGGTGGGTGACTCTCTTTATCAAGTTGAGTTATTTTCAAGACTGAAAGAAGGTGAAGTTCAGCGGAATCTGGAATCTGGAATGATAATGAAGAAGTGTTAGACTGGAAATCGATTGAAGTTGTCAGGTTTTCCTCAAGTGATCTCGAGGCTTGAAGGGCAGATTCACTCAGACTGCATTGTTATGCAGTTGAACACCTAATATGAGATCCTCAAGCAACACTGCATTTTAATTTATACCTGTGTTTGTTAGCTAACAGCCAGAGCCGTTTGTTTTCCTGATTCAGGCTTAGATTGCCGCCAATTAATCGACCCGCCTGCAAATAACCAGGCACGGTAGCAAATAGAGTCAGGTTGGAAGAAATCATAAAGCTGTGAATAGAGACAGTGTACTTGAAGTTGATACGGACTTAGGGGATCGGCTGGAAGTCCCCTTTATCAAGCCTAATTTCAAGAGTCATTGATCTATATTGTTGAAAGATGCTATTTTACGCGTGGAAAGGTAGTACGCGCTAGCACGTGTTCAGGACCCACATTTAATTACAACTTCGAGTGAGTATCTGCAAGCATCTTTTGGCCTTGCCTTCTCCCACATTACCTGACATTGAATGACAATTCAGCATGGCTGAACAAAACATCAAGTCTCTATTCAGCTCAGCTGAGAGCAAAAGAAAAACAATTGAAGCTTCATGGGATACTAACACTGCTACTTACCAGCAAAACCTAGCTTCTGCCATTGCTGATTATGAAGATTGCCTCCGGCTGGCAGACAGGCTTTCCCTGTTCAGTCCCAATGAGACGCTTGAAGATTTGGCATCAGGGGAATTACAGTAGGTTCCCAGATGCAAGTCCAAATGAATCGGGGCAAAGTCTGACAAATTGGTGTAGATATCTTTTAATCAATTACCGCCTGGCAGAACTGATAATCCGTGTTTCGCATATCGACCGCAAGAATACTTTACAAAGAGGAAGGGAAGCTTTCGAGAAATATCTGAGCCTATTGGACCACTATGAAATTCTTTCTTCAGCCGACAAGAAGCTATATCAGACCTATACTGAATCGCCTACTGCTTTCTCCACTATTTCAACCACTGATCCAAATGCGCGGCGGGGAGCAAAAATAGCGAATTTCAAACTGGAGAAGGAGTTGAAGAGGAAGTTAGATGTTAGTTTTTATGCCGATCACTGAATATCCAGAAGCTCACTACATACCGACTAGTTCTTAGCCCAGAATCCTGCGTATCTACAGAACGACGATGATGCTGTTCGCCAGCTGCACCTTGCTAGCATTGCTCTGTGCACCCATAATACGTTTCAGTCCCTCGAATCTCTTAATCGCGAACTAGAGATCTTAGCAATGGCTCCGCCTAAAGACGGTCCGACTCCTGCTTCTCTAGAACACGATTATCGCGAACGAGCAGGCCTTCGTAATGGCGAGGAATACTCAGAGCGCCTTGACAGCAGTGCCAGACTTTCGGCTGCAAATAAAGGCCCCATCTTGGACTCAGGGGGCAAACCATTACGCCCATTTACATTACTAGACAGCAGGCAGACATTGAAAGATGGTGTTTTCAGACCTGGCCATAACCTCCCAACCATGACGGTCGATGAATACCTTGAAGAAGAGCGTGCAAGAGGTGGGATTATTGAGGGAGGTGGCGCAGCAAGTGGACTCAGCCCTGAGCCTGACGAAGATAATTATGAAAAAGGTGACGCGGAAACATACAAAGCAAGGGAATGGGACGAGTTTACAGAAGCAAATCCTAAAGGCTCGGGTAATACTCTAAATAGAGGCTAACATAATTATTCTTTCGCACTAAACTTGGCTGATATACTCTTGTTTGACCTTTTATTGACTCTATGAAACATTGCCTGACTGGATTGTTTTATTTAGTCAATGAACTAGCTTTCTTGTTTACTGTAATCTGGTACTTAAACTGCTATTCTATTCTTGATTTTTACTATGCTTATGTACATCTTTAAAATCCAAAGAAGATATCGTGCTTAGCTTGTCGTCCAACAAGCGATAGTTACAATCTATTTCTCTTGTTTCTCACCACAAATAAAATGTTCCCGTTGTTATTGAAAGCTTGAACGCCGCCAGAATAGATAGTAAACTGACCAGGAGGATCCGAAGGCAATAGAGTAAATACTCATGGCTAAACAAGGTGTCGTGAGGCAAAAGTGCTTGCTACGATAATATGATAAGTTCCAACTTGAAACCCTAAGATATAAAATTTCATATGATGCATCACCGAAGTGCTCACTTAGCTGTAGGATATCTGAATATAAGCATTTAGAACTAATTTTGACTTATTGAATAGACTGATTACATTTTCGGAGGTTATTTTTGAGAGATTTCTAAGACATCATCCTTGATTCCAGTTTCACTAACTCATTATATTATTAGCCGGGGTTGTCTATGGTCTGTAGAATTTCACATAATGGCAACAGCAAGAGGTATTCTGGTATTCTGTAACACAGAAATAGGCAGTAACTTAGCAACTTGCTCTAGAAGATTATCTTGTATGCTATGAATACCTGTTCCTTGGTAGATAACGCAATACACTAATTCTATAGTGCCGAAAACCTCTTACACCTCCCCATTTCTTCGGTAGGTTAGAAATAATCGTATCTCAATTTTCTCTATAGTCTAAAGTAAATGAATCATTAACGGTTCTGGATAATGGCTGCGTCTAAATACTTAAGTCCATGGCAGTACCTCCAGAATTGGTTTTATAATCTGAATGCTTCTAAAAGTGATATGAGAATATACTAGTAGCAATCTAAATAAAACTATTTATCTAGAAACCAGAAGATTACTTATTATTTCAAAGAAAGTTTTCCGAATTTCCCATCTAACTTTTTTCTGAATTGGTGGGCAGCTGTTACGCGTATAATTACGAAAAGATATTTACCCAGAGATAACTGTGGCCCAGATTTTTGTAAGATAAATACAAAAATGTATAACCGAGCTAGTATCGTGGCTACCCTTTCCCCGTTCCCGTTCCGTTGTCTAACGCTACCAATGCTATAAACATTTATTAGATCATGTGCTACGCCCCCTTATTGTTGTTTCTCGCTTAATTTGTCTGTTGGCAGGAAACCCAGTCTACAAGTCAACTATTAGGTAGGTACAATTAAAGGTCAGAAAATTAGACAGGTTCACAGTCTTACATATAGAGCTAACTTTGAGTTCTACGATAATCTGTGGTTAACTATTTCCATTGTTTCTTCCAAGTTGTTTGATTATATAATTGCGTACAAACTTTTATATATCAAACAGATTGAGATTGCGAAAATAGTCATTTATATACTATTCGTACATACAGTACAATATAGCAATAATTTACCTGTAAACTTCATCAGGTCCTTGATATAGAAGCTTAATCGATGCGTAGCACCATAAATCATATTATTGTTTAAGATTGTGATGGTTGGTCCTTAGCACAAGCTAAATCCATCAACCCTCAACAAACATGTCAATACCTAGGTAGTTAGTCAAGCAAAAGAAAAACATGAAGTCCTTTCCATGGAAAAAAATCCATTCTCATTTTACGACTTCCTTTTGCTTTAATGAAAATATGCATTTTCTAATCAGAAAACTAGGTTAGGCTGAACGCTATTTTTCGTGCTTTGGATATAGAATTGCAATATTTTCTACCGTAGTTTTCTGTGTAAATTGTTACTACTTTCGAGAAGAATATGCAGGGTGCATGCCATTGGCTTCTGGACCAACTGTATACCTACTTCATACCAATTTCATGGCTAAGATTCTTGAGGTTGTGAAGTAAGAGACATTCTGGCCTAAGGTAGATGTTGTTAAATAACCATAGCAGCCCATTATGTATGTATCTTTGCTCCAAAAGCTCGTGGCAGACCCACTTGGACGAGCTAATCCAACGACAAGGCTATTTCCTGCTCGTAAGTGACGATCAGAACACAGCACACAGCATATCCAACACGCCTCGTACTGACTTTTAGGCAGATATAGAGTACAAGGAGGGGCGCCAAGTGTTGAAAGAATACAATCAGCTGAATTTGGACACTTGTTGCGTCGATACATCAGATAATTTGATAAGTTCGAATGATTTAAGAAATTGAGACTGGTTTTTTGAAAGTGACTAACGTTCACAATCGACGGGTATACTATCCCATATTCTTCAATCATACCACTTAAGCTAGGTCTTTCCTATGTAATGGCTTACTGCCTCCTCGTAGTTGGGCTATCTAGATGACCGAATTATGTGAACCAGAAAGACCCAATGCTATTGAAAAGAGTATAGAAGATGATTGAAACTTTAGCATAATCAAGCTTGAACAACTACATCATGTTTGGTATATGGATGGACAGGAATGGGTGTTACTTTCAAACCTAAAAATATGGATTTGATGGGAGGGCAACAAGCAACTCGAAGTTACATATATCTCCTACAAATGGGCGGAAAAAAGCCGGAAAAAAGTCGGGGAGCATGACACTAATCAATAGTTTTATAAGCCGCATCTGAAATGAATAAAAATTAGGAGCTTTCCTGCACTTTGCTTCCTATGGTATATGTATTGATTTGTATGATTTGATGAGAAGATTCAATGAGAATAGATTGCCCTCTAAAGAATGACAAAATTCTAACTAGTCATGAATGATAAACAAGGGAGGTGCATGAGTACTGACCGAGTAGTTAACTTGATTATGTAACTTTTCCAATTCAGAGAACTCGATAAGGCGAGTCACGTGCCAAATACAACTCATATGTCTTGGCGTTTAAGAACACTTTACGCGATCGCGTCTGGAAACGCGTTACCCAACAACATCGCATAAATTCACTACCACAACTCTACAAATATGGGTAAAAAGTCTTATCCTTAGAAAATTGAATACTATCTAACACATTCTGCTAGCAAATTACGGGTACGGAGGTGGTTATACCACAACAGCGAACTCTTATGGTGGTGGGCAAGGAGGGGCAGATGGTGGAGGATTTGTCGGTGGTTCACAGGCAGGAAGTCAAGATACCCCAAGTGGTGCAAAGGTATGTACTCTCCTCTCGGAATTTGCGTTTTCTAACAATTTGCAGTCATATGGCAAAGATACTATTCGACCAGTGACGATCAAGCAAGTCTTAGAAGCGTATGTTAGATTTTACCTCCTCACATCCGCCACGTTGACTAACAGAGAGCAGAACTTTCGCCCACCCAAGTGCAGAAGCCAAAATCGATGGTGCTGATATTTACTTAGTAAGAATATGAACTTCTTCTCTCATTATTTTTCATAACATAAAACAGCTCTCCGTCGTGGGTCAAATCCTCAAAGTTCAATCACAAGCAACGAATACCACCTTTCAACTCGACGATGGTACTGGAACCATCGATGTTAAGCAATGGATAGACGCTGATGCAGCTCCCGAGCATGTAAAGGCCATGCCCAAGGAGGGCGATTACATACACGTATGGGGAACGATCAAAGATTTTGGTGGAAGACGAAACATATCCATCCGTACCATACGAGCCATCACCACAGACTTCAACGAAATCACTTACCACCTCCTCGAAGCTATTACCATACATCTACACCTCACAAAAGGACCGCCTGGAAATGCCGCCAATGGCGGACTGTTTGTAGGGGGAGCAAATGAAGGGGCTGGGGCCACGGCCACAACTGTAGCTGGAGGCAAGCCAGTGCCTAGAAATATGAGCAAGAACGGCCTGGCGGTATTCAAGTTCCTTCAAGATGCACCACAGGGCAATGAGGGATTACATGTGGCTAATATAGCATCAAGACTGGGAATCTCACAGGCGGACGTGTTCAAGGCTGGAGATGAATTGCTGGCGGAGGGTATGATTTACACGACGATTGATGATGAAACCTGGGCGGTGCTTGAGTATTAGTCAAGTTGAGATAGAAGAATCCATGGGGCGTTTTTGGACTGGCATCTGATACAGTATTTTCGGACACGTGGACTATGGTGATGTTTGATCATGGATTCAAGATGCCTGTGTAGCTAATTAAATCCATAAGCTCCTATTATCCTCCCACACTTGGTAGAATAGACTACTAAATAGGATGGGAACTAGCAAGTGAGCCCTGCTCGGTGATGACCAGGAGAAGACCAGGCTTTGGGGTAACCCTTATTTGACAATGTGAACTTAATATCAAGACAGCCGTCGGGCAAGTCCTCGGATGGGGTTCAATTTTTTTGTTACATTTGGCCTTTACCTCTATATATCACTTTTATTCGTGTGTGCGCATGATCAAAAATGTCAAAAAGGGCATAGTAGAGACAGGCACTTGTCATTTATTTGGAAAGGGTAAAAACTACGACTCCATTTCAACTTCTCACCATCTCTCAAATCAAAAAGTTTCCCGTGAGAAAAAGCAAAGAAAAAGGCACACGTCCATTCTTGGCCTAACAGTAACCTCAAAAGAAATGTGTAAGCTGCAACCCTACCTCCTTCTTGGCCTCCGTCGCCTCTTCAGCAATAGAGTATGAGCAATCAGATGGTCTTAATGGGAACACTGATTCCTGCACCATGCTTCCCCACCACCTTCTGTGGCTCTCGGACCATGATATGCAATGGAAGCGGCTTTGGTCCACGCTTGCATTCGATAACCTTCTTCTCGATGAAACCATGTTTCTTGTAGTAGGAAACGTTGGATGTGGCGCTGGACTCAAGGTAGGTGGCGCGTTGTTCCAGATCGGCCTCGTCACAGACTTAGCACTTGGCTCCCTAACAACTAGATTCTTGGGGGGCAGGCTTGGGGTTTTTGTCTTGCTTACAATTGTAGTCATATGCTCGATCAGCTTCTTAGCGTATCCTTTGCCACGGGCACTGGGTTTGGTACCGAGATAGACGAGGTAGTAAGAGTCGTCATCCCTGGGACCCATGATTTCATGCTTGGTATCGTGGAGCAGTGGCATGAACTCTTTGAAGAATCTAGCGCGCCCTTCTGAAGAAAGCTGGTAATAGAGGCGCCACTGTAAGCCTACAAGTTAGTCAATCATTACTAAAGTAGGTATGGTTTGTTTGCACGGCGCTTGCTCTTATGAAACAAGCAGATCTCATCGATCATCGATCGAGAGTTCCCGAGTAATCTTTCTGGCATAAGCTCATTGTAACTTGAGAGGATTTGTTGAGCCCAAAGTTAGCTGCCCAGAGCTAATCCACTTGCCAAACACTATGATACATCGAAGAAACGGTTTAAGGAACTCGAACTATTTTGGTCATATGTCGGTGTTTGGCACATCAAGGGCTCTCGGAAGTTTTGGATCCTGCATAGGTTTGCTGAAGTCTCTTGCGAAATGATAACAGTACATTTACATTCGAATTAGATACGAAACTGGACTTACCATACCGCTCCGAAATACCGTCAACGTGTCATCCATATTGGCTCCAGGAGGCATCCTAATACCACATGAGCTACATTCACATACGAGAAACTGAGCATTGGTCCTACCAGAGAGCAACACCATCATAGTCCGGTCCGATAGTCGTCACAATGCCTTTGTAGCAATGAGCCGCAGTAATGTATCTGATGATGTTGCAATGAAGCTTCCACTTGTATTCATCAGAATAAGCAGCCATGTCATCAGTATCAATGAAATACCTCGCAATTTCATCGACTGCAAATGCCTCTGCAAGACTCTGAGCTACTTGCTCGTATTCAGCAATGCTAGCGACTCGAACTTGCTCTGATGTATTGACAGAAGCGTCAGACTTCTCCTTGAGAGTTAACGTGCCGTTATCATTGATTTGCTCCATGATTGCGAGTTAGCTTGCTATTTTGGTTTGCTGTTTCTGCTATTTATTAGCAAGCCTAGCATGACGATCAAGGCTGGGTTTTCACGAACAGTACGGTTTTTTAGAAGGTCTAGTGATATCACCCGTATGCTGCTTAGAGAGCTGGGATCTCGACACTGTTTCGTATCGAGATGGGAAACGTAGACAGTTGAGACTGGCGCGTATGTCAACCGACATCAATGTTGTTGATCAATGAGTCTTCGTAGAAAGATTTATAGCGGAGACCGGTTCCGTTAAAGGGTATTGCTCTGATTCAGCAAGTGATTTTGAGATACGAAGTTGACCTTTGGAATTGGTTGTAGTGGTATTTCTTTTGGGATGTTGGAGTGCAATTCAGTTGACTCTGTAGATAGCAGTGAGGATTGGGAAGTTGGATGGTTCACAGATGATTTGCAGAGCAGTACTTGGTGAGGAAGTAAGAGCAGGTAATGGCGATTTTCAGATTTCAAATTTCAGATTAAAGGTTGAGCAGATGGCAGATGGTAGAGATATATATGGTCATGGTCAGAGCGAGCCAGTCATTATGTAGGAGAGTAGTAAACCCCACTCGAGACGCCATGAAACCTTCCCATCCAATTACAGCTAACCCGTCACTCCTCCGTAATCCCGCGAGTCGTTTCCCAAACTTGACATCTCGCCTCGTGAGCTGCGGTCCAACACTACTATCCAGAAGCCCCTTGAAATGTGGACGAGATAAGTAGGAAGAGCCAATATAACGGCCATGTAGTCTCCGCCTTGAGCGTGTCTCGCGTGTGTGCTGGATTGCGCTCTGCAGTAGGGGGCGTGGGGTGGTGAAGGCAGCGTGGACTTGCCATATTGAACCTAGCTCCCTTTCTATTCTCCGCCCGGGAAGGACCCAGTTGAGCCAGTACCAGGGTTCCGCGGGTCGGTGATCGGGTTCGGGTTCGGGTTCGGGGCTAACAAAGGTTGTGGGTACTAGGATAGCCGGAAGGGGTTGGAGACAATGCGTACGTATACACACACATGGGAAGAGAAGAAGATCGAGCAAAAGGAAAAGGAAAAGGAAAAGGAAAGGTGAGCAGAAGAAACAAACAAACGAACGGAAGAACGGAAGAACGAACGCCTGGAAACAACAGTTGAAAGGGAAGTACGGACAGGAATTGCCCAAACGGCACACTCACACCCCACCTTGGCAATCCAATAATGAAGCTGCGATCGATAGCAAGCTGACCGCTTCCATGCGTCGATAGACCTGAGAGGTGCCAAAGCGAGAAGAGGATGCATAGGAAAGGAAACCAATTCCATTGTTACGTTTGGCCCGTGGGGTATAACTCCTGGCCATGATAATTGATTGCATTGCTGCACATAAGCCGTTCTCTCTGGCTCCCTCTCTCCCACGCGGCAGACCCAAGCTAGGTAGGTCGAGGTTGCATCTATGCCTGATCAATCTCCCACTTACATTCTTCTGATCTCTTGCTCATTCAGATATGGCTCTAGCCCCTCGTCCAAATGCTCCCACCACTCAAAGAGCAAAGAATTGCAAATGAGCTTGAACCACGGAGTAAATTTAAGCTTTGGATCCTGGAACATAGCTTTCAATCCCTCGGCGCTAACGTATGTGGTATCTTGGACTTCATTCAGGTTGGGCTCGAGGTCAACGTCGGCCTTGATGAAGAGGATGTAATCAACTATACGGTCACACGACATCAGCATGTGTGTATGCATGTGGAAAGATAAGGTAGGTCTTACTTTCATGCTCTCCCCACTTCCCATCACTAGGTGCTTTGTAATGAATCCTGGTCAAGAATTTGAAGTCGTTGAATGGGACTTGGTGCTCCTTGATGCCGAGTTCATGGTCCAACTTTCGTCGTGCAGCATTCTTGACTCCGCTTATTGATTCGGCCAATTCATCACCACCTTCGCCTGGTATTCCTAGAGGATGAGAACAGCAGGTATTGGTCCACATGTCTGGGAAAGTAATTTTTTCTGTGGCGCGTTGTTGGAGGAGCAATTCATTCTTAGAGTTGAATAAGAAAACAGAGAAAGCACGGTGAAGCAAGCCTTTGTCAATGTTGGTCATAAGATGGCCTATTATAAATGTTAGTGGGTAGTCGGTATTCACCAACCAGGGAAACTTGCATATCTTCTTGCTAAAGTTGCCAATAGGCTTGTCGTTTTCATCAAGAACAATACAGACTTCATCCATCAACCGTATCTGTTCAGCATCGTGACCATCCAGCTCAGCTGAACTGGTGTCGATGTCGGGGAAAAGACGCAAGATTGTCTGTGCCGTGATAGGCTCGTTGACTAAGGTAGTAGTTGTAGACATTGTAGGTGGTTTTTGCGTGTCAAAAGACGAGATGAGGATAGAAAACGCTTCAGTTGTGAGCCAAGCTCAAGAAAGGGATACTAAGGAGTTTCGCCCCAACAATGAAATTAAGTGGCGGGGTTGAGGCGGTGGGTGCGCCTAACAAAATGAGGGGTCGGGGACCAACACCGGCCGGCAGAAATAAAAATAAAATATTTATGTGTTTAGGAAATGGTCCTGTCCAGTTCACTCACAACAAGAAACTAGACATGGGGAAATCAAAGCCCAGAAACCGGAACAAGAATCGCGCTGATCCGAAAGCAAAACCCATCAAGCCGCCGACCGATCCTGAGCTTGCCTCGATTAGAGAGACTCGAATCCTCCCGGTTCTCAAGTACGTCCAGTTCTTCACTGAAAAGTTACCGTTTCTTTGGAAGATCTTCTAGTATCTTAAAAATCATGGACTTTCTGATATGCTTATACATTAGATAGAGACCTCCAAAGCCCCGAACTAAAAACAAGATCTGCTGCTGCTGTGGCAATCGCCAACATCATCGAAGATACCAAATGTCGAAAGCTATTGCTGCGAGAGCAAATCGTTAAAATTTTGTTGGAGCAGACACTAACCGACTCTTCCCTAGAAAGTAGGAGTGCTGGTTGGGGAATTTTGAATAATTTGGCCCAGGAGGAAGAAAATGATTTCTGCATTCATCTATACAGGCAAGATATCTTGACTGCTATTGGAGGAATTGTCAAAAGCGTAAGTCTCGCAGTGCTAAGGAGTTCTTTAATTTTACATCATGGGTTCTTCGAGGTTGGACTCTGGCCAGTGTGAAATATGGTTGGACACTTAAGCCATAGTCTTAATCTCGACTTGCCACTCCTTTTAATATCTCACAATGTTCAGAACATCAGCAGCCAATGGCTGATCTTGCTCTGTGATATACTAATAGACTACAGATCACAGAGACTCTTCATTCAGAAGAGCCTGCTCTTTCTAAACTTCCAAAGCCACAACAAGAACTTTTATGGACCCTGACTAGCTCTGTTCTGGGTCTATTGACATCTCTGTCAGAAGCTCAGGATGAAATAGCTGCAGCTATCTCTAATATATCTGAAGTCGTTGGATTTCTGTTTGCCGTGCTCACCTCGAAACTCGGGTTAGTTATGCTACTTTTCAAATCAAATGTCTCACCAGAGCTGACCCAAAGAAGCACCCCGGCGCGTATTCAACGAGAGTCACTTTCCTGTCTGACCGCTTTGACTGAAGAAAACAAGACCCTGTGCGAGAAAATTGTAGCTTTGGATTCCTGGTTGAATGATCTCGTTCTCATCAAGGATTCACATGGCTTCCTCGCAGTTACAGCTTGTGGTGTACTTCATAATATTTTTACCTCTTTGCAATGGTTCGACCACAACACGCCCAAAGATGGTGCTTCAGACAGCATGCTTATTCCAATTCTTGTTTCTTCGATAGAACAAGCAAGCCAAGAAGCCGGTACAAATGGTCATGAGGATTCTTCACCGGATGAAATATTGCAATTAGCGTTGGAAATTACGGCATCGATTGCGACCAGTCTCCAGGAGGCTTTAGAGCATGGAAGTAAATATGAGAAGACATTCGAAGGCTTTGACGATAAAGACGAGATCAAAATCAACGATGATGACAAAATGGACGACGATGAAGACCTCAGCGATGAGCAGGACCAGGAAGAAGATGAGGATGCCGAAATGAATGATGATGAGATTCAGGAAGATATGGCACTGGTCCTGGGTGATGGGCCAGACGATGATGGTGGCCCTCTTGAGGAGCAGACACTTGATCGTTTGGTACGAGACGCAGCTCCTAGGGTATTAATTCTAGCGTTGCCATCGAAGACTAGCTCCCCGGAGCAGGATGCTGTTCAGTTGCATGCTTTAGAAACTTTGAACAATATCTCGTGGACTGTCTCCAGTATTGACTTTACGGCTGGACAGCTCAAGGGTCTCCAGACATTCTGGTCGTCTCTTGCGGAGAAGATCTGGAATCAAGTTATCCGCCCAGTACTAGCTTCTAATACAGCTGACATTGAATTGGCTTCGTCCATTAGTAGCTTGGCCTGGGCTATTTGTCGCAGTTTGCCAGGAACCATCCAACCCAAAGCTGACGAGCAAAGAAAGTTCATGGCACTATATCAAGCATCAAAACACCTCCCCAGTCCTGAGGCAAACGTGCCAAAAGCGGGAACTGATGAAGAAGTAGATTCATTTCAAGGACTAGGCGTGAAAAGTATCGGGGTTCTGGGTAGACTTGCTCTACATCCTGCACCTGTCGAGTTGAACAGAGAAATTGGTGTCTTCTTGATTACTGTTCTCGCTGGAATCCCAGATACGCCTGCTGCAGATGCAGTTGAAGCACTAAACCAAATTTTCGATATATATGCAGACAAGAGCTATGCCTTTGATGGGGCAGTCTTTTGGTCGAATGGATTCTACGAACATCTAGAGGGGATACTACCTAAGGCCAAAAAGATGGCCAAGGGCATTGATAAGCGAAAGTTCGGAGAGCTACGAGCTAGGGCCGATGAAGCTGTTCTAAATCTAGGACGATTTTTGAAATATAAGCGGACGGAGAAGAACCAGAAGGACTAAGCGAGAGGATAGTAGTGAGTGAGTGAATGAATGAATGAGGAAATGGTCTTGGGCGTTATGAGTTCACTAGTATGAATGAGTCAGTTAATCACGAGACCAATATCTCTTTCTACATAGCCCATGGTTAAGTATACGCCATCCATAATGCGAAAGAGACTTCTGTGTAGTGGAGAAGCTAGTAAGGCTATGATATAAGTGGCAACACATGGAGTGACTGATGTACTTTGTATAAGGGTTTGCTACAGATCCGCTGGCTGTGGGAAGGGGCTATGTTTAGCGACATGGAAATTGTCTGCTTGTGAGGCTTTGCGGCGGTTTGGATTCGTGCAAACTACGCTCAGGACACAATACCATCCATCTCTTCTACTGCTGAGCAACTTGGTACGAAAGTACAGTAGTACGGAATTAAATTACCCCTGGTCTTCGGATTCATATCAAAGTCCTCTGATGAGCTTGGATACGGCGACTAGTTGCATTGTGAGTATTTACTGTACTGTACGTACTGGACTCGCCTGTACTGCACTTTTCCAGCTTACCATGCCCGCCACTGCACCGGAAAACGAGCGGTCGCTTGCAAGGCGAGGCGATGCACTAGCGACAGTGAGTTCGTGTTCGTGAGATGAGTATGAGTATGAGTATGATGAGTATGAGTGTGAGCGTGAGCGTGAGCATGCGCCAGAGCCAGGCGAGATTCCTTTGGCGGCCCAGCCGACGACAAGTAGGCGATGCCTTGGAAATCTAATAAAATCATCCCCCCAATGTTAAGGGAAGGTTAACTTCCGTCTTCCCCGGCACATGAGACGGAAGTAGGATCATCTACTTATAGACCCCCGACGATGGTAAGGCTGCGAGGATGCGAGGGCGAATTGCAACTACTGCAGTGAGGTGAGGATGAGGGATTGACGGGTGGATTTCCTAGGCGCAAAGGCGCAAGGTTCCCTCTCCTCACTGACCTGTCTAGTTCACCGGCTCTTTGCTTCCCTCTCCTCCGCTCCAACCGCATCGTGCCCAGCCATCGTGCCTCGCAC
>Ga0247734_1000588_pt1 | contig 30677 bp, 25 predicted proteins | sample UWRJL103311B2_FD_180933 | JGI IMG/M metagenome (GOLD analysis project Ga0247734, IMG submission 180933) | Plant litter microbial communities from Arlington Agricultural Research Station in Wisconsin, United States - UWRJ-L103-311B-2 | ecosystem: Environmental > Terrestrial > Plant litter >...
AAGGTAAAGTGGTAGGCATTATCGGCTACGGCCACATGGGGCAGAGCCTGGCCCGCAAGCTCTCTGGCTTCCAGGTAGAAGTTATTGCGTATGATAAATACAAAACCGGCTTCAGCGACCGCTACGCCCGCGAGGTAAGCATGGAAGAAATTGTTAAACACAGCAATGTGCTCAGCCTGCATGTACCCCTCACCCGCGAAACCAATGGCATGGTAGATGACGAATTTTTGTTCCACTTTAAAAAGCCTATTTTCCTCATCAATACCTCCCGCGGCAAGGTGGTTAAAACCAGCGCCGTGCTAAATGCCATTAAACAAAATAAAATTATAGGTGCAGGTTTGGATGTGCTGGAGGTAGAAAAGTTCCCCGCGCTGGCAGAGCAAGCATGGTTTGAAGAATTGCGCGGCTCCGGCAAAGTTATCCTAAGCCCCCACGTTGCCGGGTGGACGTTTGACAGTTACCGCAAAATAAGCGAGGTAATGGCTACCAAGCTTTCAGCATTGGAGTTGATTAGGTAAGTGGTTGATTAGAGATTGGTTTGGATTAATGTATTAAAAGATGTGTAGATCAATCCGCAACCGGTGTGATCCCAAAAACAAAAATTTGGATATTAAAACTTAATTACCTTATCTTCGTTTTACACTTAACAAGACTATGCAGGCCAGCCCGACGTAGTCTTGTTTGTTTTTAAGGCCGTTACGCTCTTCTATTTTACTATAAATAGTAGGGCGGTTTTTTTTGGCCGTTAATGTAAATGAATATTATTAATTAGTGTACTATGGCAGATGTTTCTTACTTTACCAAAGAAGGTTTAGAAAAATTAAAGGAAGAATTACAACGATTAAAAACCACCGGCAGATCTGATATATCCAAGCAAATTGCCGAGGCGCGCGATAAGGGTGATCTATCTGAAAACGCCGAATATGATGCAGCAAAAGAAGCACAGGGCTTGCACGAAGCTAAGATAGCACAGATGCAGGAGACACTGGCGAATGCCCGCCTGCTTGATGAATCTAAGTTAGATCTGTCAAAAGTGCTTGCGTTGTCCATCGTTAAAATAAAAAATCTTAAAAACGGTGCTACTATGAGCTACCAACTGGTCGCCGAAACCGAAGCGGATATGAAAGCCGGCAAAATTTCGGTAGCATCACCAATTGCAAAAGGCCTGCTGGGCAAAAAGGTTGGCGAAACCATTGAGATAACCGTACCAGCCGGTAAAATAGAATTTGAGATACTGGAAGTAAGCAGATAATGAATGGCTTATGGGTGAGTGGTATAAATAACGGCTCACCCAAACCATTTACTAATCAAAACAATCAACCACCTACCAAACGTTATGTCTACCATTTTTTCTAAAATAATTGCAGGCGAAATACCCGCCCATAAAGTTGCAGAAACCGACGATTTTTTAGCTTTTTTAGATATCAGCCCGCTGGCCGAAGGACACGTGCTGGTAATCCCTAAAAAAGAGGTTGATTACATTTTTGATTTGGATGACATTACCTACAACGAGCTGCAGATCTTCACCAAAATTGTAGCTATAGGTGTTAAAAAAGCCATCCCATGCAAAAAGGTTGGCGTTGCTGTGATCGGGCTGGAAGTGCCCCACGCACATATCCATCTCATCCCTATGAACAGGGTAGATGATATGAATTTCTCCCGCCCAAAACTATCCCCAAGCCAGGAAGAACTTGCTGCAACAGCAGAAAAAATCCGCGAAGCGCTTAAAGTGGTTACTAACGAGGAGTAAATAATACAGGCGTGAGCAAAACCTGAATATCAGATCTCCATTATTTCCTTCTTCTTCTTAGTCTTTAACCGCTTAGGTACAAAGTTCAATATCTCTGCTTTCAGGGCCTCTATCATACGGCGTTTTAAAAAGTTGCGGTGCATTACTATGCTTACTTCGCGGGCAGGTTCGGGGCTTTTAAAGTAGCGCACGCGGTCCCATTGCTTTTCGTTCATATCGGCAAGGGCAAGCTCCGGTAAAATGGTGGCACCATTATTCATATCTACCATGCGCTTCAGGGTTTCTACACTACCGGTGTTGTATTCAAAATGCTGATAGCCTTTGGTGGCTTTTCGGCGCTGGCAAATATTCAGCACCTGCTCGCGCATGCAGTGGCCTTCGTTCAGTACCCACATTTCTTCCATATCAATATCATCGGGGATGATGTTCTTCTTTTTAAAAAGCTTGCTGTTTTTAGATACATAGGCTACAAAATTCTCGTAAAAAACAGGCATCTCGGTCAGCGTATTTTCATGTAATGGGGTAGAGAGGATGCCGCAATCCAGCGTGCCCATTTTCAGCTGCTGGATGATCTGTTCGGTAGTTTGCTCCCATACAATGAGTTTCACCAGCGGGTATTTCTCTACAAAGCCCTGTATTATCTTTGGCAATATATAAGGCGCAACGGTGGGGATAATGCCTACCTTCAGCTCACCGGAAAGCTCCTTCTGCCTGTCGCTGATGATCTCTTTTATCTTTTCGCTCTCGGCCAGCAGTACGCGTGCCTGGGCAATTATTTCGCTGCCAATTTCGGTAGGGATAACGGGCTGTTTGCTGCGGTCAAACAATTTTACGCCTAAAGTGTCTTCTAATTTCTGCACCTGCATACTTAGCGTTGGCTGCGTAACAAAACACTTTTCGGCTGCGCCAACAAAGCTGCGATAGGTGTCAACGGCAATAATATACTCCAATTGGGTGATGGTCATGCTATAGATATAAACTATTCAAAGATAATAAATATTGATTTTTTCTATTCAAATTTTATGCTGAAGTTTGAATACAAACCGAGATAACTTATGGATCCTAAAAAGAAACTCACCACAGCATCGGGCATTCCCTATGCCGAGAATGAAAACTCCATGACCGTTGGCCCGCGCGGACCAATACTACTGCAGGACTTTATCCTGCATGAAAAAATGGCGCATTTTAACCGCGAGCGCATCCCGGAAAGAGTAGTACACGCAAAAGGCTCAGGCGCTTACGGTACATTTACGGTTACACACGATATCAGCAAATACACGCGCGCTAAAATATTCAACGAGGTTGGCAAGCAAACCAAAACATTCCTGCGCTTTAGCACTGTTGGCGGCGAAAAAGGCTCTGCCGATACCGAGCGCGATCCGCGCGGCTTTGCCCTTAAGTTTTATACCGAAGACGGCAACTGGGACCTGGTGGGCAATAACACGCCGGTGTTTTTTGTAAAGGATCCTAAAAAATTCGGCGATTTTATCCATACGCAAAAACGCGACCCGTATACTAACTGTAAAAGTGCCACCATGATGTGGGACTTCTGGAGCCTGAATCCCGAAAGCTTGCACCAGGTAACTATATTAATGAGCGACAGGGGCACACCTTACGGCTACCGCCATATGGACGGCTTCGGCAGCCATACCTTTTCTTTTATCAACAATAACAACGAGCGTTTCTTTGTAAAATTCCATTTTAAAACCCAGCAGGGCATCAAGAACTTTACAGATACCGAAGCGGGCGAGATGCGCGGTAAAGCGCCTGATTTTGCACAGCATGATCTGTTGACGCACATCGATGCCGGCGATTTCCCTAAATGGAATCTGAAGGTGCAGATAATGCCCGAAGCCGAAGCTAAAACCTACCACATCAATCCATTCGATTTAACCAAGGTTTGGCCGCATGGCGATTATCCGCTGATTGATGTAGGCGTACTAGAGCTGAACCAAAACCCCGATAATTATTTTGCACACGTAGAGCAGGCGGCCTTTGCACCTGCACACGTGGTAGATGGCATTGGCTTCTCTCCGGATAAAATGCTGCAGGGCCGCATCCTGTCGTACCCGGATGCACAACGTTACCGCCTGGGTGGCAACTACGAGCAGATCCCGGTAAACCGCTGCCCTTACCTGGTAAACAATTACCAGCGCGACGGAGCGATGGCCGTAAATGGCAACCACGGCTCTAACCCTAATTATTTCCCTAACAGCTTTGATGATATTGTGGCCGATACACATTACAAGGAACCGGCATGGGACCTGGGCAGCCAACCTGCCGATTGGTACGACCGCAACGCCGAAGGCGAGAACGACCACTACACCCAACCCGGCAATCTTTACCGGTTGATGGATGAGCAGGCCAAGCACGATCTGATAGCTAACATTGTACATTCGATGAGTGGTATTGAAGGCCCTAAAAAAGACCTAATAACCAACCGCCAGCTATGCCACTGGTTCAGGGCGGATATTGGCCTGGGGATGGCCGTAGCCAAAGGCCTGCAGTTAGACCTGCAGGAAACCATGAAACAGATGCCGATGGGTTAGATTGTGATATCAGATCTGAGGAATAAAATAGAGGAATAAATAAAGGGGCCGATGAACTAACATCGGCCCCTTTATTTAAATATAATTTTAAGATACAGAAGAGCTTATCTAAATTACTCCACCGTTACAGACTTTGCCAGGTTACGTGGCTGATCTACGTTGCAACCGCGCAGTACCGCTATATGGTAGGCTAATAGTTGTAATGGGATAGTAGCCAAAAGCGGCACAAAGGTTTCGCCAGTGTGGGGTATCTCAATTACATATTCGGCCAGTTCTTTTACATCGGTGTCACCTTCAGATACAATGGCTATTACGTGGCCGCCACGGGCCTTTACTTCCTGTATGTTACTTACCACCTTCTCGTACGACGAGTTTTTAGTGGCGATAAAGATCACCGGCATATCAGCATCAATCAGCGCGATAGGGCCGTGTTTCATTTCAGCCGCCGGGTAGCCCTCAGCGTGGATATAGGAGATCTCCTTAAGCTTTAAAGCACCTTCCAGCGCAACCGGGAAAGAGCTGCCCCTGCCCAGGAACAGGCAGTTTGGCGAATCTTTAAACCGCTCGGCAATCAGTTTAACCTGATCATTGGTTTTAAGTGCCTGGCTCACCAGATCCGGGATCTCATTCAGTTCGGTAAGGTATTCTATTAATTTGCTTTGGGTAATAGTGCCCCTTTGCTGCGCAATGTAAAAAGCAATCAGCGTTAAAACGGTAACCTGGGCGGTAAACGCCTTGGTAGATGCTACGCCTATTTCCGGGCCGGCGTGGGTATAAACCCCGGCGTGTGTAAGGCGCGGGATAGATGCACCTACTACGTTACAAATGCCAAATATGGTTGCGCCTTTCTCCTTAGCCAGCTCAATAGCCGCCATGGTATCGGCCGTTTCGCCGGATTGTGAAATAGCTATCACCAAATCTTTAGAGGTAATAATCGGGTTACGGTATCTAAACTCTGAAGCATACTCTACCTCAACCGGAACGCGGGCATACTCTTCAATTAAATATTCGCCCACCAGGCCCGCATGCCATGACGTTCCGCAAGCTACGATAATGATGCGATCGATATTTTTTAATTTCTCTACATACTCCTTAATGCCACCCAGCTGCACCAAGCCTTTGCCTGGGTAAATACGGCCGCGCAGGCAATCGCGGATAGACCGGGGCTGCTCGTAGATCTCCTTCATCATAAAGTGATCGTAGCCGCCCTTCTCCAACATTTCCAGCTTTAAAGAAAGCTCCTGTATGTACGGGGTTTGTATGGTGTTATCAATGTTCTTAATCAGCAGGTCATCGCGCTTGATATAAGCTATTTCGTTATCGTTTAAATAAATAACGTTTTTGGTGTACTCCACAATTGGCGTGGCATCAGATGCTATAAAGTACTCGCCTTTACCAACACCTATTACCATAGGGCTGCCTTTGCGGGCGGCTATCAGTTCATCAGGCGCATCGGCGCTCATAATAACAATAGCATAAGCGCCAACCACCCTGTTTAAGGCAAGGCGTACAGATTCATTCAGATCAAGCCCGGTGGTTTTCTGAATATCCTCTACCAGGTGAATTAATATTTCTGTATCAGTATCACTTTTAAAGGTATGGCCTTTTGCAAGCAGGGCTTCTTTAAGCACCGAGTAGTTCTCAATAATACCGTTATGAATAATGGTAAGCTTTCTGTCACCCGAAGAGTGGGGGTGAGAATTACGGTCGCTTGGTGCGCCGTGTGTGGCCCAGCGGGTATGGCCCATACCTGCGGTAGCATTAAGCTTAATTCCCTTTACAAAGTCTTCGAGATCGCTAACCTTGCCAGCCTTTTTATAAACCTTAAGCCCTTTATCGGCTAAGGCAATGCCGGCGCTATCATAACCGCGATATTCTAACCTGTGTAATCCTTTTATAATAATGGGATAGGCGTCCCTGTAGCCTATATAACCAACTATACCGCACATATTTTAAGATTTAGTTTAACAAAAGTAAAAATAGGCTTTAAACAACAAAACCAATGTTTACCTATTAATAAACATTGGTTTTGCAGATAAGTTGTGTATGTATTACTGATTTATCTTGGTATAGATAATATTCAGCTTAATGCGCGATTGAGAATTTTTGCCAATTGCAATAGTACGCTCTGCATAAGATGCAGTTGGTAAAATATTTACAACAGTGCTGGTAAGCGGATCAACCGGGGCAATAAAAGTTCCGTAATCAACCGTTTTACCACGATAAAGATCCTGTATATAGGCGGTAACCAAAAACTGGTATTGGTTTTTAGCTTTGTTGTAAAATCCGTTAAAATAAAGCGGGCCGTTAACACCACGCGGGTCGGCAGTATTAGCATCCTGTATCCTGATACGCTGCTTGGCAATATCAAACTGGTACATCGTTAATCTCGGGGCAGGGCCATAAGGTATTGTTGTACCCGGCGCTGGCGTTATAACCAGTTCAGCACGGTTAATAACTATATCGCTGCCTAATGATGCAAACGTTTTCTTAATATCCGGAAAGCTTATTTTTGTTCTTAAGCCCGATAATCCCTGCAGATACATCAAACCATCGGTAGAAGTGTTACTTAAAGCCGCCTGAACCTTGGTACTGTAAGTGTGCTTAATTTGGGTAGAGTGCTGGCTTACCGGTACGGGCAAGGTAACCAGGCCGGTATCTATAGTAGTGCTGGTTGCTGCCCTGTAGTAAATTGAAACCTTGGCCGAGTCTAACGTAAACATAATGTTACCACCCGGTCCGGTAGTTTGCGCCTTATCTAAATTAATGTACAGGCCTCTAATAGCATTCTGAAATGTAGTAACGTTGGTAAGATAAGAGCTTGGCGCGCCAAAAAAGTACTGATCAATAAAAGATGCGCTGATTGGGATGCGTACCTGCGGGGATACCTTTACAAGTGTATCTGCCTTACCTTTAACAGGGTTGTATATTTTCAGTGTATCGTGCGAGCGGGCAATAAATGTTTTAGTGCCCAAAACCTCCGTTTTATAATCCCACACTTTGTTACTAAAGTAAGTTCTGCTGTTTACAAACCTTTCGTTTAGCTGGTGTACATCAATCTTAAACTTCGAGGTGAGCGAATCGCCGTAAAACCCGCTTGGGGCATAAGGCAAAATAAGCAAGGCCGAATCTATGGTGATTGTACCGGCAGGCAAAGTATAAGCTGTGCCGCCCGGCAGGGTTAACAAAGTAGAAAAACTGGTTTCGGTTGTACCGAACTCCGGATCTTTAAAATACGACAGAGGCGAGCGTGTTAAACCAGTTGTAGCCACGGTATCATCCAGCATGGTATTAACCGTAATATTGGTATCGACCAGTAAGGTGCCGCTAAGCTGGGTGCTATCATTAACACCTAAACCAATGGCATCCTGGTTTTTACAGCTATTCAAAATAAAAAGACTTATTAACAGGGTTAATAAGCCTAATTTGGAAAATTTCATATATAGTTTTAAAGCTTATGCAACATGCACCAATTCATCGTTGGTGATTTCGTCGTAAAAATTGTAATAATTTTCGAAATCTGAAGTGGAAACGTATTCTAACACCGATTTATTGCTGTTTTTAACATTATTTAACACATCTGCATCAATATCCTCGCTGGCCAGAACAATGCCATCGCTGTATTGAATAGCACCTGCGTACATAGCGGTGTTGGTACCTTCTTTATAAACTTCAGTATGTGCTTCGGTCATATCGCCCATAACTGCTTTGCGTGCAAAATCAGCATCCATCTTTTCTTTAAAATCGTTCTCGTAAATAGAGTAAACTACTTTTGAGTTTTTAAAGGTAGGGTCGTCTTTGTAGGTGGTTTTTAAGTAGGCAGGTACCAATGCGCTCATCCAGCCGTGGCAGTGGATAACATCAGGGGCCCAACCCAGTTTTTTTACAGTTTCTAATGCGCCTTTGCAAAAGAAGATCATGCGCTCATCGTTATCGGCGTAAAATTTACCGTCTTTATCGGTGAAAACATGCTTGCGTTGAAAATACTCTTCGTTATCTAAAAAATAAACCTGCATACGTGCTGCCGGGATCGACGCAACTTTTATAATAAGCGGGTTATCATTGTCATTAATAATTATATTCATCCCGGATAAACGAATAACTTCATGCAAGCGGTTCCTGCGCTCATTGATATTCCCGAAACGAGGCATTAAAATGCGAATTTCGTACCCTTTCTCCTGCATTGCTTGCGGGAGCTGGCGTGTAATTTCGGCAATTTTTGAGAGTTCGAGAAAAGGAGACATTTCATGAGTTATGAACAAAAGCTTAGATTTACCCATCACTAAATCAGAATTTAATATGTAAAGAAGTCAAAAAATTTGAGTCTGCAAATATAAGCATTATAATATGAACTGGCAACCAACAATGCAAGCCAATTTGGTAATTTTTAATCAATTGCACACCTTTACCAAATTTTCTCAACATAATTTACATTGAAAACATTTACCACCCGAAGCGAAATTCAGCAGCATTTAGCCGATTTAAACACCCAACACACTGGCTTTGTACCCACTATGGGCGCATTGCACCAGGGGCATATCTCCCTTATACAACTGGCTAAGCAGCAAAACGATGTTGTTATCTGCAGCATTTTTGTAAACCCCACCCAGTTTAACGACCCCAAGGACCTGGAAAAATACCCCCGCCCGATAGCCGACGATATACAAAAACTGGAGGCCGCCGGATGCGACATCCTGTTTAATCCGCCGGTGAGCGAGATCTATGACACAGATGAAAAATGGCATTTAAACATTGGCCAGCTGGAGTTTTTACTTGAGGGCGAATTTAGGCCCGGGCATTACCAGGGCGTAACCCAGGTGGTATATAAACTGCTTAGTATTGTTAAACCAGCCACGCTGTATATGGGTCAAAAGGATTACCAGCAATTTATGGTGGTAAGCCGCATGGTAGAGCTGTTAAGCATCCCCGTTAAAATGGTAATGTGCCCCATAGAACGCGAGCCCTTCGGGCTCGCCATGAGTTCGCGCAATATTCATTTATCTGCTGATGAAAGGCAGCACGCGCTTGTGCTTTATAAAACCTTAAACTGGCTTAAGGCTAACTTTAACGGCGCCAACATATTTCAGTTAGAGCAGGATGCCATGGCTATGCTGCAGGCAGAACCCGGTGTAGAACCCGAATACATTGAGATTGCCGACGGCAAAACCTTACTGCCCGCAGATGAAACCTCTGAAATTATTGTAGCCCTAACCGCGGCAAAAGTTGGCAAAACAAGGCTGATAGACAATATGATAATCAGGTAAAACAGTCCATGGTCCATAGTCGATAGTCCATGGATCGTAAATTTATCGGTAACAGGTGTTAACTATGGTCTATCGACTATAGACCATGGACTAAAATATTCCTACCTTTGCACCGTCATTTTTAAACGGCGCAGTACTTATCATAAATAAGTGGTAAGGTTATTGACGGATGACAACTAATTATGATTATTGAGATTTTAAAATCAAAGATCCATCGTGCTAAGGTTACACAGGCAGAGCTGAACTACGTTGGCAGCATAACGATTGATGAGGATTTAATTGAAGCCGCCAATATTATACCTAACGAAAAGGTACAGATTGTAAACAACAATAACGGCGCCCGCTTTGAAACCTACGTTATAAAAGGCGAACGCGGCAGCGGCACCATATGCCTTAATGGCGCAACAGCCCGCCTGGCCCAGGTTGGCGATATCGTTATCATCATGTCTTACGCCTACATGGAAGCAGAAGAAGCCCGTAAATACGAGCCTATTTTGATATTTCCTGATGTGAATAATAAATTAGTTAAGTAAATTGGCTAACCCGGGCCAATTTACTTAATTTAAATGAAATACCTTTTTACCGATCTTCTTATTATCTCCTCCTGCGCCTTATTTGCACAGCAATAAAAGGCACGCCAGCCTCGCCCTTTATAAAAGAAGCCGTAAAGGCCCTACAAAAATCCCCCGATTGGATTCCCTGTAAAAACATGGTTTAAATATGGGTGTATAATACACAGTGCCAATAGATGCTTTGGCTAAGGATTAAAAGAAATAAATTAAAGATCTCTCCGTGTTAACAATATATTAACAAATGCCTCGCGTTTTAACTTGTTTATATACAGATAACACACTGTAAACACAGCTATTGCGGCATTTTCATTAATTATAAAAAAAAACTGCAAATGTTTCGATAAAGCGTATCTTTGCACCCCGACGCTGAAGTCGGGATTTTTCGCTTTCAGCGCATAGGAAAAATGTAGTCGTTTCCACCGACTTTTTTATCTTCTTACTTAGAACTTTTGAATTAAAAAAAAGCCCTATGCCCAAAGATACCTCCATCAAATCCGTACTCATTATCGGCTCAGGCCCCATTATTATTGGCCAGGCCTGCGAATTTGACTACGCCGGTTCACAAGCTGCCCTTTCTTTAAAAGACGAAGGCATCAGCGTAACTATCATTAACAGCAACCCAGCAACCATCATGACCGACAAGGTAATTGCCGATCATCTATATCTTTTACCGCTGGAGCCTGAAAGTATTGAGAAAATATTACAAGAACGCCAGATTGACGCGGTACTGCCTACCATGGGTGGCCAAACAGCGCTTAACCTTTGCATTAGTGTTGCCGAGCGTGGCATCTGGGAAAAATACGGTGTTAAAATTGTTGGTGTAGATTTAGCCGCAATTGAAAAAACCGAGAACCGCGAAGCCTTTCGCCAGTTAATGGTTGATATTGGCGTTGGTGTGGCTACATCAAAAATAGCCAACTCGTTTTTAGAAGGCAAAGAAGCCGCGCAGGAAATCGGCTTCCCGCTGGTGATACGCCCAAGCTACACGCTGGGTGGTAAAGGTGCCGGTTTTGTACACAAAAAAGAAGAATTTGACGCCGCTTTAAGTCGTGGCTTGCAAGCATCTCCAACCCACGAGGTTTTGGTGGAGCAGGCTGTTTTAGGCTGGAAAGAATACGAATTAGAATTACTGCGCGATAGCCGCGATAACGTAATTATTATCTGCTCTATCGAAAATTTCGACCCGATGGGCATCCACACCGGTGATTCGATTACCGTGGCCCCAGCCATGACCCTGAGTGACCGCTGCTACCAGGAAATGCGAAACCAGGCTATTAAAATGATGCGCGCCATTGGCAATTTTGCAGGCGGCTGTAACGTACAGTTTTCGGTAAACCCGGCAGATGAAAGCATCATTGCTATCGAAATTAACCCGCGCGTATCGCGCTCATCAGCATTAGCATCAAAAGCAACCGGTTACCCTATTGCCAAAATAGCTGCAAAGCTGGCCATTGGTTACAACCTGGATGAAATTGAGAACCAGATCACCAAAACAACTTCGGCTTACTTTGAGCCTACGCTGGATTACGTGATTGTAAAGATCCCCCGCTGGAACTTTGATAAATTTAAAGGCGCCAACAAAGAGCTTGGCCTGCAGATGAAATCGGTAGGTGAGGTTATGGGTATTGGCCGCAGCTTTATAGAGGCTTTACAGAAAGCCTGCCAGAGCTTAGAGATAGGCCGTGCCGGTTTAGGTGCCGATGGCCGCCAAAGCCGCAACCTGGAAGAAATTATGCACAGCCTGGAGCACCCGAGCTGGGACAGGTTGTTCCACATCTACGATGCAATGAGCCTTGGTGTACCAATGGAGTCTATCCGCAAGGTCACCAAGATCGACCGCTGGTTCCTTAATCAAATCCAGGAAGTGGTAAATATGGAGAACGAGCTTCGCCGTTACTCTTTAAACAACATTCCCGAGGATTTCCTTTTCACTCTTAAACAAAAAGGTTTCTCGGATACGCAGATTGCATACGTACTGGGCAACGTTACCGAAGAAGATGTTTACCAGCGCCGCAAGGCCTTAAACATTAACCGCGTTTACAAGATGGTAGATACTTGCGCTGCAGAGTTTGCTGCTAAAACGCCATACTACTATTCTACTTACGAGGGAGAGAACGAATCCATCGTATCTGATAAAAAGAAAATCATCGTATTAGGATCGGGCCCTAACCGTATTGGCCAGGGTATCGAGTTCGATTACAGTTGCGTGCATGGTTTATTAGCTGCTAAAGAAAGCGGTTTTGAAGCCATCATGGTAAACTGTAACCCGGAAACGGTTTCTACCGACTTTAACATGGCCGATAAATTGTACTTTGAGCCGGTGTTCTGGGAGCATGTTCGCGAGATTATCGACCTGGAAAAACCTTACGGTGTAATTGTACAGTTAGGCGGGCAAACCGCTTTAAAAATGGCCGAAAAGCTACACCAGCATGGCATTAGGATCATCGGTACATCCTTTAATGACATGGATATTGCCGAAGACCGCGGCCGTTTCAGCGATCTGTTGAAAGACCTGGACATCCCTTACCCTAAATATGGTGTTGCAGAAAGCGCAGAAGAAGCGATAGAGGTTGCCCACGAAGTAGGCTACCCGGTATTGGTTCGCCCAAGCTACGTATTAGGCGGGCAGGGGATGAGCATTGTAATTAATGATGAAGACCTGGAGAAAGCCGTTGTAAACCTGCTGAAGAACCTTCCGGGCAACCGTGTACTGATAGATCACTTCCTTGATCGCGCTGCGGAAACCGAGTCAGATTCTATCCACGATGGCGAGGATGTACATATTATTGGTATGATGGAGCATATTGAGCCCGCAGGGATTCACTCCGGCGACTCATTCGCGGTACTGCCTCCTTTTGATCTGAGTGACAGTGTGATCAGCCAGATGGAAGAATACACTGCCAAAATAGCACGTGCCCTAAACGTTCGCGGTTTGCTGAATATTCAGTTTGCTGTAAAAAACGATAAAGTTTATGTGATAGAAGCTAACCCGCGTGCATCGCGCACAGTGCCTTTTATTGCCAAAGCTTACGATGTACCATACATTAACATAGCCGCTAAAGTAATGCTGGGTGTTAACAAACTAAAAGACTTTACTATAGAGCGCAAGCTAAAAGGTTACGCCATAAAAGAGCCGGTGTTCTCGTTTGATAAGTTCCCTGAGGTTAACAAGGAGTTAGGCCCCGAGATGAAATCTACCGGCGAAGCCATCCGTTTTATTCCAGATCTGCAGGATCCATACTTCAGGCATCTGTATAAAGAAAAATCAATGTATTTGAGTAAATAAATTTAGGTCCGGTTTTTGGAATTTAAATTTTTATAAGTTTATTGCAGCATGCAAACTGCTGCAATAAACAATGGTTTAATTTAGTTCGATTGTATTGAAACTTAACATAAAAAGTGCTAACCCTGCCCTTAATTTAAACAATTTCGACGCAGAAGATATAGGTGATGTGTTGCTGAAGATCGAAAGATCGTTTGATATAACATTTGCTGATAACGAGTTAAAAGAGGTTAAAACCTTTGGCCAGCTTTGCGATACGGTGGTTGCCAAGGTTAAAAAAGCACAGTCGGACAGCTGCACCACGCAGCAGGCATTCTACAAACTGCGTAACGCCATCAATTCTAAAAACCCGGTAGAAAAGTACCTGGTTAAACCACAAACCAAATTATCAGACCTTTTTCCGCGCGATAATCGTGTAGAAATTGTTGCTGATATTGAGGCCGAAATGGGCTTCCACATGAATTTGCTGCAGCCAAAACCCTGGATAGTTTGGTGCTTTGCATTATTACTTGTAGCATCATTAGTGGTACTAACTATGGTGAATACTTACGTTGGTTGTGCAGGGTTAATTATAGCCACCATTGGCTTAAGGCTTGCCGGCCGTTTTGGTAAAGAACTCAAAGTAAAAACCATAGGTGACCTTGCCGAGAAAATTGCCCGCGAGCACCATCTGAAATGCCGCCGCGACGCATCAACTGTAAACCGCGCCGAAATAGCACAAAAAGTAAAAGAGCTTTTTGCAGATTACCTTGGTTTAGAACCAACGGTGTTGACTAAAGAAGCGAAGTTTGCATAAGCAGGGCTTTCCAGCATAACAAAAAGAGCGATGGATTTAAAATCCATCGCTCTTTTTGTTAATTACCTCCTCGTCATTTAGGAAATAAATTACTTATCCACCACCAATCCCCTCACTTCAAACGTTAACCGTTGCTGCGGATTGGTCTTAACTTTATGTTGTTTCTTCCCAGTAACTGTATCTCCGGCAAAGTGTTGCATATCATCGGCAATAAATTGCTTTTGGGCTACGCCTTCTATGATAACTATACGGCCTTTAAGTTGCGTTGGCAGGTTGATGTTGTAATTTTTAAAATGCGCCTGTATAATCTTTCCCTCTCCGGCGTCCATTTCAAACCAGCCGCCTTTTGATTTGGTTACCCGGATGATCTTACCACGGATAGCTGTCGTTACACGCGTTTTCTTAGCCATGGTGGCTTCTATCTGCGTTGCGGCGGTAGGGGCAATCCCCTCCGGCTTTAAGCCAAATACCATACCATGCGGCAGGGCCGGCGTTTTTTGCGCCTGGCAAACAGCTGCTGTTAATAACCAGCTAAAAATAAATATGCTTTTTATTATGCGCATGATACAGTAACATTCGTTTATGCTGTTAGTTTGACGCATTAGTCACTACACGGTTTATTTTTCAACAGGTATTAGCACCTATAGGGCTATTTTAGGATATTTGCATCATCAAAAAGGGAATAGAAATACGCAGGACGTTATTAGCCAGGTATCAGCACGAATACCTGGAAGCCGGTTGTGACGAAGCAGGCCGTGGCTGCCTTGCCGGGCCGGTATTTGCCGCAGCAGTAATTTTGCCCAATGATTTTGATCACCATCTCCTAAACGATTCCAAGCAGCTTAATGAAGAAGTGCGCTACCAATTGCGTGTAGAAATTGAAGAAAAAGCCATTGCGCACGCTGTGGCCTGGTGCGATAACCTGGAGATTGACGAGATCAATATCCTCAACGCTTCTTTTTTAGCCATGCACAGGGCTATTGCCAAGTTGCATTTGAGTCCGCAGTTTTTAATTATTGATGGCAACCGGTTTAATAAATACGGCACCACGCCGCACGCCTGCATCATAGAGGGCGATGGCAAGTACTTCAGTATTGCGGCAGCATCTATCCTTGCCAAAACCTACCGCGACGATTACATGAAGAAAATTGCGGCCGAACATCCCGAATACAACTGGCATAGCAACAAAGGTTACCCAACCACCAGCCACCGTAAAACCGTGCTGGAGCTGGGCCATACGCCATACCATCGTAAAACTTTCCGCGTAACCGATCCGCAACTCACTATTTTTTAGTCCTTGTTTTTGTTTAAGCCGTTAAGGTTGGTATTTTTGACTACCAATTAAACCCGTTTTGAGGATCCTTATACTTACACACCGCGTACCGTTTCCACAGAATGGTGGATACCCCATTGTAGTAGGCAATACCATAAAAGGATTGGTAGGGCTCGGCCATGAAGTTTCGCTCATCTCCCTCAACATAAAAAAGCACACCGATAAAATTCTGGAGCCGGATGAACTGCTGAGCAAGATCAGCTATACGGAATATGATATTGATACGCGCATCAGTATGGTAGAAGCGTTCAGCAACCTGTTCACCAAAAACCCATATAATATTGATAAGTATTACAACGCCGGGTTTGAGAAGCTGCTGATACAGAATTTAAAGGATAACGAATACGACATCATCCAGTTTGAGGGCCTATTTGTAGCGCCATACCTGGCAACAATCCGCAAAAACACCAAAGCCAAACTGATTTACCGGGCGCATAATATAGAGCACCAGGTATGGCAGCGCCTTGCACAGCAAAAAAGCGACCCGTTTAAAAAATGGTATCTTAACCTGCTGGCACGCCGCGTAAAAACCTACGAGCTGGAACTGTTGAACAAGTTTGACGGCATAGTAGTATTCACCGGGCAGGATAAAACATCCATGCAATCCTTTGGAGCGAAGATCCCTTTGAGGGTACTGCCAATTGGGGTTGATCTATCCAAATACCAACCCAACCCGGATAAAACCGAATACCCGAGCCTGTTCTTTTTAGGATCGCTGGACTGGCTGCCTAACCGCGAGGGGATAGAATGGTTTTTAGAGCGCTTTCATAAAGAGATCATTGATGGCGATCTAAAGGTAAAATTCTACGTAGCCGGCAACAGCATTCCCGAGGATTTTGACGAGTACGAAGTGCCCGGCAAAGTTTTTATACAAGGCGAAGTAGATAACGCGCTGGAGTTTGTAAACAGCAAATCTATCATGATCGTGCCGCTTTTATCTGGTGGAGGTATGCGTGTAAAGATAGTTGAGGGCATGGCCATGCAAAAGTGCATCATCTCTACCACCATAGGCGCCGAGGGGATCAACTTTGTAGATGGTGAGAACATCATTATAGCCAACAATACTAATGAGTTTTACGAAGCCATGCTGCGCTGCATTACCGACGAGTATTACTGCCGACGGGTAGGCCGAAACGCCCGCCTGCTGATAGAGCAGCAGCACGACGTAAATAAGGTAACCGTGGAGCTGGTTGCTTTTTATCAATCAATTGGGTAAATGCGGGCTGTTTTACCGCTATTTTACTACTTTTGCAGCGATAAAAAACAACCATGAAAAATACTGCTTTAACCGAAGTACACAGCAAGATAGGCGCAAAAATGGTACCCTTTGCGGGTTACAATATGCCGGTACAATATACAGGCATTAACGCCGAGCACGAAACCGTACGCAAAGCCGTTGGCGTATTTGATGTAAGCCACATGGGCGAGTTTATCCTGAAAGGCGAAAACGCGCTGGCCCTTATTCAAAAAGTTACCAGTAATGATGCTTCTAAACTGTACGACGGCAAGGTGCAATACTCCTGCCTGCCAAACGAAGACGGCGGCATTGTAGATGATCTGCTGGTTTACCGTCTCGACGATAAAACCTACATGCTGGTTGTAAACGCATCTAACATAGAAAAAGACTGGAACTGGATCTCTAAATACAATACAGATGGTGTAGAGATGAAAGATATTAGCGACCGCACCTCGCTGTTAGCTATCCAGGGCCCAAAAGCTGCCGAAGCTTTACAAAGCCTTACGGATATCGACCTGGCATCTATGGAGTATTATACTTTTAACAGGGGCACTTTTGCAGGTATTGATAACGTAATTGTATCTGCAACAGGTTATACCGGTGCTGGTGGTTTTGAAATCTATTTTGAAAACGCCAATGCCGAGCACATCTGGGATGCCATCTTTAAAGCTGGCGAACCATTCGGCATTAAACCAATTGGCTTGGGCGCACGCGATACCCTGCGTTTAGAAATGGGTTTCTGCCTGTATGGTAACGATATCGACGATAAAACTTCACCCTTGGAAGCCGGACTGGGCTGGGTAACCAAATTCAGCAAGGAGTTTACTAATTCAGAAGCACTACAGCAGCAAAAAGCAGCCGGTGTACAACAAAAACTGGTTGGCTTTGAAATGATAGACCGCGGCATCCCACGCCACGATTATGTTATTGTAGATGCCGAAGGCAACAACATTGGCCGTGTAACATCGGGCACACAATCACCATCGCTGCAAAAAGCAATTGGCCTCGGCTATGTAAAGAACGAATTTGCCAAAGAAGGCTCGGAGATCTTTATCAGCATCCGCGATAATAAAGTAAAAGCAAAGGTTGTAAAACCACCGTTTTATAAATAAAATAGTAGCCCCCGGCCCCCTGAAGGGGGAGAAAGTTCTAAAAGAATGACTAAAACATATACTGATTCTACTCCCCCTTCAGGGGGCCGGGGGGCTTCGCTCGACGTTTGCTTAACACCGGCGCTTATCCCGCTTTATAATGTAGAAGATTATATTGTAGTGGTGATAGATATCTTCCGTGCTACCTCATCTATTTCTTATGGTATCGAAAACGGGGCAGAAGCCATTATCCCTGTATCTGAAGTGGAAGAATGCGCTGCCTATCGCGAAAATGGGCTGAACTATTTATTAGCCGCAGAACGGAACGGAGAGGTGGTTACCGGCTTTGATTTTGGCAACTCACCCTTTTCTTACACCAAAGAGAAGGTTGCAGGCAAAACGGTAGTGCTTACCACCACCAACGGCACGCATGTACTGCATTTATCCCGCAAAGCAAAAAAGATCGTTATTGGTTCGTTCTTAAACCTTACGGCACTTTGCAACTGGCTGAAAACGCAGCAAGAAAATATTCTGCTGGTTTGTGCCGGCTGGAAGAACAACTTTAATTTAGAAGATACTTTGTTTGCCGGTGCCGTAATAGAACAATTAAAGGATGGCAATTATAAACTGGACGACCCCGCTATAGCTGCTAACGATATGTACCAGTTAGGCAAACACGATATTGGCCAGTACCTCAGCAAAACATCGCACGGCGCACGCATGAAAAAGCTGGGTATAGAGCAGGATATTGCTTTCTGCCTGCAGGTAGATTTAACTACCGCCATACCGGTTCTGGATGGCGATAGGCTGGTGAAACTGATTTAAATTAATTCGCTTTCAGGCTCGCCTTTTACGTCGCCATCTTTTTATAACAACGTATACTACCGTTAATACTATCCAAAGCGGCCAAAGCGATATAATTGTAAAAAGCATATCCTGCAGCAAGTTCAATCCTTCTCCCAATGCTTGTTTAAATTTATATCCGAAGCTGTAACCGCTGGCAACCTGCTGGGTTTGCCTGGTATAAAAGGTAATTGTCATCGTACTATAAGCAACCTGTTTAATTAAATAATTTAGCTGGCTTTGGGTAGATTCTATATCGCTGCGAATTTCTGTCAGTTTATTCTCAATCTCTAAAAGGTCGGCTATTTTAGTCCCACGTTTCAACAGTTCAAGGTAGCGGCTTTCTAAAGTTTTTTTATTGGCAAGCCGCGTTTTGGTATCAATGTAATGAGTAGTAACATCCTTTATGCGTATGTTACGGCTATCTACCTTGGTTGCTGTAGCTGATACCGTATTTAAAAAAGCGTCAAAGTTTTTAGCCGGGATCTTGATACTTAATACAAATTCTTTTCGTCCGCCTATACCATCCGTATCTTCACTGTCATCGTCAACATAGCCGCCAAAACCTTTAAGTGATGCAAGGATCTTTTTGCGTGTTTCAATTACGTTTATGCTTTCAAAACTTATTTCACCTTCTTTAATTATTTTCTTTATTGTATCGGCCCCTTCTTTAACTAAGGAGGTAACATTTGGATTGTCAACCGGCTTGTCAATTCTTATTTCTTCGGTTGATTCTTCGCCTTCTACTGCGCTATAGATAGGAGCAAATTTTTGCGAAACCATCTCATCCCGGGCGGGAACTGGTGGAGGGAAAGTAACTTCAGATATTTTTAAATTTTCTTTGGGATGCCTGTTGCATCCAATAATGCCTGTAATTACCAACACAAAAATAACAACATACGCTTTCATAATAATGTGATTTAGTTTATCGAATAAACGAATAAAAAATCACATTATTTCAATTAAACAGAATTAAATTCTGTTTAATATTTATTATCGGAATTTAATTTCAATTAAATCACTTTAGCTTCTCATTATTTTTGTGTCTGTCGGCATCACGGATGCTTTTCTTTTGCATGTTTTTTTCTAAGGCGTCTGTCAGGTCTATACCGGTTTGGTTAGCCAGGCAGATCAGCACGAACAGCACATCGGCCATTTCATCAGCAAGGTTAACCTCCGTATCCGATTTTTTGTACGATTGCTCGCCGTACTGGCGGGCCATAATGCGGGCTACTTCGCCAACCTCTTCCATTAGTATGGCTGTATTGGTCAATTCGTTAAAGTAACGGATGCCCATCGTTTTTATCCAGTTATCAACCAGTTGCTGTGCTTCTTTAATTTCCATATTAATGATTCTCCTTATCCTTAGTATCCATCACAATGGTAACCGGGCCGTCGTTTACCAAACTTATTTTCATATCAGCACCAAAAATGCCGGTTTGTATAGGTTTACCTGTTAGCTTGCTTAATTCGTTGATCATATATTCATACAGGGGGATCGCTTTGTCCGGCCTCGCTGCGCGGATAAATGATGGCCTGTTTCCTTTTTTAGTTTGTGCAAACAACGTAAACTGGGAAATGAGCAGGATGCTTCCGTCTACATCGGCTAAAGCTTTATTCATTAAGCCGCCCTCATCGCCAAACACGCGCATGTTGGCAATTTTGGGGGCAAGCCAAGCCACATCCGCTACGGTATCGGCATCTTCCACTCCTAATAAAACTAAAAAGCCGGTGCCAACTTGCCCGGTAATGTTGCCATCCACCCTGCAGGAGGCTTCGGAAACACGTTGTAATATTGCCCGCATAGTATTTCGTATTAGCCGGGCAATATAGCAACAGATAGAGCATGAAACGCTGTTAAAATGAATAAATACACGTAATAATCTCATTCTTAAGTCTTGATTTAACATCCGATTTTCGATTCCCGTTGAAAAATTTTAGCTTCACGCCCTGAATTAAATACTGCAAAATGACTGCTAAGAAAGGCTTTACAACTACCATTTTACATTCTGACCGCTTATCTAAACCCGAGCACGGTGCATTACATAAACCCATTCATACATCGGTAACGTATGGTTATGATGATGTGCAGGATCTGGTAGATATTTTTCAGAACAAGAAAAAAGGGTATGCCTATTCGCGCCAGGGGAACCCTACAGTTTCGGCATTAGAGAATAAGGTAACGCAAATGGAGAACGGCATGGCAACCATTGCTTTCTCTACCGGCATGGCAGCAATTTCGGCTACGGTAATGGCACTTGTTAAACACGGCGACCATATACTGGCCAGCTCTTATCTGTTTGGTAACACCCGCAGTGTGTTCCAGTCGTTTATTGATATGGGATTGGATATTACCTTTACAGATGCCACCTCAATCGAAAACATACGCAAGGAAATAAAAGATACTACCAAAATGGTTTTTGTAGAAACCATTGCCAACCCGGCTACCCAAATTGCCGACCTGGAAGAAATAGGTAACCTGTGCCAGCAAAAGGGCATTATTTACATGGTAGATAACACCATGACCTCGCCATATATATTTAAACCGGTTAATGTAAAGGCCAGTTTGGTAATTAACTCTTTAACCAAATACGTAGGCGGCCACGGCAATGCCCTTGGCGGCAGCGTAACCGATACCGGCTTGTTCGATTGGAGCAACTATCCTAATATATTCCCAACCTTTAAAACCCAGGTTAAGCCCGAGGTTTTGGGCATGACACAGATTCGCAAGAAAGGCCTGCGCGATGCCGGCGGCACTTTATCGCCGGAAGCGGCACATTCTATTTCGGTAGGATCAGAAACCCTGGCCCTGCGTATGGAACGCGCTTGTGATAATGCTTTAGCATTGGCCAACTTTTTTGAGGCACACCCGATGATCAAAAAGGTATACTATCCTGGTATCGCAACACACCCGCAGCATGATCTTGCAGGCCGCTTATTTCATCGTTATGGCGGCTTAATGAGCATTGAATTGGACGAAAGCATTGATTGCTTTGCCTTTTTAAATAAACTGAAACTTGTAGTAAAATCAAGCAATCTGGGAGACACCCGTACACTGGCTATCCCGGTAGCGCATACTATATTTAATGAATTAGGTGCTGCCAAACGCGCCGAAATGGGCATCAGCGATTCAATGATTCGCCTGTCTATCGGTATCGAAGATCAGGAAGACCTGTTGGAAGATTTTAAAACAGCCCTGGAATCCTAATTCCGGGCTGTAATTTTTATTCTGAAAACTAAGAAGAAATTTGGTTCTTGATTCTTATCTCTTGATTCTAATTTAAGTCTTGATTCCTGGCTCTTATCTCTTGACTCTTCCCTAAGCTCTGGTATCATTATTATTATAGATGCTGAGGTAGCTATCATAACGCGATAGGGCAATATCGCCTTCTTCAATAGCTTCCAGCACTGCGCAACCCGGCTCGTTAATGTGGCGGCAGTTGTTAAAGCGGCATTGGTTCATGCGTTCGCGCATCTCGGGGAAAAAGTGACTCAGTTCCTGCTTTTCTATATCAATAACACCTAATTCGCGGATGCCGGGGGTATCAATAATGTATCCACCTTGCGGTAATTCAAACATTTCGGCAAAGGTGGTGGTGTGCATCCCTTTATCGCTCCAGTCGGAAATCATGTGTGTACGCAGGTCAAGCTCCGGTAACAGGCTGTTGATCAGGCTGGATTTCCCTACGCCCGAATGGCCGGAGAAAAGCGTCACCTTATCCTTTAGCAGGTTTTGCACAACATCGATATTAGTGCCCTCTAATGCCGATACCGAATAACACGGGTAGCCAATATTTTCATAAATGGCCTTGTATTCATCCAGGATCTCTAAACCTTCATCGCTGAAAAGATCCAGCTTGTTAAAAATGAGCGAGGCGGGGATATCATAAGCTTCGGCAGTTACCAAAAACCTATCGATAAAACCTAAAGAGGTGCGGGGAGAAGCCAGCGTTACTACCAAAAGTGCCAGATCTAAGTTGGCTGCAATGATCTGTGCCTGTTTAGACAGGTTGATAGATTTGCGAATAATATAGTTCTTCCGCTGATGCAGGTTGGTTACCACGCCGGTGCCTTGCTCGGGTTCCATTTCAAAATCCACAATATCGCCAACAGCCAGCGGGTTGGTTGTAGTGATCCCTTTAGTACGGAACTTTCCTTTTATACGGCAATCGATGGTTTCATCGCCAGATCTTACCTGGTACCAGCTTCCGGTTGACTTTGTTACTAATCCTTGCATATGAACAGATACAAAAGTAGTTAAATTACATTGCTTATTATTTTGCCAAACTTATTTAGCGGAACAGTCCGGCTCCTCCGTTCCCGCTCCAAGTCCGCATGGAATCAATTGTTTCCCAGCTATTTTAATAAAAATCAAAAAAATTCTTGTTTGTTAAAAAATAATCTACTTACTTTACCGACATTATATATGACAATTAACAACACCACAATATTACCATTATTACCACCGGGATAAAAGACGGAGGAAGATAATCGTATGGTGTAAAACATAAAGACAAACCAAATGAAGCCTTCCTCCGAAAAGAGGAAGGCTTTTTTATTTTTATCACGATAATGAAGGTATTAAAGTTCGGAGGAACCTCCGTAGGATCGGTAAGCAGCATACAAACCCTGCTTGATATTTTAAAAGGCGAGAACCAGGCAGAGGGCAAGCCAGTGGTAGTATTATCGGCCATGAGCGGTATTACCAACCTGCTTATTGCTATGGCCGAAGGTGCTGCAGCCGGTAATGAATTTACCGCCCAACTGGCCGAACTGGAAAAACGCCACTTTGATGTGGTGAAAGCCCTGCTGGATATTCAGAACCAAAACCCGGCTTATACCCGCTTGAAGATCCACTTTAACCAGTTGGAAGAATTACTGCAGGGCGTATTAACCCTGCGCGAACTCACCGCCAAAACCCGCGATCAGATCGTAAGTTACGGCGAACGTTGCTCCACACTTATGATTAGCAAGATAGCGGCACAGCATTTTCCCGAAGCACTGTTTGTGGATGCCTCCGAACTGATTAAAACCGACAGCGCCTTTGGTAATGCCAAGGTAAACATAGAATTGACCGAACTTTTAATAAAAGGCTTTTACCAGGAAAACAGCGATAAGCTGTTATTCGTAACCGGTTTTATTGCCGGTAACGATGCCGGGCAGATCACCACGCTTGGCCGTGGCGGCAGCGATTATACCGCCGCTATCTTCGGTTCGGCGCTGAACGCACAGGAGATCCAGATCTGGACGGACGTTAACGGGATGATGACCGCCGACCCGCGCATGGTTAAAAAAGCCTTCCCGCTGGAAGAGTTAAGTTATACCGAAGCAATGGAGCTATCATACTTCGGTGCCAAGGTAATTTACCCACCAACCATGATTCCGGCGTTTTTGAAGAAGATTCCTATCGTGATCAAAAACACCTTTGAGCCCGAGTTTGCCGGCACGGTTATCCGTCATGATTGTAAGGCATCTAACTTGCCTATCAAGGGCATCTCGTCTATCAACAACATTAGCATCCTCAGTTTAGAGGGCAGCGGTATGGTAGGTAAATCAGGCTTTAGCGGCCGTTTGTTCTCTTTACTGGCAAGGGAACAGATTAATATCATCCTCATTACCCAATCCTCATCAGAGCATAGCATCACCTTTGCCGTACAACCGCAGGAGGTAAACAAGGCAAAACTTTTAATAGAGCAAGAGTTTGAGCTGGAACTGCTGGCCAACAAACTGGAGCCGCTTGTGGTAGAGCGTGGCCAGGCAATATTGGCCATCGTTGGCGAAAACATGAAACAAACCCCGGGCGTAAGTGGTAAATTATTCCACGCGCTGGGCCGCAACGGTATCAATGTAAGGGCCATAGCACAGGGTTCATCAGAATACAACATCTCTGTAATCATCTCGGCTACAGACTTGGCAAAGGCCTTAAATGCCGTGCACGATGCCTTCTTTATCCAGCTTACTAAAACGCTGCATGCCTTTTGCCTGGGTACCGGTAACATTGGCAAAACCTTGTTTAACCAGCTAAACGCTAACCGCGAGTTTCTGCAGAACAACAACGGCATCCAGGTAAAGGTGGCCGGCATCAGTAACACCCGTAAAATGGTTTTCAATTCGGATGGTTTATCATTGGATACCTGGGAGGATGAATTACATGAATCGATGCATATGGCCAATCTGAAAGAGTTCATAGCCAAAATGAAGGAAATGAACCTGCCCAACTGCGTGTTTGTTGATAATACCGCCAGCCTTACGCCGATAGAATTTTACGAAGAGGTTTTTAAATCGAATATATCTGTAGTTACCTGCAATAAAAAGGGCAACTCGGCATCGTACAGTCAGTATAAAACATTCAGAGATACCGCGCGCCGCCACGGGGTTGATTTCTTTTATGAAACCAACGTGGGCGCAGGCCTGCCTATCATCCGTACTTTAAAAGACCTGATGAGCAGCGGCGACAGGGTGCAGCGGATAGAGGCTATCCTATCGGGCACTATCTCCTTCATCTTTAATTACTTTAAAGGTGATGCCAGTTTCCACGATGTGGTAAAAGAAGCACAGGACAAGGGTTATACCGAACCGGATCCGCGCGACGACCTGAGCGGTAAGGATTTTATGCGCAAGATGCTGATACTGGCGCGTGATGCGGGCTACCAGATGGAAGAAGCAGATGTGCAGATAGACAACATATTACCGCAAAGCTGCCTTGATGCGCAAACCGTAGAGGATTTTTACGCGGCCCTTAAAGCCGAAGACGCCTTTTTTGCTAACCTGAAAGACAGCGCAGAAAAGGATAAAAAAGTTTTACGCTACATTGGTAAGCTGGAAGACGGCAAAGCATCCATAACTCTGCAGATGGTTGATGAAAGCCACCCTTTTTATATGCTCAGCGGGAGCGATAACATCATTTCCTTTACTACCGACAGGTACAAGGAACGCCCTTTGGTGGTAAAAGGCCCCGGCGCAGGTGCCGAAGTAACCGCCGCCGGCGTATTTGCAGATCTGATAAATGTGGCAGCTAACTAAAGAAGGCGAAGCTCCCCTAACCCCCTGAAGGGGGAATAAAAGTTAAGCCCCCCGCCCACTGAAGGGGGAGTAAAAATGAATATTTAATATGGAAACCAATATACAAGATTTAAAAAAAGCAAGCTCTTCCAAAGTTCCCACTTCAGGGGGCGGAGGGGGCTTGAGCTCCTCCATCCAGGTCTTTGCGCCGGCAACTGTTGCCAACGTGGTTTGCGGGTTTGATGTGCTGGGCTTTGCCGTGAACGAACCGGGCGATGAGGTGATCATGCGCATTACCGATAAGCAGGGTATCACCATCAGCAAAATCACCGGTGATGATGGTCGCCTGCCGCTTAACCCGGCTAAAAATACCGTGAGCGTAAGCGTGCAGCACTACCTGCAAAGTATCGACAGGATGGATATTGGCCTGGATATAGAACTGCATAAAAAAATGCCTATCGGCAGCGGGCTGGGTTCCAGTTCGGCCAGTACGGTTGCGGGCTTGTTTGCCATTAAAACCTTATTGAGTGATGACACTGACCCGTCGACCCTTTTACCCTTTGCTATGAAGGGCGAGGAAATGGCCTGCGGGCACGGTCATGCAGATAATGTTGCCCCGGCATTGCTGGGCGGCTTTGTGCTCATCCGCAGTTACGAGCCTTTAGACGTGGTGCGACTTCCGCATCCTGCCGGCTTGTGGTGCGCCATTGTTTTCCCGGATGTGGATGTGCCCACCCGAGAGGCCAGGCAGATCATCCGGAACAAGATTTTAATGAAAGATGCTGTTACTCAATGGGGCAACATTGCCGGCCTGGTGAGCGGCCTGTTTATGCAGGATATTGACCTGATTGGACGCAGCATGAAAGATGTACTGGTAGAACCCGTACGCAGCATGCTGATCCCTGATTTTTATGCCATGCGCGAAATGGCCATGGAACTGGGCGCAGTAAGTTTCGGCATCTCAGGCTCCGGGCCATCGGTATTTGCTTTTACTAAAGACGAGGAAACCGCCAAACGCATCACCCATAAATTACAACAGCACTTAACCAGTATAAAAATTGGTTCTAATGGTTATGTATCTACTATAAATGATGCAGGGCCGAAAGTGATAGGGTAACTCCATTTCGGATTTCGGATTTTTAATTTCGGATTCCGTAGCACTAATTAATAAACACTTATAAAAATTCGAAATCGAACATTCGAAATCCGAAATCAAATGAAATTCTACAGTACCAATAATACAGAATTGCGAGTTGGCTTTAAAGAGGCTGTTTTTAACAGCATGCCGCAGGATAAAGGTTTATACATGCCAGTGGAGATACCCCACCTGGGTGATAAATTCATCAGCAACCTTGACCAATATACTCTTCCTGAAATTGCTTACCATGTAGCTAAAAACCTGCTGGGCGATGATATTCCTGCCGAGGATTTGAAGGGCATTATCCGGGAAGCGATAAATTTTTATGCACCCATTGTGCAGCTGGAAGAAAACGTGAACGTGCTGGAGCTTTTCCACGGCCCATCATTAGCGTTTAAAGATTTTGGCGCGCGCTTTATGAGCCGCGTAATGAGCTACTTTTTAGAGGACGGTGAAAAGCAACTGGATGTGCTGGTGGCAACATCGGGCGATACCGGCGGCGCTGTAGCGCTTGGCTTTTTAGGCGTACCCAATACAAGGGTTACCATTTTATACCCCAAAGGGAAGGTAAGCGAGATACAGGAACTGCAGCTAACCACCAACGGCCACAACATCCGCGCACTGGAGATTGACGGTACTTTTGATGATTGCCAGGCATTGGTTAAACAAGCCTTTACCGACCCTGAACTAAACGCCAGGTTCCGCCTTACCTCGGCAAATTCTATTAATATTGCCAGGCTTATCCCGCAAACGTTCTATTATTTTAACGCCTACGCACAATTGCTGAAGAAAGGCATCAGCAAGGTAGTATTCTCCGTACCGAGCGGCAACTTTGGTAACATTGGCGCGGGCTTATTAGCCTGGAAAATGGGGCTACCCGTAGAGCAGTTTATAGCAGCCACTAATGCTAACGATACCGTACCAGAGTTTTTAAAAACAGGTGTATATCAGCCCAAACCATCGGTAGCAACCTTATCTAACGCTATGGATGTGGGCAACCCAAGTAACTGGGTACGCATTGCCGATCTGTTTAAAGAAGATCCCAAAGACCTGAACGGCCTCATTACCGGTTACACTTACAGCGATGAGGACACCTCCAAAGCCATACAAGAAGTGTTCGACAAATACAACAACTACGTAGTTTGCCCGCACACAGCCATTGCCTGGAAAGCATTAAAGGCCTATCAGCAGGAGCACCATGCAACCGATACGGCAGGCGTATTTTTATCAACCGCGCACCCCTGCAAATTTCCGGATGTGTTTACCCAAGAGATAGCCGAAAACATTGAGATACCGGAGCAGGTAAAAGAGCTGGAAGAAAAAGATAGCAAAGCTGTAAGTTTAAGTACCGATTTTGAAGGATTTAAAAGATATTTGCTTCAAAATAGCTAAGCATGAGCAAAAGCAGCTTTAAACGTTTTTTACTGGTTTTTACATTGATTGGGGCTGTGTTGGCTGGCTGTAAGAACAAGCAGCCCTTTACGCCCAAAGGCTGGGACGATGGCGACGGCATTGAGTTCCCTAAGCGCTATATGATGGTGGACGACCTGCTGGCCAGTAAAAAACTGATTGGCCTTAGTTACCAAAAAACCGTTTGGCTGCTTAAAGCCCCGCAACATAACAGCCGCACCAGCAAAAGCTTTTCTTACGAAATAACCCGCAAAATGAGCGGTATCGATACCCTTTACACTAAGGACCTCGTGCTCGCCCTCAGCCCCGATTCAATTGTTACCGATGCCAGAGTGGTGGAGAAGATTTTTGAAAAAAAGAAAAAGAAGTAAGCACTAACTAACCCCGGCAACTTTCTTTACTTTCAATACTGTCTTTTCAATAGCATCCGTTGTTTGCCATGCATTAATTTTGTTTAGCACAACTTCCGGCAATGCCTTAGTATTGTTTGCCGAAAGCACTTCTGTATAAACTTCTAACAGTTTTTTAGGGCTGTTGGCAGGCTTATCGGCCATCTGGGCAATTAGGGCATTCAAAAGCTCCTCCAACGCTATCGTATGCTTTTTAGATACCTGTAACATATTGGCCATCATAAGATCTGTAAAGCGTTTCATAGGCGTTAGCTCTGCGGCAGCAAACTGGCCAATGATATTGCCTAATTGTTTGCTGCTGATACTGCCGTCGTTTACACCCTTTATCCACAGTTCGGCGGCGTATGCCCTTACGGTTTTATCGTTGCTTACCATACACCCTGCAATAAGCAGATGCGCCATTGTACCGTAAACCGTATTCAATGCCAGTAAAGCTTCCAGGGCATATAGCACTATTTTCTTTTCGTTCTCGCTTTTAAAATCGGGGCTATTTAACCCTTTGCTGATCACATGCGCCAGCCACACGTCGGGCTGATTAGGGTTCAGGTAGATAAACCGTTTTACATCATTCTGTTCGGCGGATACGTACTCATATTTTATGGTGATGAGATCATAAATGGATTCCGGCTGTTCTTTGGTAACCGGCAAGATCTTCGCAAAAAAATTCTTTATTACCGAAGGCTTCTTCAGGTGACTGCCGAACAACATTCTTATTTTACTGTGCTTACCCTGTGCATCTACCTGCTTTTGCAGGTTATAATCCCAGTTCTTGTAGGTAAAGTGCTCTATCTTTGCCTGCCAGTCGAAATTACCAGTTAAATACTCTTGCTTTAAATTGGTAAAGGCCAGCCATTCATCGTTCAGCGCTGCACCAAACCGGGTTGCAGCGGCAACCAGCCAAACAGGCTTCAAGGTAAAGCTCTCCTGCGGATGATGCTCTTCTCCAAATACAAAGCTAATCAGTTGCCTGTATTCGCCGGTTAGCTTAGCATTAGCCAGTTGCAAAGCCTCGTCCCGTCCGTCCTTTGCACAGCGGGATACCGCTATCTGGAAATCCATATCGGCCGGGATCACTTTCGCATTCCGGTAGAGCACCAGGCGCTCTACCAATGCCACGGGCGATACCCAGCAGGGCTCGTGCGTAGGAGTGGAGAGCATGGGCAGGTTTATCTTTCGCTCCAGCATGAAAAATGCGTTCAGCAATAAGTGCTTGTGCATTTTGTACCCGGTAGATTTTGTAAAAACCGACCAGCTTTTGATCCCGCTGATGCGGGCAGTGTACCAGCTCCATTGGGCCTTGTTCTCGCTCTCCTTTTTTATAAATGAATCATGCAGATCGCTGATGGGCTTTGCCTCCTGCGGATAAAACTTCGCCAGTAATTGCCCGTATTCTACCAGGAATTTGGCCAGCATATTATCCAGGTAGCCCATACTGCTGGTAAAATCGCTCATTATCAATTTATACGCCCGCTGAAAGGCCGGTGCCAGTTTGACGATGTTCTCCGCCGTCATCTCGTTCTGAAAACGCAGCAATGCCGCGGGCAACAGGTCGAAGTGATATGCCTCGTTCTGATCGAACGCCTGGCTAGCCAGAAACACCAGTTCGTCAAACGTTTGGGGGAGGTGGATCGCTATCAATTCCTCCGTGTCCGGGGTCTGGTCGTCGTTTTGGATCTGATTAATCTGTTCTTGCTGCTCTGCAAAAGGCGCCAGCAGGTTACGGGCCTCAAACAACAAAGCATCGTAATATGTTGCAACAGTTTCTTTGAGTTCTTCCGAGGTAGCCTCGCCGTACTTTAACAGCAACTTAGCGGCCCGTGTTTGCAGGCCGTCGTCCTGGTGTATAAAAGCCTGGCAGGCTATAGCGGTTATTTGTTCGCGTTTATCCGGATAGAGCTTCGCCAGTTTATCAAGCACCATTAACGCCGATGATACGATAGATTTTGATTCGGCCGTGAGCAGCATTGGCGCATTGTCTAAAAAATCCTCAACCGAAAAG